>Ga0272441_10013197_pt1 | contig 11922 bp, 7 predicted proteins | sample SSMProp6N_FD_193582 | JGI IMG/M metagenome (GOLD analysis project Ga0272441, IMG submission 193582) | Marine sediment archaeal communities from Little Sippewissett salt marsh, Falmouth, MA, United States - SSM-Prop-6N | ecosystem: Environmental > Aquatic > Marine > Wetlands > Sediment ...
CGGAGCATAAGTGGCGATGGCATTCAGCACCCAGTTGCCGTCGATCTTCATGACCACCTTGCCGGTGAGGAAGGGGTCGTTCTCGGCCGCCTCAAACCCGGCCCGGAAGCTATCCACCTCCTCCACACCACCGAGGTCATCGTAGATGTCCACCATGAACTGCAGCGCCTCGACGATGGGCGGCTCATCGAGGGTGCAAGAGCGCCCATCGCGGCTCATGAACCGCCCGCCGTTCTGCCATCCATACAGGTACAGCCAACTATTGCCGAAGTTGGGGATGAACCCGCACCGTGACAGGTGGTCCTCGTCATCGAATTCCGACAGCCGCCGCGCATATTCGCGCAGTTGCTGCCACGTCCTCGGAGGGACGGCCTGGCCTTTATCATCAACGTATCCCGCTCGCATCAGCAGGTCTTTGTTGTAGTACAAGGCCCGGTCATCGGTGTTGATGGGGATGGCGTAGACGCTGCCCTCGTAGCACGCCTCTTCCCAGCACGAAGCATAGTAGTCATCGGGGTTGATGACGTCGCTCCGGGCCACGAGGTCATCCAGCTTCATGAAGGCATCCCGCGCCGCCCAGCCGCCCACCGCGAAGCGGTCCTGGTAGATGACATCGGGCGGGCTGCCGCCGGCGATGCCGCACATGAGCTTCTGGGGGTCCATACCCGAGCCGTAGATCGAGACCACCAGGTTGAGGCTGGTCTGTTGCTCGAAGTTGCGGATGGCGGCCCTCAACCCGGGCCCCAGGCCCTGGACCCAGACAACAAGCTCGTCTCTGTCGCGGCCGGCGGCGGCAGGCGGCAGGCTCAATGCCGCCAGGGCAAGCCCCATCACTAGACAAGTGGTCCGTCTGCTGGTGCATCGCACAGCGCCGGCTCAACTCCTCACCTCACAGGTATTGCGCTACGACCCGGCAGTCTTCGTCCATGGGTACGACGCCACCTTCTACGCTCTGCCCCGCAACAGATGGCAGGCCCCCGGTCGCCACGGGGGCCTCAGGCGGGTGGGAGGTCTCCAGACCAATGCTGAGAAGTGGCTCTTGGCAGCGGAACTGGCCTGGGCAGACCCGCCTGGCCCACGAGCGTCCGTCGGGTCTGCGGCCCAATGCCCCGGCCCCCTCGCGAGGTGTCCTGATGCGCGTACACATGGTCGCTTTGGTGCTGGGTAGTCTGTGTGGCGTCTCGCTCGCCGAGGGGGAGGCGGCCCTCGCTGATCGGCAGGCCGCTCACGGCTATGTACGGGCCATCATCGGTCTGAGTGAGCTGCGCGATGTGGCAGATCAAGTGGACAGGCTCCACCTGTACCTCAGGTGCGTCGGGGCCGCGGGAGCCACCGATGCGCTGGCGCGGCTTGACCGTCAGATTGGGGAGTTGTCGGCGCTCCTGCAGACAAGTTCGCCCGCGCCGGCGTACGGGGACATCGACTACGCGGCTATCGAGACCGAGCTCGCGAAGGCCATGCGCCTGGCGGTGCAGAGCCGTGAGGGAGCCCTTCGCAGGCTTGCCGCGCGCTTCCCGTGGTTCCAGGCGCAAGCCCCGGCCGACCGGGGTGCCGTCCTGCAGTCCACCCACAAGGAGGCCCTCGCTCAGCGTTTCATCGTGTTCCCTCTGTTGCTCTCAGGTGAGCGTGACTACTACGGTGGCCACGAGGACTGGCAACTGCTCAGGCTTCTTGGCTTCGAGGCGGTGTGTCCGTGGGTGGGTAACTGGCTGTACCGTCGCCCGGCCCCCGGCGCAACAGTAGATGACATCATCGCCGAGGGCCTGACGCGCCTGGACGCGCTCATTGCGCGGAACGCCGCCGAAGGCCTCAAGACCAGCGTCTGGGTGGAGCCCGAGGACATTGTGTGGGCCCTGGAGGGGCAGGCCGGGCCGGGCGTCTTTCTGCAGGCCGCCGATGGCACACGCTACCAGCGCTCCCGCATCCACAACAGCGTCAATATTTGGCACCCGGAAGTAGCTGCGGAGCTCGAGCGTTTCATGACGGCCCTGGGGGAGCATCTGAGCGATAGCCCCGATGTGCTGTGCTATGAGCTGTTCGAAGAGCCCGCCCTTGTGCTGTCCAATCCCAAGCCCAAGCCCGGCGAGGCCCTGTCCCACAAGCCCGCGGGCTACTCTGAACAAGCCCGCGAGCAGTTCCGGTCATACCTCCGGGACAGATACGGGACGGTCGAGGCCCTCAACGCCAGTTGGCAGGCGGACTGGAAGTCACTGGATGACGTCCGGCCTCCTGACAAGCTCTCCGGGCCTGATGTGAACGCCAACCGCCTGTATGACTTCTGCCGCTTCCGCACCGAGAGTCATGCGGAGTTCTTCACGCGCCTGGTGCGGGCGCTGCAAAAGGCCGACCCCAACCACGCGGTGGTGCCCCAGTACTTGCCTATGTTCTACGGCAACCGCAGCTCGGGCAATGACCCGTTCCTGATGGCAAGCGCCGGGTGGGATTTCTACTCGACCCACGATTGGCCGGGGCAAGGGCCCGCGTGGGAGACGGCCATGACCTACAGTGCCGCCCATTGGGCGGGCAAGCCCCAGTGGAATGAGGAATACATCTGGTCCAACTGGGTCCGCCGCGAGCAGGGGGAAGAGGCCCTCTGGGCCGGAGCTCGACGAGGGCTGTGGCGCCAGTTCGCCTGGGGAAAGCGCTGCCTACAGCTATTCTCATGGGAGCGCGGGTGGGAGAGCCCCTTCGAGGGCGACTGGAACAACGAGCTACTCAACCGCAAGGTCGGCCTCGCCATCCCGCGCTATGCCGTCGGGGTCATCCCAGGCCTGGCACGCAAGCTCGACCGTCTGGCCGGCTTCGTCTACGGTACAGAGTTGGTCCACGACGGCCTGGGGATGCTCGTCCCCACCCGGACATTGCTCGCCTCGCCCAGTGAGCACTCGGTGATCTGGTGGGCCCAGAAGATGACCCGCGCACTGCTCGAGCGCCACCACAAGCCTCTGTTTTTCCCCGAAGAGATGATCCTGGACGGCCGAGCGGACCTTAGTCGCTTCCGCGTCATCCTTGTGCCGCCTTGCCCGCTATTGCCCGAGGCCGTCGCTCAAGGCCTCATGCAGTGGACCCGCGCCGGTGGGACGCTGGTGTGGGTCCACGAGATGGCCTCCTTCGATGAGTACCTTGAGGGCAAATCGAGCGCCTTCAGATCAGGCGTCAAGGAGACCCCCATGGGGCAGGGGCGGCTGGTCCGCATTGACCAGAACGCCTTCAACTTGACCAATGAGTTGCTGGATGAGGTCATCCTCCGCGAGTACCCGACGCGCGCCGTCTACTCACCCTCGCGCGATGTCGAACTCGTCTTGAGGCGGGCCGAGGCGGGGCACCTGATCCTGCTCGTCAGCAATCTGGACGTATATCGCTCCGCCGACACGCACATCCGGGTACGGGGCCGCTGGCCCCGAGTGACGGACCTTTCAGTCGAGCACTCAGCACCCGTGCCCGTTAGCCATGATGGAGACAGCACCAACCTTCTTGTGCGTACGGCGCCCGGGGAGGGCATGCTGCTCAGGTTCACTCACTGAGCCGGCTTGAGCCGGCAGGGCAAGCCGGCCCCAAGCGCGAACCCGAGCTATACTTCACAGCCCCAATGGTGGTGAGCTTACTTGCACCGATCGACCGCCGACCCGCGAACCGCGACCTCCCGTTTTCGAGGACCATCTCTGCTTGGCATGTTCGCCTGGAGACCCCTGGTTCTGCTGCCCCTTGTGATGCTAGGGTCTGTTGCCGGGGCTCAGGAGCCGTCAATGGGCGAGGCGCATGTCGGACAGCAAGGCAGGCTGGCGGTTGCCTTGGATCTCGCGAAGGGCCTGAGGCTGGAGCGGATCATGGCGGCGGCGACGGATGGCCGCGAGACCGTGGTGACGCGCCTGCCTATGCGCGTGTTCCAGATTCGCGTCGTGTCGAATGAAGGCGAAGCCGTCATTGACTCAACCGACATGCGTGTCACCGGAGATAGCGGCATCGGCGGCCGTGGACACATCAGTATGGAGCATGCGGCCACGGGCATCCAGGCCCGCCTGTCCTACCGCCCCAGTGGCGAGGATGAGATGAGCTTCGAATTGTCCCTGACCTCGCCCGAGGACAGGCAGGTACACATCATCTGGCCGGTGATCGAGGGCCTATGGGCCGACCAGGACCCGGAACGGACCTGCCACTTCCACCCACGCAGTAGCGGCATCTACCGCGCGGCGCCGGCGGCCATCACCTCCAACTACGGGCAATACGTACGTCTGCAGACCATGGCCGCCTTCTCCCCGGCGGGCGAGGGCGTCTACATCATCGTGAAGGACACCGACCCGCGTCGCCGCAGCTTCGAGCTCGTCAAGAACGTCCCCGACCGGGCAACAAGCGCCCTGAAGGACAGCTACGGCTACGTGAATTGGGATGGGTTAAGCGACGCGCCGGGCATCGGCATGGCCGTGCAGTCGCGAGCCCTTGACATGAAAGCTGAAGCCCCTCTGAGACTGCCCCCGGTTGCCGTTGGCCTAGCCTCCAACGGCATGGCCGGCGTCATCGAGGCCTATCAGCGGTGGGCCGCGAGCTGGTACAAACCCTCCCGCGTGGCCAGGTTCCGGGACACCTTCAACTACCGGGCAATGCCTATCTTCGACGCGGCCACCCCCGAGGAAGTCATCCAGCGCATCGGCGACGACACGATTGACCTGCTTCATTTCATGGTCCAGAGCAAGCATGTAAACGGCGAGTATGCCTACCGTGATGATTGGGGCATACCGGGGATACGCCGGCTGATCGCGGCGCTGCGCGAGCGAGGCATCCTGAGTAGTCACTACATCGAGGGTTACATCGCCTGGAAGGACAGCCAGGTGTTCCGGCAGCATGGTGATGCGTGGGGGCAAAAGCGCGGCGGCCAGAACGTGGTGGCCTTCGCCAACATGGCGATGTGCCCCTCTGCCGAGGGTTGGCAGCAGTGGCTCGCAAACGTCTGTTCAGGGCTGGTGAGGGATTTTGATTTCGACGCGGTGTACCTCGACGAGGTGGGGTGGGGGACCCTGGACAAGTACGTGTGCGAGCACCCCGATCACCAGCACCCACCGGCCTTCTGCGGTCTGCGCAGTGCCAGGCAGCTACTGGGCCAATCGCGCGAGGCCATCCGCCGGGTGGATCAGGACACCCCTCTTCTCACCGAGGGGCCGGCGGTCGACCAGCTCTTCACCGTCTTGGATGGCGTGCAGGACTACGGGTGTCGTGACGCCTTCCACCTGCCGCAATGGTACCACACGCCGGTTCACTGGCCGCGCTTCTTCTTCCCCGACTTCAAGTTCTTCGATATCACCGCCGGGCTGCCCCTCGAGCAGGAGTGGCAACTGCGCAGGACTGTATTCAACGGCAATGGTTTCATGAGCCACGGCCACGGCCCAAATCCCACCAGGCCGGTCGAAGAGCGCATAACCGGCCTGTACCGGCTCTGCAGAGATGCCTTTGCCGGCAACAACGTGCAGCCGATGATCCCCACCCGGCACCACGGCGTCTTCGCCAACAGGTTCACAAGCCCCGGCAAGCAGATCACGACGGTGTGCAATGTGAACGAATACCCGGTCGCGGGTGAGTTGATCGACCTGCCCGCTCAAGATGGCATGCACTATGTGGACCTGTGGCGCAATAGCGAGGTGCCCACGCGCCTTACGGCCGGCAGACACAGGCTGATCCTGCAACTGGCGCCGCAAGGCATCGCCGTGGTCGCCCGGCTGGACAGAAAGATAAAGATCACGCAAGACGGTTTGTGGTTCACCGTTGACCAGGCCTCCGGAACGCGGCTGCTCGCCGTCCGCGTCGGGCCCGACGGTGATGAGATCACCTCAAGCTCCTTGAGGCTTGGTGAGCCCTTCAGCCTTGCTCAGCTTGCCCTCGACGCCCAGGCCCGCCTCGTGCTCCGGACGCTGCACGATGGCGTGCTCGTCGATCAGCACCAACTGCCCCTTGCCGGGGACATTGACCTTGCGCGCTTCGCCCAAGCCGCCGCCGGCAATGCCGACAAGCCCCATGGCGCCAATCCCGGGGCGGTGAACGATGGGGATAAGGGTACGGGCTGGGACCTACGCTGGGATGATGAGCACCCCGGGTGGGTCCAACTGACCTGGTCCCGGCCCCAGAGGGTGAACTCATGTTCGTACCGCTACAGCCGGTCGGAGTATTCGCCGCGGAAGGCAGATCTGCAGTACCGTGATGCCGGGGGGCAGTGGGTCACCATCGTCGAGCAGGCCGACCGGGGGAATGATGTGTTCGAGGACATTGAGACAGACAGCCTGCGGCTGCTGATCCACGAGGGCGGTCCGTGGGCCAACCGGGCGCTGCTCAACGACTGGCAGGTACGCTGGCGTCCCGGCGCCTCAGAGTAGGACTGAACTCGCCGGGCCGAAGACCCTGCCCATCTTCACGCCCCAGCAGACGGGGTCTGGGGCCCGCGGCCCCAGTGGGGTTTGGGGACCAAGCCCCAAGGTGTTGCCGTCAAAACCCTACGCCGCGGGCCTTGCCCGGATCGCCAGCGTTCACTCGATGACGCCCGCGCCTACTTGCGCTTGAAGAGCTCCTTCTTGGTGTCCATGCAGTAGGCGCTCAGGCCCTTGTCCGACTGGTAGACCATGACGCCCCCGTGGGTCTTGGAGTAGACGTAGGCGGCCCCGGCCATGGGGTCGGGTATGAAGGCGTCCATCCCGCGATGCCAGAACCTGCGGAAGCTGCCGTAGCACATGTGCAGCAGCAGCTTGCGCAGCCCGGGGCTATCAAACGCCTCCGACTCCTCCATTGACACGAAGGCTTCGTAGTCGTCGGGGTGGAAGCGGAACATGGCCCCGTAGATGTCCTCCTCAAGGAGGACTTCGTCCTCGTGGGTGACGATGATCTTGCCCTCACCGAGGACCTCCAGGCCGGTGACCTTGGGCTCCTCCTCGCCTGCGGCGTTCTTGACCTTGATCACGATGGGGCCGCAGTAGCCCCGGTCGAAGGAGACCGATATTGCATTGGCCTCGTACTGCAGCTTGGTGAAGATTGCCAACTCATCCTGTGGGATGTCCCATTTGTAGGCGGGCCTTTGTTGCGCCATAGCGTGGCCGCCGACGGCAATGGTCAGGAAAGCCACCATCGTGACGACCAGCACGAACCCTTTGCTGTCCTGCATGGCTGCTCCTCCTCTGAACTTGCTGCTGGATTGCGCGACGAGGTCGGCCCGGCGCCGGAAGCGGACCCGGCGCTAGGCCGGCTTGGCTCCCATGACTACCATGCTCACCGGGAAGCCTTCCCAGTAGTAGGCAACACGCTCCATGCCTGGATTGCCCGGAACGCTACACAACAGGATATCCTCGATGGCCGCGATGGTGAGCCCCGCGCCATGGAAAGCTCTGACAAAGTCGCCGTAGTCATGTTGGTAGTTCTCGACATGGTAGCGCTGCTCACCCACCGAAAAGGCCGTGCGCCACCCGATGATCTGGCACAGGTAGTGGAAATCGCTGATGATCAGTCTGCCGCCGGGGCGCAGGCAGAGGGCCATCTCGCGGATGGGGGCGGCTATATCGGCGATATGGCACAGCACGAGGTTGCACATCACCAGATCAAAGGGCTGCTGTGCGGGGAGCTGACCGAAGCCCCCCTCAACCCACTCAATGATAAGGCCATCCTTGTCCGCCGCCTGTCGTGCCTTGGCGAGCATCTCGGCGGACGGGTCGATGGCGGTCACCACGGCGCCTTGAGCCGCCAGCCTGCGCGCCCAGCGCCCCGTTCCGCACCCCACATCCAGGCTGCGCTTGCCCGCCACATCGCCGATCATGGCCTCCAGCGCCGGGGTCTCCAGCTCGATGACCGGATTGAGCTCATCGTCATAGCTCTCGGACCACAGTCGGTACCCCTCGGCAACGCCCACCTCAAGGACGTCGCGCCGGGCCAGAAGGTCGCGGGCATCCTGAGCCTTGGCGGCGATCTCATCCGGGCCGATGGCCTCCCGGGCGATATCCACCATGGCCGCGCAGATGGCAAGCTCGTGGCGCAGGGCTTCCGCGTCGGCGCTGTCGCAATGCCGACGGGCCGCGGTCAGATGGCGGTTGAGGGCGAGCACCAGGCCGCGAAGCAGTGAGGTGTCTTGCATCGGGTCACAGGACGCGGCTGCCGGTGGCGTCTGTTCGGGCGCATCGGCCCCGACCCCCTTGCTCGGATTTGGGGGGCGCAGACTCATGGCGTCGATCCCCCGGGCTTGTGGAAATCCAGCGATTGTGCCTCGGGATCGTATGTGCAGTCAATGCCGAAGGCGCGCTTGAGGTCAACAGCCGCCAGGATCGCCCAGCCTCTCGAGTGCAGCCCAACAGGCGCGCGAGTGAGCTTGAAGGGCTCTCCACCGAGGGTGGCGTCGCGCCTGCCGGTCCGTACGCAGAGCTCACGCCCCTCGGAGACGAGAGTCTTGGGCAACCACGTGTTGGGCACGCCCCGGACCTCAATACCCAACTCCGGCCCGGCCTTTCCTACGTCCAGGATAGGCCCGTGTGCCGTGAGGGACGCGTACGCCTTGCTCGGCTCCCCCTGAAGCAATACGCGCAGGGGCTTGGTGCGCCACCTCACCACCAGCGTAGGCGGCGTGCCGTCATAGTCCTCGAAGTGCCAGCGGATGCGGTGGGCGGCCTCATCGTGCTCGGCGGGCTTGGGCTCAATCCCCGCGAACTCGCGCACGAAATCTCCGTACTCGACGGTCACATCAATGCGCTCCACCGTGCCCTTCCAGTGCGCTCCGGTGAACAGGATATACGGCAGCCAATCGTAGTTGAGGCCCTTCCAGGACGCGCTCATACCGTTGCGGTGGCGGTATGTGATGACGATGCGGCGCTCTTGCCCTTGCTCGAAGGGGACCCGCGCCACGTACCAACTCTCCATTTGTCCCCACCAGCCCGGCACCGGCATATCATCGCGCTTACGCGTCCGCGCCGGCAGGTGCTCGCACTCGACCGGATCGCCATCCACGGTGTAGCGAAGGTCCTCGAGGTCCGTGCCACGACTGAGCTGTGGGAATCCGACGAGTACCTCCTGCGCGGGTCCCTCGTTGAGGAAGCGCATGTCCGCCTTCACGACGGACTCGAGCCTATAGATGCGCATCGAGAGGTCCTCGCACACCATGCGGATGTCCTTCTCGTTGGCCTTGGGCGCGGCGGCTCCCGCGCAGACGTCTATGGACACCGGATCGGCGTGACACAAGTTCATGCAACCCACGACGGCGAGCGGCAGCAGCACTGCGGCAGACTTCAGCCTCATGACCATCACTCCCCCGGTTTGGCCCCGTAGGGCCTATTGTTGCGTCTTTTCAAGGGCCGTGTGCAGGCTTCCCAGCGCGGCCTGCGGGCAGGTGATTGGGGCGTGGTCTTGGGGCATCCCACAGCGCATCGGGGGCACGCCATCAATCAGCACCGGCTCCCCCAGGACGGAGAAGCACAGCGGCACGAGGACAATCAGTACGCAGGTTCGTGGGCAGTACATCGGTTGGCGCATTCCCGGCCCACCCCGCAGGGGCACACGTGGCCCTACACCGTTGCCTGACTAGCCAAACACACTCGCGCACGGATTGTTCCCCGCGCGTCACTCTCCGGGCGGCTGATCGCCCGGGCCGCCCCCCAACTTGAGGGTTCGCAGTGCTGTCGTGAGCTCATGCAGGTCGAAGATATAGCCAAACATCGTGCTGGTCTTCCAGTAGGCGTACTGCAGGTTGCCTTCTCCCACGGCCGACTCCTTGTTCTCGATGGCCACGCAGCCACCCCGCACTGCCGAGCATAGGTAGCCCTTCCGGTTCATGTCACACATACCGCCGGGTGAGAACCACAGGCACCAGTTCAGGGCCCAGCCACTGTAGATGAGGTGATCGATCCCCCGGTTCTTGCACAGCCGGTGCAGTTGCCACGAATAGGCGGCGCAAATGTCCCCCGGCTGGGGCGTGATGATGTCCACTTGGCCCGTGCGCCGAAGCTCCGGCGGCTGCACCTCGAAGGGGGCCTCGTTGGGGCGCGGCAGGTCGAACACATCGCGGCTGTGCTGCTGCCAGCGCTTCTCATCCCGGGGTATGACATCGGGATCCGCGGGCGGCGGATCTCCCGCCTCCTTGAGGCTCTGCTCCCATACGGGCCCTTTGCCGGGGGCGCCCCATACGTGGGCGATCTGCAGGCCCGACTGTCGCGCGGCCCGCACCAAGCGCGGCATGCGAAAGGTGACCACATCCATGGTCCTGGGTACCCACTCGATGGTGCCGAGGCTATTGGGGCTCTGGCAGTCCGGCCCCCATTCCGTACCGGGGGTGAGGCCCACGCTGGGGAAGTGCATCAGCACCAGGCATGTACGGCTCAGGTCGAGCTCTCGCACCTGATTGTCCCACCCGTGGAAGCCGGCGGCGGCCTCATCCCAGCGCGAGAAATCGGCGGGGTAGTGGCGGTAGATATGCCACGGTATGCGGATAGTGCGTGAGGCCGTCTCAGCACCCGTTGCGGCGGCAAGCAACAGCGCCAGCAGCATGGCCGCGGCGCCAATAGAGCATGGGTGGCTCAAGGTCACAACTCCTCTCTCTCGTCTTAGGTCGCGTCCCTACGGCGCGGACCGTCGACACCTTGGGGCTCTGCCCCAAGCCCCGTCGGGGGAACACAGTCCCCCCGGACCCCCGATCGTGATCCCGCAGGTGCGGGATCACGATCACTCACGCGCCGACAGGTTGGGGGAGCCACACTAAGCGCCCGCGTCGGCGCGGGCCAAGCGCATCCAGTGACACTACGGACTGCTCACGGCTACGGATGAGCACAACTCGGCCCCGGACCACGACCCTCGTGGTCGGGGCTCTGGCCCAAACCCCAATTCGCACGCCGACAGGTTGGGGGAGCCACACCGAGTGCGTGTGTCGGCGCGGGCACTACTGCGGTGTCGACGATGTGCTGTCGGCCGGTGGCGGGGCAGGGGCAGGCTCCGAGGGGGGCGCCTGGCGCCGCGCCGGCACATCTCCCCAGTGGAAGTGGGTCTTCATCACCCATGAATTGGGCCGTACCTCATGCTGGCCCGCCGCCGTCTCGAAGGTCGTGTGCAGCAGGTCAACGCTGGTGACAGCACCCGTCTTGCCGCCCCCCAGGTCAAGCCGCTGTTCTGCCGTGGGCCGCTGCGGGTGCTTGCGGATGTAGTAGTAGCCCAGCAGCGACAGGATGAAGTCACGGCTTTGCGGGGCGATTGCGTACAGGATGACTGCGGCGACGGCCAGCCACAGGCCCGCGGCGACGAGAGTTCCCACGAACTGAGCCACGGCTCCCACCAGGCTCACTACAGAGGCGAACACAGGCCCGAACCAGCCGATACCTGCGGCCTCGCAGGCAATGACAAGGGCCGCCGCCCACGCGACGATCTGCCAGCGGGCAATGCGTTTGCGCGTCTCCTCGTCCGCCGCCTGGGGTCGGCCTCGATCGTCCTTCGCCGGGCCCATCGCCCTGTCAACCAGTTCGGCGAACAGCAGCCCCACGATGAGCAGCATGGCCAGGAAGATGAATGGCTTCGCAATGAGCCTGCCAATATCGATAGCCGTGGCGACCGAGGGGTAGTCATCGAGAAACTCAATGGTCCACGGGTACAGGCCGCGGATGACCCAGTCGGGGTACCTCGGGGGCACGTTCCCAGGGATCGCAGAGCGGGTCCCGGGTTGCATGGCGTCCGGTGGCAACTGCGGCGGCTGAACGGCTCTGGGCAGGGCGGGCGGCTCAGGGGGCGTTGGGCGCCCGGGTGCTGTTGCCCGCTCAGGGAGCGCTGGTGGCTCAGGCACTGTTGGTGCGGTCGGTTGGGTCGGTGCGATGGGGCTCGGTTGGCCCGGCGCACGGCCCGGCTCTCCGGGGACGGCCACCGGCGGAGCTTCGGGAGGGCCCGGCTCGGCGGGGCGCCTCGGCGGCTGCCCAGTCTGGCCAAAGGCGATGC
>Ga0272441_10013198_pt1 | contig 11922 bp, 8 predicted proteins | sample SSMProp6N_FD_193582 | JGI IMG/M metagenome (GOLD analysis project Ga0272441, IMG submission 193582) | Marine sediment archaeal communities from Little Sippewissett salt marsh, Falmouth, MA, United States - SSM-Prop-6N | ecosystem: Environmental > Aquatic > Marine > Wetlands > Sediment ...
GAAAAGCATCTCTCTTTTTTCAGGAAAGAACTTACGGGAATAAGCTATATTGATTTCCCGGGATACAGCCCCTCATATTCACGTATACTACCGCAGTATCTTAAACTTTTACTTGATACACCGGTACTGTTATTTCATATCATCAGGGAACATATAAGATTGAAAGGAATTATTAGCTCACATGACATTGATATAGTTATAAGCGATAACCGTTTTGGTCTGTGGAACAAAAAGATCACCACAGTATATTTTACACATATGCCCCGTATTCAGTTTCCTTCAGCCTTGTCTTTCCTTGAGTTTATAGGAGTATGGCTTCACAGGATCATTATAAAAAAATACTCATTTTGTTTTATACCTGATCTGCCCGGAGAGATAAATCTTTCAGGAAGATTGTCGCATGGGGTTAAATTGCCTGCTAATGTGAGGTTCACGGGTATTTTATCAAGATTCACGGACATTGAGACAAAAGAAAATAAAGATCCCCTGGATGATAAGCATAATACGGTAATATTGTCAGGGCCGGAACCACAAAAAAGTATAATAAAGGAAAAACTCATCGATTATTTTCAGGAGAAGAAGCCCCCGACTCTTTTCCTTTGCGGGAATCCCGACGGCAGCAATTTGCCGCATAGGTCAGGGAACTTAGTATTCATTGATCATCTTCCTTCGTCAGCCATGAGAGATGTAATAAAAAGGAGTGATCTTATCATAGCCAGGCCGGGGTATACTTTAATAATGGAGCTTATAAGCCTGAACAGGAGTGCCCTGCTGGTACCCACTCCGGGTCAGACAGAGCAGGAATATCTGGCACAACGTCTTTCAGGCATGGGATGGTTTGCAACTATATCTCAAAAGAATATTGGTGACGGGATTCCGGGAGATATAATTAATCATCAGTGGCCGGAAGATATTATTACTGACAGTAGTTTGCTTCTTGAAAAAGCACTCGATGAGATGCTAAAGAAAGTAAAGAAAAAGTCCTGAAGAAACGAGACCCAGCAGAAAACCTGTCCATACTTCAGCAGGGGAGTGGGCATCGAGCCATAACCGTGCAGACATCAATAATCCGTCGGCAAGTATCACTATAATTAAAAACAGTATCAGGGGAGACTGTATCTTCACAGAGAGAATAATAACAAGAGCTGTAATGGCACCTGCTCCCGTTGAATGAATGGATATCTTCCACCAGAAATTTATTATAGTCATGGTGATAGCCAGAAAGGCGGACGTAATAATATAAGCTTTGATTAATTGAGGGATGTTAAAGCGGAAAGTTATATAGACTGTGACAGAATAGAAAAAAGATGTGGTTATGAGGGGTATTATTCTTTCCTGTCTTTTTTCCACAAACCATGTACTTATAATATTCCTGAACTTGAAATAAGGCATAAGTGACAGCGGCAGAAAAACATTATTTATAAGTATTATTATCAGCAGGATCTTTTTAACTGCAAAAGGAATATAACCGGTAAAAAGGGGAGTGGAAAAGATAATAAGGATACCATAGACAGTTATAAGTAAAGGGTGAAATAATACTGAAATTATTTTTGCCGTAATATCGCCGCTATTTTTCAGTCTTTCCGGTATCATCAGATCTCCTTTCTTAATCTGGCAACGGGGATATTCAGCTGTTCACGGTATTTGGCAACAGTACGACGTGCTATCTGGTATCCTTTTTCCTGTAGTATCTCTGTAAGCTTTTCATCTGTAAGGGGACGGCGTTTATTTTCATTATTTATACAGTCACGGAGTATCTTTTTTATTTCCCTTGTTGAAACCTCTTCGCCACGATCGGTCTGTAATCCTTCTGAGAAAAAGTATTTAAGGGGGAATATGCCAAAATGTGTTTGTATGTATTTGCTGTTTGCAACCCTGGAAACAGTAGAAATATCGAGTCCTGTCATTTCTGCAATATCCTTCAGGATCATAGGTTTCAGTAAGGTTTCATCCCCGTCGATAAAATAATCATGCTGGTATTCCAGTATGGCATTCATGGCGAGAAGGAGTGTATTCTGTCTCTGTTTAATGGCATCGATAAACCACTTTGCAGAGTCGATTTTCTGTTTTACAAACTGTATTGCATCCTTCATCTGCTTTTTGTTTATCTTATCTTTTTTATATGACTGCAGCATCTCATTGTATGAAGTGCTGAGTCTCAGTTCCGGCAGATTGCGTGCATTAAGCGATAGTTCAAAACCATCCTCTGAATGGTTAAGGATGAAATCAGGGATTATAGGCTGAGCAGTTCTGGAATAGGGATTACTGAAAAGGCCTCCCGGTTTTGGATTAAGTTTGAGAATCTCGTCGATAGCCGATTTAAGATCATTCTCGTTTATTCCCAGCCTTGATGTAATTTTATCGTAGTGTCTTTTTGAGAATTCTTCAAAGTGCTTGTCGATGATTGAATATGCAAGTTTTACTGGCGGTTCGGACTGGTTTTTTCTTTCGAGCTGCAGCAGAAGGCACTCCCTGAGTGTCCTGGCTCCCACACCCGCAGGTTCAAGGTCCTGTACTATCTCGAGTACCTCTATGAGCTCCTCTTCCGTTGTTTGTACATTTTGCAGAAATGCCAGATCGTCGACGATATTTGCAGGTTCTCTCCTGAGGTAGCCGTCCTCATCAATATTTCCCAGTATGTATTCCCCGAGTATCTTTTGTTTATCAGTCATTTCCCTGAGGCTCAGCTGTGCATCAAGATGTTCATGAAATGAAGAACCGGTAGAGAAAGGTATCTCGGATCTCTTATCATCATCCCTGCTGTAATTATCCGTTTTTAGTTTGTAGTCGGGGATATCATCATCATCATCAATATAATCGTCGAGGGTAAATTCATCCTGGTCAGCATCATCATTGTCGAGAAGTTCATCTTCTGAATTATCATCAGAAATGTTACCCTCTTCATCTGATCCTTCTTCAAGGGCAGGATTTTCTTCCAGCTCTTTCTTTATCCGTTGTTCTATCTGCAAAGTAGGGATCTCCAGCAGCTTTATCATCTGTATCTGCTGTGGGGAAAGCTTCTGAAGCAATTTCTGTTGTAACTTCTGCTTTAACATTTGCCTTACTTACATAATAAATAACGGAGTAATATCCTTAAAATTCCACGTTTTTAGGTGTTCTCGGAAATGGTATTACATCACGGATATTTGACATTCCCGTGATGAACTGTATCATTCTCTCGAAACCAAGTCCGAAACCGCTGTGTGGTGCCGTCCCGAATTTCCTTATTTCGAGGTACCACCAGAGGTCTTTTTCCGGCAGCTTTAACTCCCTTATACGTGTCACGAGTTTATCATATACCTCTTCTCTCTGTGAACCGCCGATGATCTCACCGATACGTGGAAACAATACATCCATAGCTCTTACTGTCTTACCGTCATCATTCTGTTTCATGTAAAATGCCTTTATTTCCTTCGGATAATCTGTCAGTATCACCGGTTTTTTATAGTGTTGTTCAACAAGATATCTCTCGTGTTCAGCCTGCAGATCATTACCCCAGGCTATAGGGTACTCCCACTTCATTCCTGAACCGGTAAGTATCTTAACAGCCTCGGTATATGTAGATCTCACAAATTCATTATCAATGACAAACTGAAGCCGTTCAAGCAATTCCTTGTCGACCATTCTATTCAGGAATTGAAGGTCATCGGTACAATTATCAAGTGCATAACGGATGAGATACTTCACAAACTCCTCTGCAAGATCCATATTGTCGTTGATGTCATAAAATGCCATTTCAGGCTCAATCATCCAGAATTCTGCAAGATGGCGTGGGGTGTTTGAATTCTCTGCCCTGAATGTCGGACCAAAAGTATATATCTCACCGAGTGCGAGGGCACCGAGTTCTCCTTCCAGCTGACCCGAAACAGTAAGGTTTGCCGGTTTACCGAAAAAGTCGGAGCTGAAATCCGGCATTCCTTTTTCGTTACGGGGTATGTTTTCCAGATCAAGTGTTGTAACACGGAACAGCTCTCCTGCACCCTCAGCATCGCTTCCGGTAATGATAGGCGTATGAAGATAGTAAAAGCCTTTATCGTTGAAATATTTATGTATTGCAAATGCCACTGCGTGCCTTATTCTCAGTACGGCACCAAATGTGTTTGTCCTGGGACGCAGATGGGCAATCTCCCTGAGGAACTCCATGGAGTGTCCTTTTTTCTGTAAGGGAAATGTTTCAGAATCGCTTTTACCATAAATCTCAATGGAAGTTGCAGCGATTTCAACTTTTTGCCCCGCCCCCTGTGATTCAACAAGCTTGCCGGTGACAGCGAGACATGCCCCCGTAGTTATCTCCTTTAACAGTGTTTCATCAAAATGATCTGTATCAGCAACGATCTGTATGTTTTTTATTGTCGACCCGTCATTCAATTCAATGAAAGAAATATTCCTGTTACCCCTTTTTGTCCTTACCCAACCTTTCACCAGCACATCAGTACCTGTCACAGGTGAGGATAATAAGGTTTTAATCCTGGTTTGTTTCATCATTATGTTAAATATTGCAACGCAAAAATAATAAATTGTTGCTCGAAAAACTCCGTTTCTGCGAAGTAATGCCGCGGAAATCGTTGTAATACTATTGTTTTTACATTGAAATGGCATAATTTTTGAGCATTAAGCTCCCTTTTTTGCTTTCTTTTTGCCCCTAAATCCCACTGACACTTGCGCCTTCGCTGAAGCTTCAGCGGCACGCGGACGGTCAGTACAAGCCTGAAGGCGACTTGCAGATTTTCAAATATATACATAGAGGATGTATTAAAAGTCCTTTGTGCACCTTTGTGATGTACTTTGTGCTCTTTGTGGTAAAAAATAAAATCCTTAAACACAAAGGATCACAAAGGAATGCACAAAGAACACAAAGGAGACACCCACAATCTAATCTACAATGAAGAATCATATTCGAATACGATAGTTACTCCGAATCCTGTTTTGAGTACCAAGACCCCGGGACGAAGAATTTCCAAATAACACCACAATATTATTCATTCCTAATAATAATTATTATGCCACAGAGTTTATAGAATAATAACAGCAATCATATATGCCAAATCGTTTGAAAATTGGTAAAATCTGAATAACTTTGATTATTATTAATTGATCATTTTTACAATTATGGAAGAGAACCAGAAAATAATAGTTGTGCCATGGGATTTTACTCCTGTAGCAGAAAATGCTCTTGCACATGCGGTTAAGATAAGCCGTATGGTAAATAATGATATTTGTCTTCTTCATATTGTAGATGCTAAAATTAAGGCCAAAGAAGAGGGAGAAAAGAAAACCATGCTGGAACAGCTGGCTCAGGAGAACAGCAGGAAATACAATATGACTATTTCAGCTGAGATTAAAAAGGGAAGTATATTCTCGGCTATAGCTGAATTCGTGAATGACAAAGACGCAAGCCTTGTGGTTATGGGGACGCATGGAATGAAGGGTATGCAGAAACTCACAGGAAGCTGGGCTCTTAAGGTGATAGTGAAATCAAAAGTTCCTTTCATTGTAGTACAGGATCCTCCTGCCGACCAGGAAAGATATCATGATATAGTATTCCCTGTTGATTTCAGGAGGGAGAACAAGGAGAAAACAAAAATGGCAGTATTCATGGGCAAGTACCTTGATTCAAAGATCCATATTTTGGTTGCTACTTCAACAGATCCAAGCCTGATTAAAAGAACTAAGGTGAACCTTAATTTTGCCATAAAGTATCTCATTCAGAATAACATAGAATATGAGATACACGAGATTCCCAGAGGAAATTTTGCACAGCAGACGATCGATTTTGCAGTCAGAACAAACGCCAACCTGATACTTATTGTGACAACCAAGAACATAACATTTACTGATTACATGGTAGGAGCGTCTGAACAATATATTATTGCCAACAGCTCCAGGATACCTGTCTGTTGTATAAATCCGAGAGCCTCGTTTGCCAAATCATCTCAGTTTATGGGCGGCTGGGGCGATTAATTTTTTCCGGCGTTATATAAAATGTTGCAATTATTGCCGTAAGCAATGAGAATATAAATGTCGTTAGTCTCGCCGGCACTCCTTTTTCGGTAAAGGTAGACATAACGACAGTAAGCCTGTCATCATCGTCCGGCTCATAAAGCTGCCCGGTCAGGACAGTTTCAAATTTAGATTCACTTATGTACCGGCGGCCTTCAAGAACTTTAAGGCTTTCATATTCGGATATACTTATAACATTCTGCTCTATAAGAAATTCAGCCTTTGATTCAGTGACCTTATAGTGTTGTTCAAAACCACCGCTGATCCAGAATATGGTAAATAAAATACCTGAGATAACTGTAATGACGGCAGCCTTCCCATGAAATCTTTTCCAGAAAAGAGTAAAAAGAATTACCACTGAAAATGTACATCCTATACCGGCCCATACATAACTTACTATGGTAAAGATCAGTTTTGACGGAGTGACATATGATAGTGCCAGGGCAACGATTGCCAGGAGAGCAGTGGTTAATCTGTGTCTTTTCAGAATACCTGCCGATAATCTTTCCTTTATTTTTTTATTCTTATTAAGAATACCTTCTGACAGTTCGGTAGCTGACAATATGAGAAGAGAATCGGCTGTAGATATCATCGCAGCTATAGCACCTGAGATCAGTAAGGCTGCAATAACCGGGGGAAAGAGTTTTAAAATAACACTGGGCATGACATATTCAGGGTCACTGAGTCCTGCCGGACCAAAGATTGCAATACCTATCCAGCCTATCATAAGAGCACCTATATAGGCAAATATTGTCCAGGTGATACCTATGTTACGTGCTTTTTTTGCCTGACCGGCATCCCTGATAGCCATGAACCTGACGCTTAGCTGGGGCTGACCACCCAGATATCCGAAAAACCAGCTGAAACCTCCGGTAATCAGCACACCCGCTGCCAGTCCTTGTGCCGCACCAACCAGCGATGAATATGTGTCACCCGATTTTGCCAGGGCATCTGTAATATTTGCAGCAAATAAACCGGGTGTACTGGAGATATAAATAATGCCTATAATTGGACCTAGGATCAATGTGACTATCATCAGTATAGCCTGGATAACATCGGTATAAACGACACTTCTGAAGCCCCCGTATACTGTGTATGGGATGATTATGGCAGCAGTTACGAGAACTCCCAGTCCGGGTTCCAGTCCAAAAAGAGTATAAAGGGTCTTGCCTCCACCCAGAAACTGTGCGCCGACATAAAAGAAGAAGAAGAATACGATGGCAAGACTTGATACAAGCCTTAAGACCCTTCCCGTTTCACCATGCCGTGCTTCAAGAAATTCAGTGAATGTTGATACATTGTATTTTTCAGCCTCGTCACGGAGCCTCCATGCAATCAGTGTCCATGTGGTAATGATACCTGCCACACATCCCAGGGCTGTCCATATTTCAGTAAGTCCCATTGCATAGGCTGCACCCGGCAACCCTAATAATGCCCATGAAGATTCTCCTGTTGCCCTCTCCGAAAGAGCAGCCGCCCAGCCCGGAAGCTTCCTCCCGGCAATAGCATAATCATTCCCTGTTTTGACTTTTCTACCCTGGTAAACACCCCATGAAATCAAAAGCGTAATGTATGTGACCATTACGACTATTATTACTATCTGGTTTTCCATAAAAGAATTATTTATCTGGTACTATCCAAAAATAATAAAAGAGGGGTTGTCTCAAAAGTGATTGCTGGTTTTTTATTCCTTTGTGTTCTTAGTGTAATCCTTTGTGATCCTTTGTGGTTAAGGACTTTTTTTTAAACCACAAAGGACACAAAGTGTATCACAAAGGTGCACAAAGGATTTTTAAGATAGCTCCAAATTTTTTCAACCTTGTTAAAGAAAAGCACTTATACTATCTTAGCATCCGAAAATATGATTCGGATTAATAAATTATGTCTATTGTAGTTCAGGGAGTTACAAAGCTATATGGAGAGCAGAAAGCTCTCGATAATGTATCTTTCAGAGTGAGTACCGGTGAGATAGTTGCCTTTTTAGGCCCTAACGGAGCAGGCAAAACAACCATGATGAGGATAATAACAGGTTTCATACCTGCAACATCAGGCTCAGTGCTGGTAAACGGAACCGACACCTCCTCTGATGATCCTTCAATCAAAAAGAACATCGGTTATATGCCTGAAAACAACCCTCTTTATCCTGAGATGTATGTAAAGGAATACCTGGGATTTGTTGCTTCAATGTATAAACCGGAAGATGCAAAAGGGGAAAGGGTAAAAGATATTATAGAAACTACAGGACTTACGGCCGAACAAAATAAAAAGATAGGATCTCTTTCAAAAGGCTACCGCCAGAGGGTTGGCCTGGCACAGGCTCTCATTCATGATCCTGAGGTACTTATACTTGATGAGGCAACAAGCGGCCTCGACCCGAACCAGATAATTGAGATAAGAAACCTGATAAGAGATGCCGGCAGGGAGAAAACCATTTTGCTTTCGACACATATTATGCAGGAAGTCGAGGCAATTTGCGACAGGGTTATAATTATCGATAAAGGTGTAATTGTAGCCGATGAAAAGAAAACCAACATCTATAAAGTGATAAAACAACAACGCCAGGTGATCCATGTGGAATTTGATAAAGACCCGGAAGAGGATGCTTTAAAAAATATAGCGAATATCATAAAAACCAGGCAGATAAGTAAAGGCCTGTGGTATATTGAAGCTGAGGGAGAAGAAGATATAAGACCTGTTCTTTTTGATTTTGCCGTCAAAAATAACCTTACAGTTCTCTCACTTAAAAAGGAAGAAAGTAACCTTGAAGAGGTATTCAGACATCTTACACGTAATTAATATTTTTGTTTTTATGTTTTTTTTATTTGCTTTGTAAGCGTAATTATCTGGTGGAAAGATTTGAGCTGATTGCAACCACAGGAAAAAATGCTAAAATGCACATTATTCCGAATTAAAATCAACCAATCTTCCCGTCATTTATTAAAGTGCTTAAATAGAACTTTAGTTTTACCACAAAGAACACAAAGGTCATCACAAAGGCACACAAAGAATTATTATAAGCTTAATAAATTAAAAACTTACTATGGGATATTTTTTTACTTCAGAATCAGTATCGGAGGGACACCCCGATAAGATAGCAGACCAGATCTCAGATTCACTGCTTGATGAATTTCTTAGATGGGATCCCCACTCAAAAGTTGCATGTGAAACATTTGTCACAACCGGGCTTGTAGTATGTGGCGGTGAGGTGCGGACAGACGGATGGGTTGATGTACAGGAAACGGCACGCAGCGTGATACGTAGGATAGGCTACACAAAAGCAGAATATCGATTTGATTGCGACTCATGTGGAGTAATATCAACGATACACGAACAATCACCCGACATACGCCAGGGTGTCGAAAGAGATAAACCTGAAGAACAGGGAGCCGGCGATCAGGGAATGATGTTCGGGTATGCATGCCGTGAGATGGATAACTATATGCCGCTGAGTATCGAAATGGCACATATCCTTTTGCAGGAACTTGCAGCCATACGCCGTGGCGGAAAACAGATGAAATACCTCCGCCCGGATTCTAAATCACAGGTCACAATAGAATATGATGATGATAATAATCCTGTCAGGATTGATACTATAGTGATCAGCACACAGCATGATGAATTCATTTTACCAAAAAACAAATCACATGCAGCCGAAAAAAATGCAGAAAAAGCTATGCAGAAGAAGATAAAGGAAGATATGCAGAATATACTCATACCTAGAGTTAAGCGATCACTGCCTTCCAGGATACGGAAATTGTTTGTAAACGACATGAAGCTTCTTGTTAACCCTACAGGTAAATTTGTAATTGGAGGTCCGCACGGCGATACGGGACTTACAGGAAGGAAGATTATTATTGATACTTACGGAGGTCATGGAGCCCATGGCGGTGGTGCCTTTTCAGGCAAGGATTCCTCAAAAGTCGACAGATCTGCATCATATGCTGTAAGGCATATCGCCAAGAATCTTGTGGCAGCAGGTGTATGCGACAAGGCACTTATACAGGTTGCCTATGCTATCGGTGTGGCACAACCTGTAGGCTTCTATGTAAATACCTTCGGAACAGCCCATGTGAAAAACAACAAGGGTAAGATATTAAGTGACGGTGAGATAGCACAAAAGGTAAGCACTCTCTTTGATATGCGGCCCTTCGCAATAATCGAACGATTCGGACTCAGAAATCCGGTGTTCTACCCTACGGCATCATACGGTCATTTCGGACGAGGGCATTATACGGAAAATGTAGAGGTGTATTATGAAATCCCGGGAAGTAAACCAAGGATTGTCAATGGTAACGGCAAAAAAGTATGGATGAAAAAAGTTGAGTTCTTTGCCTGGGAAAAACTCGATTATGTTGATAAGATAAAGAAAGCTTTTAAAATGATGCCTTAACTATCCTGGCAATGTTATCGGAACGGCCCAGAGTATAGTAATGAATTCCCGGCACACCTTCCCTGATAAGCTCTTTTGATTGCATTGTAGCCCATTCTATACCAACCTCCCTGGCATCTTTATCGGTTTTGCATTTTCGTATTGAGGAAACAAGATCATTCGGAACATCAATATGAAAAGTCTGCGGTAAAAGATTTATATCATTAAGAGTAGATATAGGCTTCAATCCAGCTATAACAGGAACATCAATACCTGTTTTCCTGCATTCATCCCTGAAGTTGAAAAACTTGTTGTTGTCAAAAAACATCTGGGTGACAATATAACTTGCTCCCGAGTCAATTTTTAATTTCAGGTTTTCAAGATCGCTTACAATATTTGGTGCTTCAAAATGTTTTTCAGGATAACCGGCCACTCCCACACAAAAGTTTGTAGGTGTAGTATCAATGAGGGTCTCCTCAAGATATTTTCCATTATTCATATTTATGATCTGTTTCACAAGCTCATAAGTATGAGTATGACCATCTTTTTCAGGAATAAAAGTCCTGACACCCCGCTGGGGATCACCACGCAGTGCAAGAACATCATCGATACCCAGGAAGTTCATCTCGATAAGTACATTTTCAGTCTCTTCTTTGGTAAAGCCACCACACAGGATATGCGGAACCACCGTTATGTTATACTTGTACTTTACTGCTGCCGCCAGCGCAATAGTCCCGGGCCGTAACCTTGTCACCCTCTTTTCAAGAAGCCCGTCAGGTCTCTCCCTATAGGTTATCTCATTACGGTGGGTTGTGAAATTTATATAAGCAGGCTCAAATTCGATTAAACGGTCAATTGTCTTATGCACTCTCTCAATGCTGTGTCCTTTAAGAGGAGGAAGCAATTCAAATGTAAACAGAGTTCCCGTGGATTTTTTTAGTTTATCAATTACGCTCATTATTAATTTGTTATAAATTCTGTGCAAGCCACCTGGCTGCTTCATGGGTTGTCATCTGTTTTCTTACGGCATAATCTTCAAGCTGGTCTTTACCTATCTTGCCTATATTAAAATATGATGAACCGGGATGTGAGAAGAAATAGCCACATACTGATGAGGCAGGAATCATAGCAAAATTCTCCGTCAGTTTGATACCTATTTTGTTTTCTGCATCAAGCAGATCAAAGAGGGTAAGTTTTTCAGAATGATCAGGACAGGCAGGATATCCGGGAGCAGGTCTGATACCTCTGTATTTTACTGCCAGCATCTCTTCCACGGTAAGGTTCTCATCCTTTGCATATCCCCAGTATTCCTTACGTATTTTCTCATGCAGCCATTCTGCAGATGCTTCTGCGATACGGTCGCTTAAGATACGTATCATAATGGTTGAGTAATCATCATCATTATACTTCTTCATCGATTTCTCATCAATATGAGCTGCTACGGCAAAGAGACCGAGGTTATCAATCTTACCTGACGATTCGGGAGCAATAAAATCGGCAAGTGACAGGTTAGGGCTTCCCTTCTCTTTATGTTCCTGGTTCCTGAGGAATCT
>Ga0272441_10013199_pt1 | contig 11920 bp, 7 predicted proteins | sample SSMProp6N_FD_193582 | JGI IMG/M metagenome (GOLD analysis project Ga0272441, IMG submission 193582) | Marine sediment archaeal communities from Little Sippewissett salt marsh, Falmouth, MA, United States - SSM-Prop-6N | ecosystem: Environmental > Aquatic > Marine > Wetlands > Sediment ...
TTTACGTTTTGATTTTTATCATTCTTTGCCTGCCCTGTAAATCGTTTTATAGTGTCCCGCCACAGGCATCGTGAAAGATTCGTCCTTTTGAAAAGTACAAAAGGCGAAAATTATTCTCGAAACGATTCCCGGGTCGGCCCGTGTCCTTTCGTGATCATTCCGGAATGATCAATACTACTCAGAACGTGTAGGTCGTACCGACGCAGTTGAGAAGGAACGCATCGGGCATCTCCGCTACAAATCGATTGATGGCCTTCCACCCCGTACAGTGCATGGGAACGACGAAGGCGGGCCGGAGCTTCTTCATCTCCTCGATGGTCCGTTCTATGATCGGTTCATAGAGGGGACCGGTGAGATGGAATCCGCCGAGGACGGCATGGACCCTGTCTACCTGCGACACCTTCTGCGCATGTCTGATGGAATTAATGATCCCGGCATGTGAACATCCCCCGACGATAACGAGCCCCCTGTCTTTCACATTGATGCAGATCCCCTGATCATCCCGCAGGGGATCGGCGATCCATTGACCATCGACACGGGCCTCCGTCCACATCGGCCCCTGTTCAAAGTCGGTGATCCGTTCCACTTCCCCCCATGCCATAACGAAATCACCGGCCAGTGTGGATACGCCCCGTTCCTTCCTGATTGCAAGACCGGCCGCCTCCAGTGCCTTTTCATCCAGCACGGGTGCGTAGCGGATCTCCCCTCCGGGGGGATTCATCCGTCTCGCCAGAAAGGCGTCGGGATGTAAAACCAGCGGGATGCCCGCCCGTACCTTCTTTGAAAGCTCCAGAAGACCGCCAAAGTGGTCACGGTGACCGTGGCTGAGAACCATACCCTCTATGGCCTCCGTATCCACGTCAAAGACCTCCAGGTTGTGCAGCAAACAGAGTGCTGAACGTCCCGTATCCATGAGGATGGTATGCTTTTCTCCGTCGGCATAGACAGTGACGACACAGGACAGGCCGTGTTCGGCCAGCGGACCAACGTCGGGAAAGGCCTTCGGGCGTTTCAGTACCTCCGTACTCTCGATGAGAAAGACGTCGGTATAGTTATCCACCACAACGGTGATTTCGACCCCTTCGGCCTCTCGCAAAACCGGTATTGCCATTGTTCAGCTCCTTTATGCATGGTGTGGCGTTAAATTCCCAGCTCGTTTCTCTTCCGCGCCGTGGGCGCCCCCGTGGAGGGGTCCCACCCGCGATAGGCATAGTACTGTGCAAGCATCTTGTCCAGCGGGGGAAGGTTATCCATGGAGGGACCGTCCTTCCGGGCCTGCGACAGCATGCGTCGGGGCAGTGTGTCCATGGCAGGCGTCGCCCCCCAGCGCACGTTCAGTAACCGCTTCATGTTATATATGCGGGACCCGGTCTCCATGATCTCTTCTTCGTCCATGGCGATATTCGTTACCATTGCAAACCATCGCGCGAGGTGGGGAATCCTGACACCGCCGAACATGCTCAGCTTGCAGGTAGTGAGACTGTCGAAGAGTGCCATGTAGTCCTGCAGGTCGGCCACGACCTTTCCCTTCCTTGTTCCAAAGCGATCGCCGATCTCGTGAATGCCCAGCGTCGGTTCCGTCAGATTCCTCTCGAAGGCGTGGGTAAATCCCTGGAGATGGCAGGCACCCCGGTTCGACGTGGCATATCCAAGGGCCACCGAGTTGTAGGCCCGCGGATCATGGGCGGGAAATCCCAGCCCCTTGACGTGCATGGCAAAATCGCCTGCCTCGGGGGGCAGCTCCTTCAGGATGTTCACATATCCCCGTGCAAGGAAACCGCCCAGTCCCCGATTCTCTCCCATCTGGGTAACCAGTTCCACTGTCCCCGCCGCGTCACCCCAATGTGGTTCAAACCCACCGCATATATCGGCGGGGAGCAGCCCCTTTTCAAAGGCCTCCATGGCAAATGCCGCCAGTGATCCCGCCTCCATCGTATCGATGCCGAATCGATTGCACACCTCGTTTATCTGCTGAATGGCCTCGATATCGTCGACCAGTATGTTGCCGCCGAAGAGGGCCAGTGTCTCATACTCGGGACCACCCGTCACTGCCTGCTCGCCCATCTTTACCGTTCTGCCGCATCCGATCATGCATCCCGCACAGTGATAGTTCTTGACGAAGATGGATTTCTCCATGGCGGGCCAGGATGTCTTCTCCGCCCCTTCGGGCCAGTGATCGAGGGCATAGTTCTTCACCGGGTAGGATCCCAGCTGTTCCTGCGGGATGACGAGTCCTGGTGTCCCCCCCTGCGTCAGGCGGGCAGCCGACTCACGGTAAGACTGGGCCATCTCCCGGATATCCTGCACGAGTTTCTCTCTCCAGGCGATGGGGACCTGTTGTGTGCCATGGACGGCAATGGCCTTGAGGTTTTTCGAACCCATGACGGCACCGAGACCGCCTCGTCCCGCGGCCCTGCCGTGATGCCCGTCGGTCATGACGGCCGCGATCCGCACGCACTGTTCTCCTGCCGGTCCGATACAGCTTACCGCCGCGCCGGTGTGGGTCTCCCGCAGTATGGTATCGGTGGTCTCGAAGGTATCTGTCCCCCAGAGGTGCCGGGCCTCTCTGAACCGGACACCCTCGTCCGAGATCCAGAGGTAGACGGGCTGTTCCGACTTCCCGGAGACCCGCAGACCATCAATTCCCGCCTTGCGGAGCATGGTTCCCCAGGTACCGCCGACATTGGCCTCTCCCCACAGTCCGTTGAGGGGACTCCGCGCCGCCATGCCGTGGCGTCCCGAACTGGCAGCGGCCGTTCCCGTCAGGGGCCCCGTCATGAAGAGCAGGTGGGCCTCGGGGGCGAGGGGGTCGACATCCTCAGGTCCCTCTTTCCAGAGGAGCCATGCCGCCAGTCCGGTTCCTCCGATGAATCGTCTCACCGTCTCGCGACCGATGAGTGTCACTCTGGTTGTGTGTCCTGTAAGATCTACATCCAATAGTCTAAAGACAAAATCACTCACCTTATACTCCTTTGATCATGCCGATATGTTGACCGATGACGGTGGATCGTCACCGGGCACCACCTGCCGTATAGTTATCCCTCGAAACATCCCGTTCCATCACCTGCCGCACATCACCGGCCATCGCCACTGCTATGCGGCAGTGACCTTTCTCACAACGCAGGGAATACTCCTCAACTGGGGAGTCCCCAGCACGGGATTGAAGGGCGGGGTCCCGCTGGTAAGCATATTGATGTTCGACTCCTTCCAGTGAAAGAGCTCCCGCTCTCCCGCTTCGGGGAACCACCAGCCGTAGTCGGCCATGACAACGCCCCGGAGTACCGCATCCGTCAGTATCGCATGGAACCGCGCCGCCCCGGCTGACGAGGCCACCTCCACGAGGTCACCCTCGGCAATCGCGTATGCTCCGGCCGTTTCCCGGTTTATCCGCACGGCAGGCGCTCCCGCCCTGCTCCTCAGCGATTCGATTCCCCGGTAGGCGGTATGAAAAAAGTATTTCGACTTTGCCGACGTCAGTATGAGGGGGAAGCGCCTATCGTCTGTCTCCTCCAGGTCGGCTACCGGGAGGGGATCGTACCCCCCCTCTTCCATGATGGATGAATAGAGTTCCACTTTCCCCGAGGGCGTGGAAAATCCCTTTTCCCTGTATTTCCGGTACCGCTTCTCGCCCTTCAGCAGCCCCTGCTCACAGAACGCCTCATAGGTCAGTCCCGAGGGTGCCAGTATCTCATCGAGGCAATCGTCGATATCGGCCCAGAAATATTCCTCCAGTCCCAGCCGTTTCCCCAGTTCATTGATTATCTTAATGTCGGACCAGCAATCGCCCCGCGGCTCCACGAGCTTGGGTCGTGCCTCCACGTAGCCGTGGACCATGGCGTACTGCCCGATGTCATTGAATTCCATGTTTGTCGCCACGGGAAGGACCAGATCGGCCAGCGCCGCCGTGGGAGTCATGAAGAGATCGGACACCACGAGAAAATCCAGTTTCTTCAGGGCGGTGACAACGTCCTGCGACCCGGCGTAGCTGATGACGGGATTACTGGCCTGCATATAGACGGCCCTGACGGCATAGGGCTCTTCGTCGAGTATGGTCCGTATGAGCAGTCCCCCTGGAACGCCGGGGACGCGGCGGGATGTCCCGTAGTGAACGCTGATGGGTTTCGCCTCCTTTTCCGGTGTATCGTCCATCCTGACAAACTTGCGCGGTGACAGCACGGGGGGAAAGGGGGCCTGGATATTACCGCCGGGGACATCGAGATTCCCCGTAATGGCCATGAGTATGGCAAGGGTGCGACAGGTACTGGTACTGTTGATGCTGCTGTTTTCCACTGCATTCCCGCCGTGCAGGATGGCGGGTGTGGACCGGGCGTAGAGCCGTGCGGCCCGGCGGATCGTTTCCTCGGGAACCCAGGTCTTCCCGGCCACGACGGCGGGGGTATAGGGCCCGATGGATTCGCTGAGGGCATCAAAGCCCGTCGTCCATTCCCTGACGAAGGTCTCATCGTAGAGCCCTTCCGAAATGATGACATGCAGAAACCCCAGCGCCAGTATGTCATCGGTCCCTGGTTTTACCTGCAGCCAGAGATCGGCCCTCCGGGCCGCCGCGGTCTCGCAGGGATCGATGACGATGAGCGACGGTGTATGGGCCCTGAGACATTCCGTGACCTCAATCCCCAGGACCCCCTCTTCATTGGTATCGAAGGGATTACTCCCCCACAGCATGATACACTGCGTGGGCATGTCGTAGTCGGGAACGGGGGGGAAACCGCAGGTCACCCGTGCCATCAGTTCCCGGGACCAGTGACAGACATCGTTCCGGGCCGCCATGTTGGGAACGCCGAAGGCATTGGCGAACCGGGTCAGCAGCATGTGTTCCAGCCCCTTGGGGGCACCCTGCATGAATGCAATCGCCTGTGCGCCGTACCGGTCCTTCGTGTCCTGCAACCGGGACGCGGCATGGTCCAGCGCCTCATCCCACGATACCTGCCGCCACGAGCCCTCGCCCCGTTTCCCCGCGCGCAGCAGGGGCCTCATGAGCCTTCCGGGGTGATAGATCCGCTCCAGCGAGGCCATCCCCTTGGCACAGATGTATCCCCTGCTCTTGGTGTACTCCCTGTCGGGTTCAATCTGCACCGCCGTGCCGTTATCTATCAATACCCGGATACCGCAGCCGCCGTGGTCGAAACGGGCACAGCGTGTCTTCATCCATCTCGCATCTGACATAGAATGTTACTGCTCCGTCCATGGGGTTTCATGACTTCCCCACCGGGAAACCACGAGTACCGCACTGGTGTTGTGGAAATCCGGTACAACAACATCGAGATGTCTCCCCTGCAGTGCATGTACCAGGTGAAACGGCATATCACGCACCGATTCCCCTTACCGGTCACGGGACGGGCCCGGTCCCGCTTACGGCCCGTTAACCGCAGTGGAAGTATTTCTCGACATACTCTTCCAGTTTTTCCGGATCGATGACAATCTCTTCCCTGATGTTCTCATCGTTGAAGGCCGTGAGTTGTTCAATCATGCTGTCGATGAGCTCGGCAGGGAATCCGATTCCCTCATAGACCGACCGTTCCCGTGCGAGACAGGCTGCCGATTCGACGCATGACCCGGGAAGATCACGGTACCGGTCGGCCAGCTTCCTGTCCTTGAATATGTTTTCAGTCACATAGAGCTCGTCGGCAACCTTCAGTGCCTCTTCCGGATTGGTCAGCCCCCAGTGGATGGCCGCCCCCAGGGCCGACAGGAGATGATAGGGATTGGACGACAGATCGGGAGACCGTATCTCAAAGGTCTGCTTTTCCGGAATAGCAACGGGCTCCCTGACGCTGCCGTAGTTGACGACCTGTCCGATGTTGGCCACGTCCTGTCCCCATCCGAGGGGAATTCTCACCAGGACCGACCTGTTCCGGGGACCCCAGCATACCTTGGTGGGCGCCTCCTGATGGGGGACGAGCCGCAGAAAGGACGTGGGGATCGTATTGCCGAAGGCGGTGATACTCTGTGCATATTGCAGCGTCCCGCCGATCATCTGCCGTGCCGTGGAAGTCAATTCTCCGTCTTCACCGACCATGATACCCCTGCCGTCCTTTTCTCCGCAGAGATGTATATGGAGTCCCGAACCGGCGTGCCCCACCTCTATCTTGGGTGCAAATGTCACGGTGACACCCATTTGTGCGGCGATATTCCTGATGACCCACTTGGCGATAGTTATGTGGTCGGCCATCTCCTCTATGGGTTCGGGCAGCAGTTCGATCTCGTGCTGTTCCGCCACCTTCGTTCCCTTGGGCGGAAGATCTCCCACTTCGGAATGGGCGTATTTTACGTTGATACCGCACCGGCTCAGTGTCGTCAGGATCTCTTCCCGCATGGCCTCGCCCTTCACGAAGGGGGCCGATTCGTGGTAGTTTCGCTGCGGCACCGATGGGAATCCGTCGTCTTCCACATCCATGATGGCATAGTACTCCAGTTCACCGAGCGCCTTCAGCGTAATCCCCGTGTCTTCCTTTATCTTCTCACTCACCCGTTTGACGATGGCATAGGGCCCGATATTCAAGGGGTTCCCGCTGTTATCGATATAGGAACACATCAGATTCAGTGACGGGACGGCACTGAAGGGGTCCAGGAAGGCGCTGCTGTATCGGGGTACGACGTAGACATCGGAGCTTGCCGCGTCAATATAGGGAAAGAGGCTCGATCCATCGGCCCGTTCACCCGCTTCCAGTATGAGATCGAGGTACCGGTAATTCTTCACCGGGAAATTGAGTTTCTTGATCCTTCCGTCGGCACCGGAATAGCAGAAATTGACAATCTCTATGCCCTCGTCCCTGACAAATGAGATAATATCTTCCTTTGTGAAGTCCCCGGGGTCTTTCCTCAGAGATCTGACCAGGAGATTCATTTCCATATCGTAGTCGCTTTTCTCACTCACAAGATTCTTGTCCGTCATTACGATCTCCTTCACACAATCAATATGTTTTTATCATACAATGATGCCGGGCGACGCCGTGATCCTTTCACGATCGCACGGCATACGTAACATATATTCGAGAACAATACCCGATGAACCGCCTAGTCATCGATCCCCAGTATGCGGGCGGCGTTTTCCCCGAGGATCTTCCGCTTCGTCTCTTCCTTGAGGGTCAGCCCCTTGATGACCTGGATATTTTCGGTGATCGTGGGGACCCCGGGCCAGTCAGAACCATAGATTATCTTGTCGGCCAGACGGTCCATATCGGGGAAATAGCTCGGAAGCCGAGACGGGGGCAGACCGGACACCTCCATGTAGACGTTCCGGTGCAGTCTCGCCATGCCGGCGGCATGATCATACCAGAAGGGACGACCGCTGTGACACTGTACCAGCGTCAGATCGGGGAAATCGACGGCCACATCATCTATAAAGATGGGATCGCCGTATTTGATCCGGGACCCCGTAAAGATGGAAGATCCCAGATGCATGGACACGGGAACCCCCAGCTCCTCGGCCTTGGCGTAGAGCGGATAGATCATGGCATCATTGGGGTAGTATAACTGGTAAGTGGGGTAGAGCTTTAGTCCCCGGAAACCGTATTCAGTCACCAGTCGTGCGAATTCCCGCGCCGGCTGGGGAGTCGTCATGGGATTGACGCTGGCAAAGGGTATGAGCCGCGGACTCTGTGAACAGAACTCGGCCACATACTCGTTGTTTGCTATCCCCGTCGTGATGGGGGCCAGCTCCGCCAGGATGACGGCATAATCGATCCCCCCCTCATCCATCAACCCGAGGAATCCCTCGGGTGATGAATAGGTCTCGATCATCCATTCCATACGATCGCTCCATTTACTTCGGATGTAGCCATCGTAGCTGTCCGTCATGGACTGATAATAGGCAGTATGGACGTGAAAATCTATGATCATTCCTAGCTCCTCGTTATCGAATCGATACGCGCACACTCTTTCCGGCACTTCTGACAGACACCGCTGTGGTACTGGTGAAACTGCACATGCTCCGTATTGATACGGTTTTTGTAGAAATAGTGTCGATTACAAACGCGACAATAACCACGCAGATAGGAAGAATCTGATGACTTCCGTCCCTTTACCGGACGTCCCGTTTTTTCAGAATCGCTCATTATGCTATCCTCTCTTTCAACTAATCCCGCAGGAGGATAAGGGCATCGACGGCCTGTACCCCCTTCCCCTCTTCAAGGGCGATGAGGGGATTGATATCCAGTTCGGCAATGACATCCTGCAGTTCATAGGCCATACAGGCAACCTTCATGAGGGTATTTGTCACGGCACCGATATCGGAGGGCCTGCTCCCCCTGAAACCTCGGAGGATCTTGGCACCGGCAATCTCCGAGACCATGGATTCGACGTCAACGGCACTCACGGGGAGGACCTTGATGGAGACATCCTTCATCACTTCCACCAGGACACCACCCAGACCGAACATCATAGCGGGGCCGAAGGGCGCTTTCCGGGAGACGCCGATGATCGTCTCCACACCCTTTTCACGTACCATCTCCTGAATGAGGACTCCCTGGACCCGGGCATCGGCCCGGTACGTTCTGCCGTTGGCGACAATCTCATCATAGGCGGTCCTCAGCTGATCATCGGATTCGACACCCAGCCTGATGACGTCGGCCTCTGTCTTGTGCAGTATGTCGGAAGAGACGAGCTTGGCCACAACGGGGTAGCCGATCGTTCCCGCCATCGCCACCGCCTCATCGGCCGACGTGGCCAGTGATTCATGCACCGTGGAAATACCGTAGGCCCGCAGGACCCCCTTCGCCTCATATTCATTGAGTGACGCGGTGCCCGTCTTTCTTACGGCCTCGATGATCTCCATTGCCCGTTCCCTTCGATCGGCGGGTATGTCCGCTACCGCCTCGTCCATCGGTCCGGGAATCATGAATCGTTCCATGAATTCCTTGTAACTGACCATGGCATGCATGAGCTCTGCACAACCGCTTGCCGTATCCGAAACGGGGATGCCCTGATCGGTGAGGTGCTTGACCCACTCCTTCGGTCCCTCGGGCCAGCATACCATCATGGTCTTGTCACCCCGGTAGTCACGCATGATATCAGTGAGACCGGTTGCCCTGACCTCGGCAGTGGCCTTGGACATCAGGAGGAAGGGAACGATGATATCAAAATCATCGACATCCATCATCACCCGTGTGGCGCCTTCTATCAACGTGGGCATGCTCAGCGTCTGACCCGTCAGATCGACGGGATTCTGGACCGATCCGAAGGCGGGGACAACCTCCTTCAGCTTCTCCGCCGTTGATCCCGTTACCTCGGGGACAGTCATGCCGAAGTCGGTACAGCGTTCCGTCAGGAGGATTCCACCGCCACCGGATTCGGTCATGATGCCGATCCTCTTTCCCTTCGGATAGGACGTTCGTGAAGACAGTGTCATGGCGTAATCGATCAGATCGGGGACGTCACGGGCAACGATGACGCCCTTCTGCCTGAAGATTGCCTCGTAGGATTCGGCCGAGCCGACCATGGCCCCCGTATGAGACTGGGCCGCGCGCTGCGAGGCCTCCGTTCCACCCACCTTCAGGATAACCACCGGCTTCCCCTTCTCGGCGGCCCGGTCCAGGGCACGGACAAACTTCTGCCCATCCTCGACACCGGCCAGAAAACCCGCAATTACCTTCGTGTGGGGATCATCTACCATGTATTCGATAAAGTCACAGAACTCCAGATCGGCCTCGTTTCCCGTGGCCGCCCAGTGACTCATGCCGAGGCCGACCTTCATGGCCCGGTCGAATATGGTCGCCCCGAAGGCACCACTCTGGGTGATCAGTCCCGTGTTTCCCGGTATCATCTCCTTAATGACCTCGACTGACTGTGAGAAGGTTGCCACGGTCCTGTTCGAGATACTGATAAATCCGTTGGTATTGGGACCATAGATAAGCATCCCCGTCTTCTTCGCGAAGGCCGTCAGTGCCTGCTGGGCCTGTGTACCCTCACCGCCGACCTCTGAAAAGCCTCCACTGATGACGACGGCGGCCTTCACCCCCTTTGTAAGTCCCATTTCCAGGTTGGGGAGTACATACTTGGTAGGAACGATAACCATGAGCATATCGACATCGCCGGGGATATCAGTGAGACTGGGGTAGCACTTGATGCCGGCGATCTCATCGTATTTCGGATTGATGGGATATATCTCCCCCGGATATTTGAATCGCTTCATGTAGGCAAGCGGTCTGCCGCTCACCTTGTTCAGGTCTGCCGACGCACCCAGAATGGCGATTGAACGGGGTTTGAATAAATAGTCCAGATTTTTTCGTCTATTGCTCTCCATGTGATATCTTCCTTCAAATAATTTCTCTGTTGAGAACCCACCGGGGCTCCCGTCGAATGAGACCCCGGGGAGCATTCTCCCCCAGGGCTCATTCTCATGTTACATCGTTGGAATGCTTTCGGCTATTCCGCTTTCGGGGTAGTGTAGCGCTTGTCGGGATCCAGCTCCCTCAGAATCTTCAACTCCTTTGCGGTGGGAGCCTTGGTATATTTGATCTTGTCGGGAATAACCAGTTCGAATCCCGTCCGCTCCTTGACCTCTTCGATGGTGGCACCGGGATGCAGGGTCTCCAGGCACATCCGCTTGGATTTCTTTTCAAATCCGAATATGCCCAGATGGGTTATCACCTTGTAGATCCCACCGGCCAGGAGACCGGCATCCTTGCGGCTCGTTCCACCCTGGAGATAGCCGGGCGTCGTGATGAAGTCCACCTTCTCGACAAACCGCTTCTTCTCGTGATGCATGGCCACCAGTATCTTCGACGCCAGACTGGCGATGTCATTGGCACCACCCGTCCCGGGCAGTCTCACCTTCGGATTGTCGGGATCACCGATAAAGGAACTGTTCAGGTTTCCATACTGATCGATCTGGGCACCCCCCAGGAATCCGTAGTCCACATAGCCGCGCTGCTGCAGCAGCAGGACGTCGGTAATGGATAATAACATATTGGCACGTCTGGCACAGCGCTGCTCGTTGGTGCTGGGAGGCAGTTTCCCGATCTGTACATGCGGGCCGATGACACCACCTTCGAAGAGGATGGTCAGTGTGGGGGCATGCAGTTTCTGAGCCAGTATACAGGATATCAAGGGCATTCCGGCGCCGCCGAAGACGATCTTGCCGTCTTCGAGAAAGCGGGCGCTCATAACGGCAACCAGTTCTGCAGTGTTATACTCTACTTTAGTCATTGTAAATCCCCCTTCCCTCGATCGTGGCACTCAGAATATTCTTGAACCCGATCTTTTCGATGTACTCAACCCAGCTGGCCGGAGCATAGACATACTCGTCCAGATATTCCTTGACTCCCTCAGGCCCCTTGCCCATCATCAGCTTGACATAATAGTCCATATGCTTGAATGTCGGCTCATACCTGCCGTAGCACTCGTGGGGAAGACAGCCATAGGGGACCTCGACCACGGCGTCGACACAGAAGAATCCTATCTCCGTCCGATCGGGTGCCCTGCGTATCTGATCGTTGCTCACTATCTGCTCGGTGGTCACGATGACCTTGTTGGCCGCAAGGGCGATGTCCCTGTCCATGAAGGGAAGTCCCTCGCCCTGCACATTCCCGTAACAGTCGCATTTCTGTGTGTGAATAATGGCCACATCGGGATTGAGGGCCGGTATGAGTGCCAGTTTCTCTCCCGTATAGGGACAATCCATCGATTTCAGCTCCGAGACGCGGGGGAAGAGGTCCGATCCCATCATGCCTCTCGATGGAATGAAGGGAATCCCCATGGCGCCGGCACGGTACCGCAGTCCCAGGCTCATGTGGCCCCACTCCTCGAATTCGGCAAGCTTGTTCTGCATGTAGTGACGCATGACGCGGGATACGCCCCAGGTAACACCGGGGCTGAACCAGCTGGTGACAACGCGCTTTGCAACACCGCCGACGAGGAGGAGATCACCCTCCGTCGATGTGATGCTGCGTGAATAGGTGAT
>Ga0272441_10013200_pt1 | contig 11918 bp, 13 predicted proteins | sample SSMProp6N_FD_193582 | JGI IMG/M metagenome (GOLD analysis project Ga0272441, IMG submission 193582) | Marine sediment archaeal communities from Little Sippewissett salt marsh, Falmouth, MA, United States - SSM-Prop-6N | ecosystem: Environmental > Aquatic > Marine > Wetlands > Sediment ...
ATGTGAAAAAAGACAAAAAAACCTGTTACACTTCCTTTCAATTCGCGTCTTAACTTAATAAAAGAAGGCGAATTGTGTCTAAACTCATAGAGCGGCCCAAAACGGAGGCTCGAAGAATGACAAACCAGAAGACTATCCTCCTCGTCATAGGTATCCATCTATTGGCCTTCGCAATATCCTCCCCCGCCCAGCGGGAACATTGGCTCCGATATCACTCCGCGAGCGAGGTGAGTCTCATCGGCGGCGCCGGATATCTAAAAACACTCGATCTTAACGTCGAAAAGCCTTCCGGCATGAACCTGCCCCAATTCAAGGCGGATAAGCCGTATTTCGCCAAGTGGGCAACTCCCATGGTCGAGGCCGGCTATCTTTGGATCGCCTGCGACCGCTCGCACAAACACGGCCCGTACGACCTGCTCTATATCGACGCGAACCGAAACGGCCATCTCGACGATGAAACCGTCGTGAAGGCCAACCGAACGGACCAATACAACGCCTATTTCGGCCCCGTCAAAGTGATCTTCGAAATCGAAGACGGCCCCGTGACGTATCATCTGAATTTCAGATTCTATGGTTATGAAAATCGCACGACAAGATTGTACGCCTCCTCCGGCGGATGGTACGAAGGGGACATCACAATCAACGGCGTCAAGAAACATTGCCTGCTCTTCGACTATAATGCGAACGGGACATTCAACGATAAAGCCCTGAACGCCACCGAGTGCGACCGGATTCGAATTGACAAAAAAGGCGTCGAAAGCATCCGTTTTGTGGGCAATTATATCGACATCGACGGTATTTTCTACCAGCCCGAGATTGCCCGCGACGGAGCGTTTATCAAACTCACGAAAGCCGACAACGTACAGACCGGAGAGGTTCGGGTACCCGAGGCGATTACCCAGTTCTCCGCCGGCGGCGAGAATGGCCTGTTCATCCTCAAGCCCGAAAAAGGACTCGCATCGCTTCCGGCGGGTGAATATCGCATTAACGACTGGATGCTCGAACGAAAAGATGAACAAGGCACCACCTGGCAGCTCAAAGGCACGTATCCACCCGGCAACGGCACGCTGGTTGACGTCGTCGTAGATGAAGCGGTGGACCTGTCCATCGGCGAACCGGTTGTCTCCACGCTCAACGCCTCGCCCAGGCAGGGAACCTACAACTTCCGGTATAATATGGCGGGCCGGGACGGTGAACGGATCGAATTGACCCGCAACGGCGCCCGGCCGCGAGCGCCCAAACTGCACATTAAAAACAAGGATACTACGTACGACCGGACCTACAGCTTCCAATATGGGTGAGGCGGCACCTGTTCGCTCTCGTGGCGAGAGCCCAAAAACGTAAAGGGACCTCTGACGGCAACGGTTGACGTCGGCGGACCGTTCAAGATCGAAACGAAACCGTACCAGATCGCAACCAAAGAAGTACTTGTGGCAAAAGACGATATAACAACCCCTCCGGGCCCGACAGGAAAAACGGAGGTCGAGGCAATCGAGGAAAAACCGGAAACGCCCCAAGCCGAGTCAACACCCGTAACGGCAAAAACTGAAGAAACACCCGAAACAAAGAAGAAAGGCGCAAACTGGATCATTCTTGCGGCCCTTATCGGCCTGGGTGTCGCCGCGGCCGCGGGCGCAATCTTCAAGAAAACAGTTTAGGCACTCTAACAAAACTAAGGTCTTATGACTTTGTCATTCTGAGCGGAGCGAAGAATCTCAGTCTTTGCGGGTGAATAGAACCCCTTCGCTATGTTCAGAATTTGTCGAGGGAGTGACAAGGAAAAGTTTGTATTAAAGTGCTTTAGGTCCCTTAGGTTTCGTCAAGAATCAATAGCAGGCGGCTGACACATCTAATTTTCCCGGTATTGCCAATTATATAGTAGTATGATAAAATGAAGTGGACCGGTGGCAAAATGCCAAAGGGAGGTTATAGGCTTAGAATGAAACGATTTCGAGCATATGCAGAAGAATAAGCAATTCGATTGCGTGAAGATGAAATGGGACATCCAGAAGCAGATCCGCAAGGAATTTGAAGGGATCCCGGAAGCCGAAGCTCGCCGGTTACAGATGCGGCAGGTGGAACAAGACCCCATCCTTGGCCCCCTTTATCAACGTCTGGCATCCGAGAAACAGTCCGCCGGGAAGGAATAGATGTCGAAGTCCCCCGACAAACGGAAAGAAACACGGATTCTGATCAGCCCGCTCCCCACGCATCGACTGTCTGCGTTCATCCCCGTTCATCGGCGGTTTCAAGCGACGAAAAATCTTGAGGAATCTGCCCACGTGAAGGCCAAGGTGACACCCATAGGTCCGAAACAGAAGTACCGCACCTCTTTATTTCCCCCGACCTCAAAAATCCCCTAATCTTCAGGATCTGCCAACGCCGCCCCCCATGCTCTGAGGTGTGGAGTATAACGTTGCACAGTAGGTTGACTACCCCATTTCTCATTCGCAACCATGAGAGAATCTCTTATCTCTTTGAGTGTTGCTTTCTTCAGCCAATCGCGCTCGCGGATACGTGTCAGTAGGAAATGAAATCGACAACGTCTAGCTGCGTCTGGGGTCTGTGTACTTCTTTTCTTCCCCGGTTTCGGAGGTTGCATTTCGCCAAACAGACGGAATTGGTTTACGCTACTATTTATAACCCCCCTACAGATGGCACAATCACAGATCTGCTCATAGAAATCGTTGGGCTCTCGGATTTCTAAATCACGGAAGCATCGTTCAATGTCTGGAACTCCCAATCGTCGGTGTATACTTGGTAAGTAGTAACGCACGATGGGAATGGCCTGACCGATAACGGGCACAACATCTTTCTGTTCACCATACCCAACACCATGGTTGATTCCTTTCATGCCGAATTTAGAAAGTGCCAGGCTGAAAAAGCCACCATGCATATTATAAACTTCAATTTTGCTGCTCAATGTCTCTACAAGGTCACGCAAGGCCGATAGCTTGTTAAAGGAATTAGTGGAGTCGGCCTTAATCTCTCCTGCTCCGGTTAATTCGTCTTCATTGAGTTTGCTAATCCAAAGCCAAATCCCGTTAATTCCTGTCTTTAGAACATCTTGAGCGATAGTTTCTATCCTATCTCGTTCTAATAGAAATGATTGGTCTAAGCACAGGACTCCATGAACGGGAAGTTCATTTTCCAAACTCACCGTTTCCTTCATCATCCTCAGATTCACGTCCAACCAGCCGATATCCTCAGATGGTTCGATATAGAAATATGGTGCGAGAATCGCCATCGGTAATGGGAATGCTTTCATTAATTCTGCTGCTCCTGGATCATCTTGTATCTCGTCTCTAAAAATATTAGGAATTCGGTTGCGTTGATAATCCACTACAGCTTTAGAAACTTGCGTGATTATTTCATCAGAGTTAAAGTTGGAAGGTGAGATGGCAGCATCTTTTCTTTTGTTATCGCAAACGGCCTCTGAGAATGGTCCGCCGAACCAATCGCCAAGGCTCTTGTATGACCGCTTGAAATCTCGGATTGTATTCTTTTTACGTTTCTGATTAGATTTGATCCAGTCCAAATCATGCCTTATTGCATTTATAGATGGATCCAGATATCCGCCAAAAGTGTAGGTCATTGGATCCAGTAAATAGGGTGTATTTCTCTTCTTTCCGGAAAAGCGGAACACAAGGCTTGCACATGCCGCAGGCGTAGATTCAATTAAATTTGCAGCAATAATGTAACCATCAATGAAACGGATGATTTTTTCGAAATAATCCTTTTCAGAGTGACTTCCGAGACGAAGGAAAACGGAAGGATCAACGGCTGGCATATTCTCTGCTCCTTTCGTTTCTGAGCAGGTCGATGTTTACGCTTTTATAAGAATCGATTATCACATCAGAACGCCGTGGTTCAAGAATTATCTGACATCGATTGTTTAACCCTACACAAAGAAGACCGATCCCTTCCATTTCGAGTAATTTTTGGTCGACTCGGTGAATCGTTTCCTTTGGTAAAGCCATTAAGACCAAGTCAGAACATAACTGGTAGATAAGTGTCTGTTCGAATGCTCTCCTCCAATTCTTTATCTTCAGTTCAACGGATATAGTTAGGTCCGAAGTTGGAGAGAAACCGTAAATATCAATATTGTACTCGTAGAATTGAAGTTCCTTCGCTTGCCAACGATAACCCTTACGGGTAAAGTAGCGAGCAACAGGTTCTGTCAATTCCGCTTCTATTCTATGGCGCATCGTATTTCACTTTCTGTTGAATCATTTTGTCATGATTGCGAAGCAGTATTGGAAATTCCAAGCAGAGAACGAAGAGAACAATAAATCCTGTAATCACGATCGATCCGTGAGCGCACCAATCCGGCAGGTGGTTTCCCAATATTTTATCAATGAATCCATGAGCAGCAAGGAAGACTGCCTGAAGAATGATGATCGCAAGAATCGACCAACTAAGAAGCCTCGCCCAGAAGCACCAGCTTGCGCGGGCGCGCGCCAGCACACGGTAGTCGGAAATAACATTTGCACCTGAGCTAACGAAGTCCCCAATGGCCTGCCTGAAAGCCTCGCTTTCCAGAAAATTGGAGACCTTTTCGGTATAGATAGCGTTCTTTCCATCAGGACCGAGAATTGCTTGTGGATTGGCAGGAACAGTAGATAGGACTTCTCTTATATGTTTCGATAAATCACTCGAAATCAATATTCGCAACTTCCTTAGAAGGTTGTCCGTGCCCTCAAGAGATTTTGCCAATACGTCGGAGCGGTCGCCATACTTATACCAAGCAGCTATCGCACCCACAAAGACAGCCCCGTGGACCGACAGAGTGATGTTTAGCATATCCTGGTGTGTCATGGCATTCTACCACGCTTCAATACCTTGTCCTTGATTTCTGATTCTATGGTCATCTCTGGGTATTTAGTATAGACATAGTACAACAGATCAGAAAGAGAATGTGTACTAAATCTTGACTTGATTTTACGAACCGCATCAATCACAGGCTTGTAATCTGGATTAGCAAGTATTTGCTCAACTTTCTTCTTTCCTTCTTGGGTAAGGATGAAACGCCGTTCATCGTAAGCATCGCTGGACCCAAATCCATCATATAATTCGCCATCAGTTCTATCTGCTTCATCTCCCATCAGGTCATCAAAATTGAGGTCCTCGATCTCGGACGCTTCTTCGTCTGTTGCGGCGGCTGTTATTTCGCTTTCAATATATCCTATATTTTCCAGAAACTCGAGGTCGTCATATAGTTTCGATGAATAAGGACCAGCCTTGTAGGCTTTGAACTCAAAGCCTTGATTGGAAGGAGATATTCTCTCTTCCTTCTCGAGGAGAAAAACGTATTTTTGTAGTCTGGTTATTCCACCGAGACCTTCCTCAATGTTACCATCGGAATTAAGCCCCAAAAGGATAAGCGTCAACGCATGCTTCGATATATTTGGCATGATTATTCTCCGACTCTTCTAAGCTACTATACAGATTCTGGAGAGTTCTGTCCAAGATTTACTATCCATGTTCCTCAGATTTATTACTTAGGGCGAATTAACAGTATCCTGCACGTTTTCTCATGCATTTCCCAAGCCATACTATTGTGGTATACGTTGGACTGATCTGTCAAGGGTGTAATGTTCATCGCGTTTTCGCCACGGATTCGCTCTGGTTACTCCCTGAAACGAGTTGTATTTTACCTATTGTCACGGGGAAAGACAAACAAATTCGGAAAAATTAAAGGCGTCAGGTACATTTTTTTGTGATATATCGTGTCCATTTTCTTGATATAGACTACCCCGAAAAGATTACCTGTAAAACTCTATTCTCATTTTACTTTATACCATTCTGAATGAAGAATTCTATTGTGGTAACTACGTATTTTTTCCTGAATCGATCCCAATTTTTTAGCCGAAAAATGAGGGTGGTCGAAGAAGATTGGAAAAAACAAAATACAGCACGGCAGGAATCGGGGAATCAGCTCATCAGGATGTGGGGATCAGGAAACCAGGATATCAGGGAATGCGTTGGTTGATGATTTTCGATTGATGATTGATGATTGCTCTGAGTCCTCGGTGTGCTCCTTCGACTGTGCTCAGAGCTTGCCCTGAGTTTACCGAATGGGACGGCGTCTGTGGCCCATGAAATTGACTATTGACTATTGACGATTGATTATTCATCTGCGTCATCGGCGTTCATCGGCGGTTGGGAAAACTCAATAAAATGAATGGTGCGATGCATCGCACCCTACCTGCTGAGGTGAAATTCTCAGTGGCCTCGGTGTCCTCTGTGGCTAAGGTCATTGATTATTATTGTGGCTGGAGCTTGAATGCTCGAAGACGCTGCCGAGGGTGAGGGCGTCGGGGCTGCATTGGGTGCATTCGAGACAACGGATGCAACGCAGATCGTTCGGTGACTTCTCCGGCTCGATGCCGTATTCACATAATTTGTGACACCGCTCGCAATGCGTGCACGCCTCGGCATCGAAACGCAGGAAAAAGGCGGAAGCACGATTGAACAGTGAAAAGATCGCTCCCAGGGGACACAAGACTCTGCACCACGGACGTTTGATGAAAAAGATCGCGATCAGGAATACGATGAGTATCGTCATTTTCAGCGCGTTCGGCCAGATCACCTTTTCACCGCGTATGGCCTGGCCGGCCATCGTTGGGACCGCCGATTCGAGCGCCCCGGCCGGACAGATCCGGCAGACAAAAAGCGGATGTCCCTCGCCGAAGAAATACGGGATCGCCAGGACCGCCCCAATCAGCATGACGTAACGAAAATAGCCGGTGAATTTGGGCAGGTCGAACTTCGGCGTCGGGACCTTCGCGGCTAAATCCTGCAAATATCCGAAGGGACAGACCCATCCACAAATCAGCGTGCCGAACATAGCGCCGACCGCAACGAGCATGCCGATGGCGATAAATGGAAAAACGTGGAGCGCGCTGAATTGTGCGATAATCCCGATCGGACAGGCAAACGTCGCCAGCGGGCAGGCGTAACAATGAAAGACCGGCGAGCACATCGTGTGCATGCGCAGACCCAGCGGATCCAGCCAAAGGAGCAAAAACGCGGTTTGTATCCACATTCGCCAACCGAGCAGCTTCGAGGAGAACCTGCCTAATTTCGTTTCTTTGACCATGGCCACCACGGTCTCCTTATTAACTGCCTCACGTCGAACAGGCAGCGGGCGCCTTCTCGCCGATTTCGTAGGTCTGCTTGATCTTGCCCGTTTCGTCCCGCTTGACACCGCTCACGGAGGCGTCCTTGATCAGCGCAGACTCCGATTTGGCAAGCATCACCGGCTGGCCGTCCTGCTGGGCGGAAACCGTGGTCGAATGAAAAAGAGTACCGTAGATAAGCAAACTCCCCCCAAGAAGAATGAGTCCACACAAAACGACCACTTTCGTCTTTCCGTAGTCTTGAGAATCCATAACTGCCCTTATACGACGCAAACGATGCGTTGTTCCCCAAATCCTTACTCTCACGGTCAAAAATGGCGGAGGCGAATGGGAATCGAACCCACCCGGGACCTTCTCGGCCCCACACTGGTTTTGAAGACCAGGGGCACCACCAGGCACCAGTTACCTCCGCGAACGAGTTTCCACATATCTTCCAACTCCTATCCTAACCGATCCGCCCCGATCCGTCAATAAGCCATATTTCCTGAAATAATTGAAACGTTTTCCACATCGAGCGCCTCTATATAATGAAGCTTAAAGGCGTATTGAAAACGTGTGGTCGAAGATATTTTTCATCAAGAAAGGGGAAATGTTATGCCTCGCTTATTTGAAATGAAAAGTGCGCTCATTGGCGGTCTTTTAGCGGTGATCGTCCTATGCCTCGTTGGAGCCGTGCCTTTTATGCCGCCGGAGGAATATGGCCGATTCCAGATCGAAACGAATAACAGTCATGCATTCATTTTGGATTCCGCAACGGGCCAAGTCTGGTCCTCCGAGTTTCTAAGTCGTGAATCACACATTATTATTCCGCCTGATCCGAATTTCCATGCGCCTAAAACGGACGAAAGATTCATCATTACAGAACGATAAAACCATCAGGAAGAAGCAACATCGTCGTTTTTTTAGCCTTCCTGCGTTTTAGATAAGGCCTGGAAGATGATTCCAACATCGTATAAATATTGTTATGCGAACGAGAATCGATATAATATTAAAAGATGGATTCGTGAACCGTTCAGTGCCGAAAGAGTAAGGAGACGCGAAATGAAATCGCTCGCTGCATTCTTATTATGCCTTATCAGCATTCCGGTCCTCGCCGAAAGCTACAACATCGAAACCTATCGCGTGTTCGGCCCCGAACATCCCGGCCGATACAAGCACCCCGCCTCCATCACACAATTAGCTAACAAAGACCTGTATATCGCCTATTACGGCGGCTCGGGCGAGTACGGCGACGATACCGCCGTGTACGGCGCCCGCCTACAGGTAGATCATACCCAATGGACGGAACCGCAGGTTATCGCCAATACGCCCGACCGGGGCGAAGGCAATCCCGTCGTCTGGCAGGCGCCGGATGGCCGGGTGTGGCTTTTCTACGTCAACCGCTACGGCCAAACCTGGTGCAACGCGCGCGTCAAGGTGAAGATCTCCCACGACGGCGCTAAGACGTGGTCGGATTCGTTCATGCTCAACTTCGAGGAAGGCACCATGGTCCGGGGCCAGCCTATCGTCCTCAATAACGGCGATTATCTCCTGCCCATGTACCACGAAACCGGTGGGGACCGGGAGAAGACCGCGGCCACAACCTGTTCTTATTTTATGCGATACAATCCGAAGACGAAGGTCTGGACCGAAACCAACCGGATCAAATCCCCCAATGGCAACCTACAAGCCCAGGTAGCCCAACTGACCGACGATTATCTTATCGCTTACATCCGCCGGGGTGGCGATTTCCTGCCCACCGACCACGGCTACACGTTGCGATCCGAGTCAAAAGACGGCGGCACTACCTGGACCGACGCGGTGGAAACGAAATTCCTCAATCCCAACGCCGCGGTGGACTTCATCAAGCTCCAGAATGACCACTTGTTGTTGGTCTATAACGAAAACATGAACGATCGCACGCCGCTAACCGTAGCCATCTCAACGGACGGCGATAAGACCTATCCCCATAAGCGGAATATCGCTGGCGGCGACAATACCTTCGCTTACCCTTACGCCATCCAAACCCGCGACGGCAAGATCCACATCGTTTACACCACGAACAACCGAACAACCATCATGCACGCCGTCTTCGACGAATACGCCATCATCGGCTCACCATCCGAACTATAGGCGCTTTACGAAAAAAGTGGAGTTTTTCTACTTTTTTCCTTGCTCGTAAATCAAACGCATCGATAATTGGCATCTATAGCGGACAAAACATCTTTGAAACGGCACCATCGTAGTCTGTGATTCTTTACATTATTTTGAGAAGCTTGCGAAGTTATACGCAAACTATATTAAGAATTCTAACGAAAAGGAAAATCCCCTGAATTCGTGTGTCAAAATAATCAGAGTGACTCCAATGATCAATCTTGACAACCTATTAATCGAAAGGAGCAGGAAATGGCTAAGATCGGTATTGAATGGGTAAAGAAGTATCATGGTAGAGCATCCAACCTGAGTAACACGAAGAAGCAAGCGGAAGGTTTCTATAACAAACTTTCTGGTACTCGATCCTTTAATTGGGGGGATGATCTTGCATGGGATCAGGATTTCGAAGAGAGTGGAGTTGGATCACCAGCAACAGGCACGGATACAACATGGATTGACTCAGTACATATTGCTTTTTTTTCTGGACATGGTGGACCGACTGGACCTCTCTTTGGGGTCGCTGGATATGATAATGGGCGAGCACACCACAGTGAAGTGAGGTGGGGGAACCAAACACTTGATTGGATTGCCTTTGATGCCTGTAAAATACTCCGCCATGAAGGACTCTCCAAATATTTTCTAACCGGAAAGCTACAGGCAAGCATTTGTGGTGATGACAAGTTTACCGGCAAAGGCTACTTTTTCTCAGGCGATTATTATATTAGGTATGACTGGAATAATGACAACGTAGATATCGGATATCCCAAGAGGATTAAGGACCATTGGCATAATTGGCCCAGCAGCTTCAATGGCGGTATAGATGCCGCGTTGTGCGGAGACGGTCCTTTCAGTGGGAAGGCATACTTTTTCAAAGGGAATTCTTACATCAGATATGACTGGGGCAGCGATGCAGTAGATCCGGGATATCCTAAGAATATTGCAAGCCACTGGCACGGTTGGCCTAACAGTTTTAACGGTGGGATAGATGCTGTGTTATTGGGAGACGGCCCATTCAGTGGGAAGGCATACTTTTTCAAAGGAGACCTATATTTAAGATACGACTGGAGCAATGATAGCGTTGATTCAGGGTATCCGAAAAAGATAAGAGATCATTGGCATAACTGGCCTAACTTGAACGACGACGTCTTTGACCGGTGGAGAGATTCATTTAATGGTCTTCATATCATACTTGGATTTTATACGACATGTAATGATGAATCCAAACGAGGGCGATATTTCGCTGAGTATCTAAACGATGGATATACTGTGATTGAAGCGTGGAAGAAGGCATGTAAAGAGACAGAAAGTTCTGACGCAAAGTGGGCCTATCTTCGTTCAGGAGGGGGTAGTGGAGTCAACACGTATAACGACCACTGGCATGGGAAAGGGTGGGTTTCTCCCGATCCTACCAACGCATGGTGTGCATACTCTAAGGGAAGTTGCTAATACGTATCTTCACACTTGATGAAAAAAAAGGAGGCCACCATGGCTAATTTATTCACGATACCTGAACTATCTGAAATCCGGCGTGAAATATCAATCTATCGGACACCATTAAAAACGATTGATAAAGAAACCATTCGTAAGATCTCATCAGCGTTCGACATGAAAGCAAGAGCTATAGATTCCGGTTCTCGAATTATGGTCAAAGACCGCTTCGGTGTATTGGAGATATTTGAGGCAAGCGGCTCTATCTGGTGGACAAAACAGAATAGATCCAGATCTGAGCGACGTAAATCTGTTCGTTTTCTTAGTGAGAAAAAAGCGATTGAAAAGGCTAATCCCTATCTAAAAACAGTCGGACTTGCCGATAGGAAAGCCAAACCGAAATCAGTCAGCTATACCGAAACCTTTATCGAAAGGAGCAAAGACAAACAACCTACAGGAGTAATCACTCATCAACACGTGAATTATGAATTTTCGCTAGACGATCTACCGGTTTTTGGTCCCGGTGCTAAAATCCAAGTTACATTCAGCGAAAATAATCAAGTCGTGGAAGTACTGAAATTCTGGCGAGAACCTAAAAAAGAACGAAGGAAGTATAAGCTCATTTCTATCGAAACAGCCATTAAGATTTTTCAAAAACACGAAGCTTTCTGGGATCTTTCGAAACGAACGGCGAAAATTCAAGCCAACGAGATTTCTCTTGGTTATTATGCTCTGCCGCCTCGGGAAATTCAGGTATGTTTGATTCCCGTTTATCGGTTCAAGGGCTTCGTGTCAACAAAGGATTTTGCCAGATACGATTTTGCAAAGTACGTAGTAGCTGTAGATGTGGAAGCAGATACCCTTAAGAAGATTGGAGGTTCGATAACAGCAACGCCGCTTGTCATATGATCAACATTTTTCGCATAGCAAGCGCGCTTTAATGATTGACGCGTTGTGTTACATTGGTGTCAAGTAAATTGGTGCGATTCATCGCACCCTACCTTATTCTAACCGTGTCAATCGGCGTTAATCCGTGCCTAAGTCTATTCTGTTAAGCGTTCTTGAGTTGCTCTTAAAAGACCATGGCGGGGGAGCCGGCGAAGCTGATGCCCATTTAGGCGACTTCATCGGTTTCGTTCTGTTTGAAGCTCTTGTCGCCGGCTTTGTTCAGGTTTATTCTGAGGCAAAGGAATGATCCTGAGCACCAAAATTCCC
>Ga0272441_10013202_pt1 | contig 11916 bp, 12 predicted proteins | sample SSMProp6N_FD_193582 | JGI IMG/M metagenome (GOLD analysis project Ga0272441, IMG submission 193582) | Marine sediment archaeal communities from Little Sippewissett salt marsh, Falmouth, MA, United States - SSM-Prop-6N | ecosystem: Environmental > Aquatic > Marine > Wetlands > Sediment ...
TTTCTTACTTTTCCTCCCCTGTCGCCGGGTTCACCTTATACTTTTTCGATGGGACCTTTCAGGGGTGATAGATGTTACGTGCCTGGCCGTTCCGGCCATTTTTCCACGTAGAGGCTCTGGGAGGGGAATGCGATGTCTATTCCCATCTTTTCCAGGAGTCGCATGATGGAAAGGAAAACATCCTCTCGAACGGCGTAAAAACCCTGCCGTGTCGTGTCCACCGTATAAAAATCCACCATGATGTTCAGCGAGGAATCGCCGAACTCGGAGAACTGAACGAAATAGATCTCCCTGTTCACGCCGGCATGGGTTTCCAGTATCCGCTTAATCCCCTTGAGCGCCTCCTCCATCTGATCGGCGGTGGTATCATAGGTCACCCCCACTACGGTGCTGCAATGGCGCTTTTCCATTTTGGAATAGTTATTTACCACCGAATCCGCCACTTTGCTGTTGGGAATAGTAACAAGCGTATTGGGTATGGTACGGATCCGGGTGGAGCGGAACCCGATCTCCTCCACGAATCCCTCGACTTCGTTCGTATTGATAAGGTCACCCACCTTGAAGGGACGATCCATGAAAATCATGATGGACCCGAACACGTCCTTCAGGGTTTCCTGAGCGGCCAGTGCCACGGCCAGGCCCCCGATTCCAAAGCCGGCCACAATGGCCTTCACGTTACCACCCGCAAGATGGATAATGGTCACCACCCCGATCAGGATGATGATGACCTTCATGGATTTCACAAGGATCGGCACCAGGTGGGTCTCGAGTACGGTTTCCGCCTTGCGTGCGATTCGCTGCAGGAAGGATCCGAACACATCCGCCACCCGCATGAGAAACCACATGACGGTAACTGTAATGGCGCAATGGATGACGCGCTCGAAAAAGAGATTTACGTTAATGGCTTCTTCACCGGGTTTGTAACCGGGCAGGTTCAACATGATGCCGGCATATTTCACACCGATCAGGATAACCAACCAGTTGAAGGACTTATTCAGGGCCTCCCGGGTTTTCTCTTCCACTTCCGTATGTGTTTTCCTGAGGAAGAAATCCAGCCACTTGTTGAGGATGCGGGTCAGGATACGGTTGACAATTAGGGTCACGAACAGGACTACAAAGGCCAGAAGCACATCATAGACGTTACAGGAGGCCCAGAATTCGTATTCCAGATATTCCAAAATTCTACTCATAAGAAACTTCCAGAATATATTATTTCACGTTGCCATTCTCATGATAGACAACAAACGGAATTTTCAGAAAAGAAGGTTCCAATGTCAATGTTTGAAATATTTAACAGGGATATCCAGGATCAAGGGAATAATCTCGTGCAATTTACGGGACGACTCCGGATGTTCTTTTTTTTACCAGGGAATACTGGACGAGAAGGGAAAAGAGAACCGCCAGGGCGGCAACGGCGATCGCGGCGGCCCCAAGGCGGCTTTCGGATAAAAGTGACGTCTTTCCCGCAAACCAGATGAACGCCAAAGCCGCAAACGGTCCGAAGAGCTTACCCAAACCTAAAAACCCCTCATGCACACCCCCGCTCCTGGCATGGCCCGCGGGTACCAGCAGGGAATAGTAAATGCTGAAGAAATAACAGAATCCATACCCCGCACCATAGAGCACCAAAGACAGGCGAATAAGAAACGTGGCGCCCTGGGGGCCATGAGTAAAAGGATCAATCCCGCCAGCATGAATCCCTGAAGAAGAACCTGAAGCTTGGCTCTGTAATGCCACCAGTTCCAGAGGGGAAACCAGGCAAAAGTGAGGAACGCGGTAAAGGTGATGGTACTGAGGAAGGAACCGACGGCTCCCTCTCCAAGCTGGTGAAAATCCCTTGCAAAACGCGGAAAAGAGGCGGACAGGGCCGCAAATGCAAGGCTGCCGAAAAAAAGGCCGATCCGGGCCAGACTCGCATGAAAAGGCGCCTCGGGCCGGATATCCGCCTCCCCCACCTCCTGCTCTCCTATCTTCCTCGTGCCGTGAAAAAGAAAATCCAAAAGCGTAACCGTTAAAACGGCAAAACAGACAAGGGACACACTCATGAAAATCACCTCCGGCCCCAGCAGTTCTTTGCCGTATCCAGTGAGGAAAGAAGCCACGAATCCGCCGGTACTCCAGGAAATGCAGTAAAGCCCCAGCCTCCGGGCCAGAGGCATGGAGTGATCCTGGTACTCGGATAAAAGTCCCTCGACACCGGTGAAGAAAATCGAAAAACACAGACTCACCATACCCCAGCACAAAAACAGGTGCCACAGCTGGTAGGGACCGAGAATGTTCCAACCGAGGATGACGTTCAATCCGGCCAGGATGAAGGCGGTTACGGCGATGCAGGGAAGACGCCCGAAACGGTCCGAAAGGGAGGCGAGGAAAAGACTCCCCATGGCATAAATAAACGAACCCCATCCCATGAGAACCAGCTCCCACGGCAGGAGTGAGGATTCGGGCGAAAGGTTGTTCACGATCACGAGCTGGGTGTTCAACCGGACACTCACCACCACGACTCCCATCATGGCGGTCAGGGCGTAATAGATGTATTTCCGTTTCAGTCTCGGTTTGTGTCCGTGATCGGATCCTTCGGTTGAGATATGGAAAAGTTTTGCGATCATAATACAAATACACGAAGAGACGACAGAGACGTAACAGACAGAAGTGATACTTGGTATGAACCGGTCTATTTGGAAATTTCCAACATCAAGGCCATACCGCTTCAACCACTGACCATTTGCCGTATAACCCGAGCGAAGACGAAGGGATTAACCTCACCGCTTTTTGCGGGAGCGGGATTTCCGGTCTCTTCCCACGGCCTTCTTTTTCCCGGGGGATTTCTGTTTTTCTCTCGATATAATGGCATCCGGCGTTAGATTCACCTTCAATGAAAAGTACCAGATCACTCCTCCGGCAACAAGCATCAAAGCGCTCAACCACTGTCCCCGGGTGAGACCGAGCCACTGGAATCCGATCCCAACATCCGGCTCGCGGAATTGTTCCGCGAAAATCCGAAGGACAGCGTATCCCCAGAAAAAAAACGCCGACACCGCACCGATCCTCCGGAACCTTTTCCCCAGGAACCACAGGAGGAGAAAAAGGACAACTCCCTCGAGAAGGGCCTCGTAAATCTGGGAGGGATGACGGGGAGTGAGCATGGGATGGACCAGTGCCGCCACGGCATCGTTCCGGATGACTCCGTCGATCAGGCCGCCCACATCCGTAAACTCGTATCCCTTTTCGGAAAGGGTCTGGAAGAGTCGCGTCGTTCGCTCGAAAGGCCAGTTCAGGATCTCGGAGGGAAAACAAACGGCCCAGGGCACGTCGGTAGGCCTTCCGAAGAGCTCCCCGTTTATGAAGTTGGCCATCCTGCCGAAAAACAGCCCGGGCGGGGCCGCCATCACCACCGCATCACCCACGTGCATGATGGGATAACGATACCGCCTCGCAAAGATCACCATTAAAACGGCCACCCCGATGAAGCCGCCGTGGCTGGACATCCCCCCCTGGTTCACGGCCAGAAGCCCCCAGAAGGGAAAGTGGGATTCGAACTGAACGAGGAGGGAAAGGTCGTAAAAAAGGACATAACCCACTCTCGCACCCACAAGCACCCCGATCACCAGGTAGGTCATGAGGGCATCTACCTCGGAGAGGGAAAGCCTTAATCGCCTGTTTTTCGAGAGACGACGAAGGAGCAGAATCCCGACCACAAACCCGAGTACGTAGGAAATCCCGTACCAGCGAAGTCCGAAGCTCTCGCTGAACCGGATGATGAAGGGGCTGATTCTGTGGAGGTAATAATCGCTGGGATCCATGCAACGATCCTTGTAATGTTACCGGTTCCCGGAATCGATTTTATAGAAGACCTTCTGTCCCACCCTGTCGGCCACGATGCGGTTCATGGAGAGAAGTTCCCCGACATGTTTGGCGGCCTCGTTTTCATGAATCCCGAGTCCGGCCGCGATATCCTGGAGTGTGCAGGGCCGCCTCGCCAGGAGTTCGAGCACATCGGAGCGCCGGGCGGTAAACTCGGGCTCCTTGTGGATTTTGCGGAAATCGGCGATGATCTCGGCGCGATCGCCGATGAGTTCGGCCAGACGCCCAAGCTTCTCCTCCGGGGAGGAAAGGGCATATTTCTCAGCTGTGGGACGGATGGTGGTATTGATCTGGACCTTGTCCGGCCGGATCTTTTTGACCAGACCGGCGATTTTCCCGAATTCCTCTTCCGTGTCGGAAATGCACCCCACAATGAACACCTCGAGCCAGATGGGACCTGAATACTCCTCCCGGAACCGGATCAGGCCCTCAACGGTTTTTTCGAACTCGAGAGCCGGATGGGGGCGGTTCACACGCTGGAACACCTCCGGACTCCCGGCATCCAGGCTGGGAATCACAAGATCCGCATCGAGGATCTCCCTCCTGACTTCCGGCATCCAAAGGAGGGCGCCGTTCGTGAGGACATCCACAGGTATGGAGGTAAAACCGTGAATGCCCGCAATGATCTCTTCGATCCGGCTGTGAAGCGTGGGTTCTCCGGAACCTGCGAGCGTGATGTAATCCGGCGATGCCCCTTGCTCGAGGGCGGCCCGGATCTGCTCGAGCACGGCATCCGTGGGCACATATTCTTTCCGTTCGATGGTTTTACAGGTGGTCACTCCCACCTGGCAGTAGATGCAATCGAGCGAGCATGTTTTATGGGGGACGAGATCCACCCCGAGGGACCTGCCGAGGCGGCGGGAGGGAACGGGACCAAAGATGTATTTGCCGGTTTTCACGTTGAGTCTTTTTTGGGGGATTTATCGCAGGGGGCGTCCTTGCCGCAACAGGGCTTTTCCCTGTTGCAGGAAGAGCTGTTTGCCGGGGCGTCCACGGGCGAGGAATTCTTCCGGGCATAATCGGTCACATAGAATCCACTGCCTTTGAAAATCAACCCGGCCCCGTGCCCGAGCAGTCGGTTGACCTTGCCGCGGCACTTGGGACACTCCCTGATCGGCTCTTCTTTGAAGGATTGCAGTTCCTCGAAGTGATATCCGCACTTTTCACATTCGTACTCGTAAGTCGGCATATCCTTGCTCCTTACATTATTTTCCCATTTGTTCCCGGATCAGGGAGGCCACCTTTTGACCCGAAAGGAGCATGCCCCCGAAGATGGGACCCATGCGGGGACCGCCGAAGGCCGCGCAAACGGCCATGCCGGAGACGAAAAGCCCTTTGTAAACCTCGCCCGCTTTATCCACCACGAATCGCTCCCCGGCCGGGGCATCCATGGCGCCCTCGCCGGCCAGCTGTCCCGTGGGAGAAAAGATCTTGTAACCATGCGTCCTGAGGGCGCTGAGAACCGCAGCCTCGTGTCCCGTGGCATCCAGAACCGCCCGGGAGGAGAACATAAGTGGATCCACGGGCAACTGGCCGTAAATGGTGGTGCGATTGATCACCAGGCCGGTGACCCGCTGATTCCTGACACTCACGTCCTCCACACAGGTCAGGTTGAAGATTCGAACTCCCGCCTGGAGGGCCTTCAAAGTGAGGGCGGAGGCGAGTTCCACGGCATCAACACAGAACAGCCCCTCCCTTTGGGAGGGTCGGAATCGAACCCCGAATTCCTGAAGAATCCCGGTTGCCTCTTCCTGGAGTATGACCTCGTTCATGGCCATGCCGCCCCCCCAGATGCCCCCTCCGGTGGAGAGGCGCTTTTCGATAATGGTGGTTTTAACGCCCTCTTTTGCCAGGAAGAATGCGGCGGTCAAACCCGAGGGTCCGGCCCCGGCGATCAGGACATCGCTCTCAATGCTGTCAAGGAGTTTATCCTGATACGCTCTGATAATTTCCCGTGTGATGGCAGTGTCTTCGAAATTCATTGGATTTACCTTGTAAATTTATTTAATAAATTAAGGAAAAACAGGATATGCCATCCGTATATGGGGCTGTAAAGATTAAAATAAAATTTTGATTGACCCGATCCCCTGTTTTGACCAGTTTTGACTTAGTATGAATCGAAACGTTAATGGCAAATCAGGAAAGCCCTCCCCCCTCCTTGTTCCGGGAATGGCGGGACTGGCTTTGATCTTTTTCCTCCTCGAGTGGCTGGCCCTTTGCCATTCTTCCTCGCTTTTGATGCAGCAGAAGGCGGTTTATTTCTCGAACCACCCCTCGGACATGGAAAAGGGACTGGAACGGGCCCTTTCGTGGAATCCCCAGTCGGGTCCCGTCCGGCTCTACCAGGCCGGCATGAAAATGAGTGCGAAAGATTATGAAAAGGCGCGGGAACAAACCATGACCGCCCTTCAATACTATTCCTCCATAAGTGCCCTGAAGCAGCTGGCCTCCATCGAGTGGAAGATTTCGAACCGGGAGGCGGCCTGCCGGGGCTTCGAAAAGGCGCTCCGGCTCGATCCGGGGGACAAGGCCTCCCGCGTTCGACTGATCGCCCTGTATCTCTCCCTCAAGGAGACGGAACCGGCCCGGGATCATTGCCTTCGTTACCTGGATATGTATCCGGGCGAACCGGACGGCTATTATTTTCTGGGAGTGATGCGGGGACTCGAGGGAGAGGCCTCCGGCGCGCTCTCATGTTTCTCCACCGCCGAAAATCTCATGAACGCCCCCGGGGCCAAACCATTATTCACCCAGGCTGATCTATTCTACAGGATGGCCGGGCAGGAAGCGGCTCTCGGGAGATGGAACGCCGCTGATGCCCATTTTAAAAAAGCTCTTGCGCTGCAACCGGAGCTTACCTATATAAAAGACCTTGCTTCGGTATACAGGGAAAATCAACACTCTGAAAATGCCGAAGCCATCATCAGGCAGGGATTGAAAAGGCATCCGGGAAACCGGGAATTGATGAAAACGCTCGCCACCCTCGAGGGCGATAAAAACAACGACAGAAAGGAACATTAATCGATGAAACAGCGGCTCAGCAGTCTGATTTGCATACTCCTTTGTATCGGCTTGGGATCCTGCTCGCTCTTTTCGAAAGAACAGAACCCGGTTAAGTCCAGCGATAAAGATCCCCAGGGAAAAGTGATCATACGGTGGCGAAATGAAACCGAACACGACAACTACGGCTTTCACATCTACCGCGGCAAAACGGAAAAAGGGCCCTTCAAGAAAATCAACAAGGAAATCATCCCCGGTTCGGGAACCACCAGCACTCCCCGGGAATACGTTTACGTGGATCAACCCCTCGAGATCGGCGAAACCTTTTATTACTATATCGAGGCCATCTCATTCGCCGGGGTGAAGGAAAAAATCACACCGGTTACCCCCGTGGTGGTGAAAACTGTCATTGACGAGCCTGCCTCCAACAAATAACAGAAGATCCTTTTGGAAAGGAGGGATCATGAAACGGATTCCCTTTCATGATCTTTTATTCCGGTTCTTTTTCTTCCTCCTGGTGCTGTTGCCCGCCCTTTGCCCGGCGCTGGACGTCGATATACCGGATGATCTGAAGGATGACCGGAACCTGCCCCGTGAGGAACGTATTCAAAGGCATCAGAAAAGGGTCCAGCTCATCCTCGAGGCTCGTAAAAAGGCCAAGGAGGAGGAAAGGCTGAAAAAACTAAAGGAGGCCCGCAAAAAGGCCACGGAATCCAAGGCCCCTTCACGGAATGTCTCTGAAAAGGAAGAAGTCGAGAAACCCCCTCCCGCTTCCTTCGCTCCCGCCTCCAGCAACGTCCTCGCACACACCATACTCCACTTCTATCCCTTCGATAAAACCGTGATCGCCGGGAAAAACTTTCTCACCGATATGGAACTGTTCAACCTGGACAGGCAGGATATCCAGGAATTGAAGGTCCGCATCACATTCGATCCCCGGTTCCTCCATCCCGTCATGGTGAACGATAGCGAGATCAATTCCCTCATGAGCGAGCCGCCCGAGTACCATGTGGATATCGTGAACGGATATATCGATTATGCCTGCAAGTTCATGCAGCCGCTCCCCCTGGACGGCTTCAACCTCCTTCGCATTGTGTGGAACGCGGCAAAACCAACGGATTTCTGCGAGATCAGCTTCGATCTGTCCAATGAAAAGACCCTCGTCATTTCCCAGGGGGAAGATATCCTGGGTATTCCCACCAGCCCGGACGACGGCATCATCCCCACCGGCATCACCATCAAATCCTCCTCCAAAAAAGGCGAGGACAAAATCCTGTTCGATCCGGCGCTCGCCAGGGCCAAAAGGGGCATGCTTCCGGAGCTTCAGGAGGGGAATGTGTCTCTGAAGCTCCATTGCGACAAAAGGAGGATTCCTGTCGGGAAAACCTTCGAGGTCTCCGTTTTTATCTCGAATCCCGAGGCCGTTATTTTCGACAACCTGAGTCTCCTTATCCAGTTCGATCCGGCCGTACTGCGGGTCATCGACTGGGATAAAAGGAACTGGATCAGCCAGGGGATCAACATTCACGACGGTTTTGCCCGTGATAAATTTCCATTCGATTATCACCTTCGAAACCGTGCCAATAACCAATCGGGAACCATCGATTACCGTATGGGATTTTCACGGCTCGATCCCCTGCCCACCGGGGAACTGGCCAGGATCCGTTTCCAGGCCATGGCGCCCGTCGAAAACAGCGAAATCACCTTTGACCATTATAGTGCATCACGATATCCCAATACCTCGGTCAGGGCCATGGGACGTGACGTCCTCTCCCCGGAACAGTGGGTGGATCCCCTTCTCAAAGGAATCCGCATCGGGGTTTACGATTAATCCCGATCCAGACCGATTATGACAGTGTCATACGCCACGAGGAGCGCCGTTTCAAACCTGGTGAAAAAGGAACGGGGCTCGATTAAAAAGGTGTTCGGATCACTGCCCTCCGTGGCCGTCTGCTTTCCTAATACCTATTACCTGGGCGCCTCCAACCTCGGAGTCCATTTTCTCTATGACCGGATCAACGCACGGGAAGATTTCCTGGCCGAACGCTTCTTCCTCGATATTCAACCCCCGGTCTCCCTCGAAAACAGAAAGCCCCTCAACCGCTTCTCCATGATCCTGTTCTCCATCCCCTTCGAGCTGGATTTTGCCGGTGCCCTCCGAATGTTGAAACAGTCCGGCATCCCCCTTCTGAGAAAGGAAAGAACCAAGCACTCACCCCTGATCGCGGCTGGCGGTATTGCCCCCACCATGAATCCCCTTCCTCTCGCAGATTTCATGGATCTCTTGATCCTCGGGGACGGAGAGGATACCCTGCCGGCACTCCTCGACTGTTTCAAACAGTCGGGCGGCGAAAAACAGGCCTGCCTGGATGCGATCGGAACGCGCGACGGATTTTTGATTCCCGGAACTCGATCCGGCGACCGGATTCCACCCCCAGCAAGGTGCGTCGAGCTGGATCGCCATCCCCTTTCCAGCGTGTTCCTGACTTCGGAGACCGAGTTCCCCGATACCTGCCTGATCGAGATCGCACGCGGTTGCCCTTACCGATGCTCCTTCTGCTACATCGGCCATAACTCCGATCCCTTCCGCATCCGGAGCCTTTCATCCATTAAGAGCCTTGTGGAAAAAAACCGGGAAAGGACCAACCGGTTCGGCCTGATCTCCTCCGCCGTCACGGCTCATCCCTCCCTCGAGGATCTGTGCAAGTGGGGCATCGGGGAGGGAATCAAAATCTCCTTTTCCTCCCTCCGGGCCGATTCCCTCTCCCCGGCTCTTCTGGAACTTTTACTGGAAAGCGGGCAGCGCACCCTGACCCTGGCTCCGGAAACCGGGTCGGACAAACTTCGCCGTTCCATCAACAAGAATCTGACCAATGACCGGATCCTGGATGCGGCTCAAAAGGCCTTTGCCGCGGGACTCGAGAACCTCAAGATGTACTTCATCCTCGGGCTCCCGGGGGAGGGTACGGACGAGATCCGGGCGAATATCGAGCTGGTGCGTTCCGCCCGGAACTTCCTTGTCGAAGAGGGAAGGAAAAAGGGAAGGGTGGGGAAAATCATTATTTCCGTTTCGTTCTTCACCCCCAAACCGGGAACCCCATTTGCAGGGGAGGCCATGCATTCCGCTGGGGAACTTAGAAAGAGACAAAGGGCCTTTTCCGCGGGACTCCGATCCATCGCGAACGTGAAGATGATATCCGGGAACCCTTGCGAGGCCCTGGCCCAACACAGGATTTGCATGGGTGGGCGGGATACGGGGGATTTTCTGCTTCGGAAAGTAAAAGGCGGCCTATCCTGGAAAAAAGTCTGGGGTCAGTTTATATAATTATATAATAAAATGAGGAGAAATGAGGCAAAAACAGTCTTTGGGGTGGTTTTATTATATAATTATATAAACTGACCCCAAGCTTGCCTTAGACGATGGTCTTTTCGGTTTCCTTGTCGAAGAAGTGACTTTTGTCCATATCGATGAGGAGTTCCATGGTCTCATCGATCTCGGCCTTCACATGGGCGTCCACACGGGCGATGAAGGGGGTTTTGCCGGTGGTGTAATAGATATACACCTCGGCGCCCATGGGCTCGATGATTTCCACCTTGGCCTTGATGGATTGGGTGTTGGCCCGCTCCCTGAGAAGGGCCTGGGGCTCGTAGATGTGCTCCGGACGCATTCCGAAGATGATTTCCTTATCCCGATACGGCGCCAGGGCCTCTTTGAACTGGGGCGGGATCTTGACCTTGAAATTATCCTCGTCGAAAAACAGATCCTCCCCCTGTCCAACGATCCGGCCGTCGGCGAAATTCATGGGGGGACTCCCGATAAACCCGGCCACAAACCTGTTCTTCGGCTGATCGTAAAGGGTAATGGGATCGTCCGTCTGCTGGATCACGCCGTCTTTCAACACCGCAATGCGGTCCCCCATGGTCATGGCCTCGATCTGGTCGTGGGTGACGTAGATCATGGTGGCCTGCAGGCGGGCGTGGAGCTTGGAAATCTCGGTGCGCATCTGGACGCGGAGTTTGGCGTCGAGGTTGGAGAGCGGCTCGTCGAAGAGAAACACCCGGGGCTTTCGAACAATGGCGCGTCCCACGGCCACCCGCTGCCTCTGGCCGCCCGAGAGGGCCTTGGGTTTCCTCTCCAGGAGCTCCTGGATCCCGAGGATTTCCGCAGTGTCCCGCACCCGTTTATCGATTTCCGCCTTGGGATACTTCCTGAGCTTCAGCCCGAATGCCATGTTCTTGTAGACCGTCATGTGGGGATACAGGGCGTAGTTCTGGAAGACCATGGCGATATCGCGGTCCTTGGGAGGGACGTCGTTCACGAGTCGTTCCCCGATGAAGATTTCCCCGTCGGTGATTTCCTCGAGACCCGCGATCATCCGGAGGGTGGTGGATTTTCCGCATCCGGAGGGTCCGACCAGGACCAGAAATTCCTTATCTTTAATCTCGAGCGAGATATCATCCACTGCCACGACATTACCGGGAAATACCTTGGTAACATCCTTCAGGTTCACGTGTGCCATTGTGCTCCCTTGCCTCCTTTGAGTTATTGTGTATTTTCGGTATCCTCCCGGATTCCGGGGACGAAAAACGAGAGGATCTTGATAAGGGTATTTTTCAAATTCTTACGATCCACGACAATATCGATAAATCCATGTTTCTTGACGAATTCCGAGCGCTGGAATCCCTTGGGAAGAATCTGGTTGATGGTTTGCTGGATCACGCGGGGACCGGCAAATCCGATCAGGGCGTTCGGTTCCGCCACGATCAGATCACCCAGAGAGGCGAAACTCGCCATCACCCCGGCCGTGGTGGGATGTGTCAGAACGCTGATAAAGGGCAGTTTCTTTTCGTTGTGACGGGCGATCACCATGGAGGTTTTGGCCATTTGCATGAGAGAAAGAATGCCTTCCTGCATGCGGGCGCCCCCGGAGGCACAGATCAGGATCACGGGCAGATTCTTCTCGATGGCCATTTCAAACACCCGGGTCACCTTTTCCCCCACAACCGACCCCATGCTGCCCCCGCCGAATTTGAACTCCATCACCCCGGCAG
>Ga0272441_10013205_pt1 | contig 11913 bp, 11 predicted proteins | sample SSMProp6N_FD_193582 | JGI IMG/M metagenome (GOLD analysis project Ga0272441, IMG submission 193582) | Marine sediment archaeal communities from Little Sippewissett salt marsh, Falmouth, MA, United States - SSM-Prop-6N | ecosystem: Environmental > Aquatic > Marine > Wetlands > Sediment ...
ACTACATGACCCGCAACCACTTGCCGGGCAACGCCGATCTCGAATCGTTCGGCCGTCCACTGTTCGCCGAGACGAGCTTCGACGGGGTGGGTTTCGGGCTTGGCTTCTCGGTGGTCCTCGACGCCGCGGCGAACAAGGTGCTGCGATCCGAGGGCGAGTACTCGTGGGGTGGCGCAGCGAGCACGATCTTCTGGGTCGACCCCGTGCAGGAGATCGTGGCACTGTTCCTCACCCAGCTCCTCCCGTCGAGCACGTATCCGCTCCGCTCCCAGCTCAACCAGCTGGTCCACCAGGCCCTCGTCGACTGAGACAACACGGGTCTGACCCGTGTTGTCTCAGAGGGTGTTGGTGATGGCGCCGGTCTCGGCGCCCTGGACGAGCTTGGCGTACTTGCCGAGCACGCCCGTCGTGTAGCGGGGCGGGTTCGGCTGCCAGCCGTCCATCCGGTTCGCCAGCTCGGCGGTGTCGACCAGCAGGTCGAGCGACTTGGTCGGTACGTCGATGCGGATCGTGTCGCCATCGCGGACGTAGGCGATCGGGCCGCCGTCGGCGGCTTCGGGGGCGACATGCCCGATGCAGAATCCCCACGTGCCCCCGGAGAAGCGGCCGTCGGTGATCAGCGCACAGTCCGATCCTCGTCCCGCGCCCTTCAGCGCCCCGGTGATCGCGAGCATCTCTCGCATCCCCGGCCCACCCTTCGGGCCCTCGTAGCGGATCACGATCACGGTGCCGGGCTGGATCGACCCGGCCAGGATCGCCTCCATCGCGAACGACTCGTCGTCGAACACACGGGCGGGACCCTCGAAGTGCATCTGGGCATCCGACAGCCCCGCCACCTTCACGACCGCACCCTTCGGAGCGAGCGTGCCGGTGAGGATGTTGATGCCACCCGCTTCGTGGATCGGCGCATCCAGCGGATGGACGACGACCCCGTCGGCCGCGGGCGGATCGATCTCGGCGAGGTTCTCGGCCATCGTCTTGCCGGTCACGGTCATCACGTCACCGTGCAGCAGACCTGCATCGAGCAACAGCTTCAACACGACCGGCACGCCGCCGACGCGATCGAGATCACTCATGTGGAACTTGCCGCCCGGCTTCATGTCGGCGATGTGCGGCACCTTGTCGGCGATGCGGTTGAAGTCGTCGAGGTCGAGCGCCACGTGCGCCTCGTTGGCGAGCGCCAGGAGGTGGAGCACCGCGTTGGTCGACCCGCCGAGCGCCGACGTCAACGCGATCGCGTTCTCGAACGCCTGCTTCGTCATGATCTGACGCGGCGTGATGCCGAGGCGGAGCATGTTGACCACCGCAGCACCGGCGCGTTCGGCGTCGCCCTCCCGGCGATCATCGATCGCCGGCGGCGATGCCGTACCCGGCAGGCTCATGCCCAGGGCCTCGGCGATGGAACTCATCGTGTTGGCCGTGAACATCCCGCCACAGGCTCCCTCACCGGGGCATGCGTGCGACTCGATCTCGTGCAGCTCGTCCTCGCTGATCGTCCCGGCGGCACACGCACCGACCGCCTCGAACACGCTCGTGATGTCGAGCGCCGTGCCGTTGTACTCGCCCGGCATCGTCGAGCCGTTGTAGACGAAGACGCTCGGCAGGTCGAGGCGGGCCGCAGCCATCAACATCGCCGGGATCGACTTGTCGCAGCCGGCGAGCCCGACGAAGCCGTCGAATCGTTCCGCGTGCATCACGGTCTCGACGGAGTCACAGATCACCTCACGCGACACGAGCGAGGCGCGCATGCCTTCATGGCCCATCGAGATGCCGTCACTGACGGTGATCGTGCCGAACTCGAGCGGGAAGCCGCCGGCCTCGCGCACGCCGACCTTCGCGTGCTCGGCGAGCTTGCGCAGGGTCATGTTGCACGGCGTGACCTCGTTCCACGATGACGCGATCGCCACCTGGGGCTTGTCCCAGTCGCCGTCGCCCATCCCGACGGCTCGCAGCATCGCCCGCGACGGCGCCTTCTGCATGCCGTCGGTGACGTCGCGCGAACGCGGCTTGACGTCGACCGGCGTGTCGATCGTGGGGTCGTTGGTGCTCATGCCCGCAGAGTAGCGGTGGAGCGGGTGACCGAACCTGGTGCTCTGCCCACCACGTCGAGCACCGACGGCTCGGGGTGCCTCCGCCTCCGGTCGCTGCCAGACTGGACGGATGGCCGACGTGCGAGAGACCAAGCTTCCTGGCGTCGGAGTACGCCACGAGTTCACCACGGACGACGGCACCGACGTCGGTGTGCTCGTCTTCCACGACGGCCGTCGTGAGATCCTCGTCTACGACTCCGACGATCCCGATGCGGCCTCGTCGCTCCTCACCCTCTCCGCAGCGGACACCAGAACGGTGTCGGAACTGCTCGGGGCGAGCCGGGTCACCGAGGCCGTCGCCGCCGTCCAACAGGAGATCGAAGGGCTGGCGATCGAGTGGATCGAGCTCACCCCGGTCTCGCCGGCGTCGGGGGCGACGATCGGCGACGGGATGTACCGCACCAAGACCGGATCCTCGATCGTCGCCGTGATCCGAGAGGGCCAGTCGATCCCGGCGCCCGGACCCGAGTTCGGTCTCCTCGCCGGCGACGTGGTGGTTGCCGTCGGAACGACCGATGGCCTCGCGATGATGCGTGAGCTGATCCGGCGCTGAACGTCGTGCTCCTCGCTGCTGGCTCCAGCGACGCCGCACTGGCCTTCATCGAGATCGGCGCGCTCATCCTCGGTCTCGCACTGCTCTCGAGGCTCGCCGGCCGGTTCGGTCTCACCGCGGTCCCGCTCTACCTGCTCGCCGGCCTGGCGATGGGAGAGGGTGGCGTCGTCCAGTTGGACGTGACACTCGAGTTCTTCGAGATCGCCGCCGAGATCGGCGTGCTGCTCCTGCTGTTCGCGCTCGGCCTCGAGTACTCGGAGAGCGAGTTGCGCAACGGCTTGCGGTCCGGGATCGCCCCCGGGGTGGTCGACATGCTGCTCAATGCCACCCCCGGTGTCGCTGCGGGGTTCCTGCTCGGGTGGGACCCGCTGGCTGCGGTGCTGCTCGGCGGCATCACCTGGATCACGTCGTCCGGTGTGGTGTCGAAGGTCCTCTCCGACCTGGGTCGACTCGGCTTTCGCGAGACGCCTGCGGTGCTCAACCTGTTGGTGATCGAAGACCTCGCAATGGCCGTCTACCTTCCGGTGGTGGCGGCGCTGATCGTCGGCGGCAGCGCCACCGCGCTGGCGACGAGCGTTGCGATCGCCCTGATCGCCGTGACCGTGATCCTGCTCGCTGCGCTGCGCTACGGCCGCCGCCTCAGCGATCTCGTCGTCGGCGGCTCCGACGAGGCGTTCCTCCTCACGGTGTTCGGCATCACGCTGCTCGTCGCCGGATTCGCCCAGGAACTGGAGGTGTCCGGGGCGATCGGCGCCTTCCTCGTCGGGCTGGCGCTGTCGGGGCAGGCCGAGCTGCGAGCGAACACGCTGATCTCGCCGTTGCGCGACCTCTTCGCGGCGACGTTCTTCCTGTTCTTCTCCTTCCAGATCGACCCCGCCGATCTCGTCGGCGTCGCCGTTCCCGCGTTGCTGCTCGCGCTCGTCACCGTGCTCACCAAGGTCGCGACCGGGTGGTATGCGGCCGGCCGCACCGGCGTCGGGCCGAAGGGACGCATGCGCGCCGGCACCGTGCTGGTGGCGCGCGGCGAGTTCTCGATCGTGATCGCCGCGCTCGGCTCCAGCCTGCTCGACGGCCCGGAGCTCGGCGCCTTCGCCGCGTGCTACGTGCTGATCACGGCGATCATCGGGCCGCTCGCTGCGAAGTTCTCCGATCGGATCCCGCTGCCGCCGCGGCTGATGCGGCGCAAGGTGACCGCAGGAGCCTGACGGCAGCGGGTCAGGCGACGATCTCGAACACCGGGTGCTTGGGAGCGGCAGCGAGCAGCTCGGCGTCGCTGGCCCCGGGACCGACGCCGTCGAAGAACTGACCGACCTCCCACTTCCACCGACGCAGGTAGGCACGGAGGATCTCCGGCTTGTCGGCGTCGGCCAGCTCGACGAGGCCGACGTGTTCGTGGCGCCGACCGACGCGCAGGTCGCACGATCCAGCGGCTCGAACGTTGCGGACCCAGTGCGTGACGCCGCGCGGTGCCACCAGGTACCGACGATCACCGATGGTCAGCACGTTGACCGGCGTCGACCGGATCTCGCCGGTCGTGCGGCCCGGGACCTCGAGGACACGCGATCCCCACACGCTGATCCCCCGTCTCGTCAGGCGGGCGACGAGGGGGTTGAAGACCTTCCGGCTGAAGCCGTCGGGTTCGATGTATCGGGGGGCTGCGGTCGAAGAAGTGGACATCGGATCCTCCATGGAACTCTGTGAGCAGTGCTCTCGTTTCAGATCACTGTACTCACCTTCGATCAGAAGTCAAGAGCACTGCTCACATTTCGGAGCACAGATCTGAAAGACTGCCGCCATGGCCACGCCGCACTCGTCGACCCCGCCGCCGCGTCCAGCGGGCGCCCGCGCCCGCGCCCACGCCGAGGTGCGGGGGGCGATCCTCGCCACGGCGAGCGCCCACCTCGCAGAACACGGCGCAGCCGACCTCTCGCTGCGCGCCGTCGCTCGGGACCTCGGCATGGTCTCCTCCGCGATGTACCGGTACTTCGCCAGTCGCGACGAGTTGCTCACGGCGCTGATCGTCGAGGCCTACGACTCGCTCGGCGAACACGCAGAAGCCGCCGTCGCCGCCAGTGCCGGGTCACCTCCGGCCGAACGCTGGGTGACGACAGCCGCGGCGATCCGCGGCTGGGCCTTCGCCCACCCGCACGACTACGCGCTGCTGTACGGCACGCCGATCCCTGGCTACGCCGCGCCCGACGACACGGTCGTGCCGGGCACTCGCGTCTCGCGGGCACTGGTGACGATCGTCCGCGACGCAGCCACCGACGGGCTCCTCGGCCCACCGGCGCCGGGCACTTCGATCAGCACCACGACCGCCGAGTCGTTCGAGGCATTGCGCGACGAACTCGCCCTCGGAGCCGTCGGCGACGACACGCTCCTCGTGCTCCTGCTCGCGTGGACGCAGCTGTTCGGACTGCTGACGTTCGAGCTCTTCGGCCAGACCCGCAACTTCGTCCACGACGACGAGCAACTCTTCGTCGACGCCGCCGCCACGATGGCCCGCAACCTCGGCCTCGCGTGACGTGTCACGTCTGGGGTCTGGCCCCAGACGTGATGGCCCCGGACGTGATGGTCAGTGCTTGATCATGACGTGCTTGACCTCGGTGTAGGCCTCGACGGCGTACATCGACATGTCCTTGCCGTAGCCGGACTGCTTGAAACCACCGTGCGGCATCTCCGACACGATCGGGATGTGGTCGTTGACCCACACCGCACCGAACTGCAGCGCCCTGCTCATCCGCATCGCACGGCCGACGTCGCTGGTCCACACGCTGGCGGCGAGCCCGTAGTCGACGTCGTTCGCCATCGCGAGCGCCGTCTCCTCGTCGGCAGCCGACTGGACGGTGACGACCGGTCCGAACACCTCGCGCTGGATGATCTCCGACGACTGCCCCGGGCCGACGACGACCGTGGGCTCGTAGAAGAACCCGGCACCCGACCGAGCCGACCCGCCGACGGTGACCTCGGCACCGGCCTCCCGCGCACGGTCGACGTACCCGGCCACGCGTCCCCGATGCGTGTCGGAGATCACCGGCCCCATCTCGGTCTCCTCCGACATCGGATCGCCGACGTTGATGCTGGCCACCGCGTCGGTCAGCTGGTTGACGAAGTCGTCGTGCACACTGCTGCCGGCGATCACGCGGCACGGTGCCGTGCAGTCCTGGCCCGAGTTGTAGAAGGCCATCCCCTTCAGCATCTCGACGGCCGCCTCGATGTCGGCGTCGTCGAAGATGATCACCGGTGCCTTGCCGCCGAGCTCGAGGTGTACCCGCTTGAGCGTGTCGGCCGAGGCCCGCGCCACCGCCTTGCCGGCGCCGACGCTGCCCGTGATCGAGACCATCGCGATCCCCGGATGTTCGCTCAGCGCTGCGCCGGCCACTGCGCCCTGACCACACACCACGTTGAAGACGCCCGCCGGCAGGATGTCGGCAGTCAGCTCGGCGAGGCGCAGTACCGAGTACGGCGTCAACTCCGACGGCTTGAGCACGATCGTGTTCCCCGCGGCGAGCGCCGGCCCCAACTTCCAGGTCGCCATGTTCAGCGGGTAGTTCCACGGCGTGATCGAGCCGATGACGCCCAGCGGATCGCGGCGCACCATCGAGGTGTAGCCCTCCATGTATTCCCCCGCGGCCTTGCCCTCGAGGAACCGACAGGCGGAGGCGAAGAACCGCCAGTTGTCCTTGGTGAGGTCCATCTCGAACTCGACGATGCCGACCGGCTTGCCGACGTTCTCGCACTCGATGCGCGACAGTTCGTCGATGTTCTCGTCGATCACGTCGGCGACGCGATGCAGCGTCTCGCTGCGCTCGCGCGGCGTCAGTGCAGCCCAGGCTGGGAACGCATCGCTCGCAGCAGCGACGGCTGCGTCGACGTCGGCCGCATCGCTCGCAGGAACCTCACCGAGCACTTCCCCCGTCGCCGGGTTGAGCACCTCGTCGGTGGCTCCGCTCACCGCTTGACGCCATTGCCCGCCGATGAAGTTGGCGTTGCCGAGCGTGCTCGCACCCATGTTGTTCTCCCTCTGAAGGTCCGTGTCCGGATCGTGACGTGGGTCATCATTGCTGGTGAGGGCAGCGTGATCAAGATCGCTCGTGATCGATCGGAACCGGTTTTCACATTGTCGCAACACAGCCACTTGCACGCGCCGACATCGAAGGTGTTGACTTCGCTATCGCATCTGCGACCAACGCCGAGTGCTGGCGCGACTACGTTCGACACCTCGCACTGGACCATACGAGGACTGATGGGAACGACGGTGACCGACACGGCTGAGACGGAACCTCCGGTGAGCGACGACCGACCGGGTGAGTCCGCGGTCGGCATCCGGGGCATCACGAAGCGCTTCGGCGACGTCGTGGCCGTCGACGACATCTCACTCGACATCGCCAACGGCGAGTTCTTCGCCCTCCTGGGGCCGTCCGGTTGCGGGAAGACCACCACGCTGCGGATGATCGCCGGCCTCGAGTTCCCGACCGAGGGCAGCCTCACCATCTTCGGCCAGGAGGTCGGCACGCTGCCGCCCAACAAGCGACCGGTCAACACCGTCTTCCAGAACTACGCGCTGTTCCCGCACCTCGACATCAACGACAACGTCGGGTTCGGCCTGAAGATGAAGAAGGTGAAGAAGCAGGAGATCGCCTCCCGGGTCGACGAGGCGCTCGCCATGGTGCGCCTGACCCACATGGGCAAGCGGCGGCCGACCCAGCTCTCGGGCGGCCAGCAGCAACGCATCGCCCTCGCACGAGCGCTCGTCAACCGGCCCAAGGTGCTCCTGCTCGACGAACCGCTCGGGGCCCTCGACCTGAAGCTCCGACAGGAGATGCAGAGCGAGCTCAAGAGCCTGCAACGCGAGCTCGGCATCACCTTCGTGTTCGTCACCCACGACCAGGAGGAAGCGCTCACGATGAGCGACCGCATCGCCGTGATGGATCGCGGCCAGCTGCTCCAGGTCGATCCCCCCGAGGCGATCTACGAACGGCCCGCCAACCGCTTCGTCGCGGACTTCATCGGCCAGACCAACCTGCTGGAGGGCACGGTGCAGGACGCGACCACCGTGTGTCTGCTCAACGGCGCCCGGATCCCACTCGAGAGCGGGCTCGCGGTGGGCACACAGGTTGCGGTGATCCTGCGACCCGAACGCGCCACGATCGAGCCGCGGGATGCCGCGACGGCCGGTCGGTCGTCGGTCGACGGGGTGATCCGCTCGATCACCTACCTCGGCAACGCGATCGTCTACCGCGTCGGCCTCGACTGGATGGAGCTCGACGTGCGCGAGGAGAACCGGCCCGACAGCCACCGGCTCGACGTCGGAGAGGACGTCGTCGTCTCGTGGGACGATCGAGCCGTCGCCGTGGTGTCGGAGTGACGCGATGACGATCGCTGAGGCACCCGCTCCACCGCCCGAGGCGGTCGACGACGAGCCGATCGTCGAGGTCGCAGCGGCGACACCCGAGTTCGAACGAGCCGCAGCGAAGGCCGAGTCCCGCCGCGGGTTCCTGATCGCGCTGCCCGCCTACGGCTATCTGGTGCTCTTCTTCGCGATCCCCCTGGTGATCGTTGCGATCTACTCGTTCGGCACGAGGAACCGGTTCGGCGACACCGAGTTGTCGGGCTGGAACCTCGACGCCTACCGCAAGCTCACCGAGCCGCTCCTGCGCGACATCCTGTTCCGGTCGTTGTGGTTGGCGATCCTCACCACCGTCATCTGCCTGGTCGTGGCGTACCCGTTCGCCTACTTCCTCGCCACCCGCACACCGACGATCCGCAACATCATGTTGGTGTTCGTGATGATCCCCTTCTGGTCGAACTTCCTGGTGCGGAACTTCGCATGGCGGGTCATCCTCGGCACCGATGGGCCGCTGTCGACGGCAACCTCCGCTGTCGGTCTCGGTGACACCCGGATCCTGTTCACGCCGACCGCCGTCGTGCTCGGCCTGGTGTACGGCTTCCTCCCGTTCATGATCCTGCCGCTCTACGCTGCGATCGAGCGCATCGACCTCGGCCTCGTCGAAGCCAGCCGTGATCTCTACGCGTCGGGTTGGCAGACGTTCCGACGCGTGTTGCTGCCACTGTCGATGCCTGGCGTGATCGCCGGCTCGATCCTCGTGTTCATCCCGAGCCTCGGCGCCTACGTGACCCCGGAGATCCTCGGCGGCGCCAAGTCGACCCTGCTCGGCTCGTACATCGTGACGCAGTTCCTCACCGCGAGGAACTGGCCGGTCGGCGCATCGCTGTCGTTCACCCTGACGGTGATCATGCTGTTCGCCACGATCCTGTACTTCCGCAAGGGAGGGCGGACGCTGTGAGCGACAGCACCGCCCGGCCGCGCGGCAAGACGAAGTGGCTCCTGTCGGCGAACGCCGTCGCCGTCTACCTCTTCTTCTACGCGCCGATCATCCTGCTGTTCGTCTTCTCCTTCAGCGACAACCGCAACGTCGGGACGTGGGGTGGCTTCACCCTCGGTTGGTACCGCGACTTCGCCGACAACGAACCGATCCAGGATGCGATCTGGGTCTCGCTCCGAGTCGCGTTCATCACGACCGTCGTGTCCGTGGTGCTCGGCACGATGGCCGCGCTCGCCCTCGAGCGGTTCAAGTTCCGCGGCCAGCGCGTGTTCGACGCGCTCCTGTACCTCCCGATCATCATCCCCGACGTCACGATGGCCGTCATGATGCTGCTGTTCTTCTCACAGGGCCTCGACATCGTGAACGGCCTGTTCGGAACGCAGGCCGGCAAGGGCCTGACCACGATCACGTTGAGCCACATCGCCTTCTGCATCAGCTTCGTCTCGGTCGTGGTGCGGGCCCGATTGAACGGCATGGACGATCGACTCGAAGAGGCCGCGCTCGACCTGTACGCCACGCGGTGGAAGACGTTCCGCCACGTGACGCTTCCGCTGATCGCCCCGGGCGTTGCCGGTGGCGCCCTGCTCGCCCTGACGCTCTCGCTCGACGACGTGGTCGTGACGCAGTTCGCTGCCGGACCCGGATCGACCACCCTGCCGGTCTACGTGTTCGGCCTCATCCGCCGTGGCGTCACACCGCTGATCAATGCCGTCTCGGTGGTGATGCTCGCCGCATCGATTCTGCTCGTACTGTTGTCGGTGTTGCTCCAGCGGCGCGGCGACAACGCACCGGCGGCGCCAGCGGTGCCGGCAGGCGAGCAACCCAGCGTGAACACCATCAACCAGTAAGGGGAGAAACCCAAATGAGAACCACACGACGACGAGCGATCCAGCTCGCGGCCATCCCGCTCAGCCTTGCGCTCGTCGCGAGCGCGTGCGGCAGCGACGACGACAGCAGCAGCTCCGGCGGCGACACGTCGGGGACCGACGTGTCCGGCACGAGCGGCGGCGATTCCGGTGGCGACATGGACACGGCCGAGTGCGCCGTCGACGAGGTCGACGGCGACCTGGCGCTCTTCAACTGGGCCGAGTACATCGACCCCGACCAGCTGCAGGAGTTCGCCGACGAGTACGGCATCAGCGCCACGATGGACGTGTACGACTCGAACGAGGCGATGCTGCCGCAGATCCAGGCGGGCAACTCCGGCTACGACGTGATCGTGCCCTCCGACTACATGGTGTCGATCATGACCGCCGGCGAGTTCATCCAGCCGCTCAACCAGGACGCGATCCCGAACCTGGCCAACCTCGCCACCGAGTTCCAAGGCCTCCCCTACGACCCGGACAACACGTACTCGGTGCCCTACCAGGCCGGCACCACCGGCCTCGCCGTCGACACCGAAGTGGTCGGCACCGACTTCCCGCGGAGCTGGAGCATCGTGTTCGATCCGGAGTTCGCCGACCAGTTCGGCGGCCAGATCTCGCTGCTCAACGACCCTCGCGAGACCCTCGGCGCCGCGCTCAAGTACCTCGGCTACTCGCTCAACACGACGAGCCAGGAGGAGTTGGACCAGGCCCGCGACCTCGTGTCGTCGGCGAGCGGCAACCTCGCGGCGTTCAACACCGATTCGGCCGACGAACTGCTGACCTCCGGCGAGACGGCGATCGCTCACGGGTTCTCCGGTGACATGTTCACCCAGATCCTGGAGACCGACGAGGGCACCGACCGCTACGTGTACTTCGTGCCCGAGGAGGGCGGTACGCGCTGGATCGACAACATGGCGATCCCGTTCGACGCCCCACATCCGTGCACGGCGCACACGTTCATCAACTGGTTGATGGACGGCGAGCAGGGCGCGGCACTGGCGAACTGGAACTACTACACGACCCCGAACGAGGCGGCCAAGCCGTTCCTCGACGAGGACCTGTTGGCGTTCCTCGAGGATCCGACCGTGATCACCAGCGGCGAGGAGAGCCTCGAGCTGATCGTCGACACCGGCGACTTCGAGATCAACTACTCCGACGCCTTCATCGAAGCCAAGGGCTGACCCCACCGCGATGAGCGACGCGACCCACAGGAGGCCGCGTCGCTCATCGCGCTGGTTGCCGTCGTGATCCGTCATGTCTTCGTGTACGGCACGCTGCGGCCCGGCGACGTGCGGTGGCACCACCTCGCACCGTTCGTCGTCGACGACGGGATGGCCGACTCGGTCCCCGGCCAACTGTTCGACACCGGCCTCGACTACCCGGCCGCCCTGTTCGGTCGGAACGGCACGGTGATCGGGCACACCTGCGCACTGCTCGATGCATCGGTCGAACGGGCCCTCGACGTCCTCGACGACATCGAAGGGGTCGTCGAGGGGGAGTACTCCCGCGTGACGGTACGGACCGAGCTCGGCATCGACGCCTGGGCCTACACCTCCGGCACGGGCCTGACGCTCACGCCGATCCCGTCCGGCGACTGGTTCCTGCACCGCCCACCCCGCAACTGACCCCCACCCTTCGCGCTGCGTCCCCCGCTCGTTTGCGTTGCACTTCGGGTGGGACGGTCCACCCAGATCCGCACGCAAACATGCGGGGGATGCCGGACGCCGTTGCATCTGCACCTCGATCGTGCGAACATGTGTTCGATGTCGGACGCGCCTCGATCTCTCGCCACGATCCTGCATGCCGACCTCGACTCGTTCTACGCCTCCGTCGAGCAACGCGACGATCCGTCGCTGCGCGGCAAGCCGGTCGCGGTCGGAGGCGGCGTCGTGCTCGCCGCGAGCTACGAGGCCAAGGCGTTCGGGGTCCGGACGGCGATGTCGGGCGGCTCAGCGCGACGGCTGTGCCCGAACCTGATCGAGGTTCCCGCGCGCTTCGACGCCTACACCGCGGCCAGCCGAGCGGTGTTCGACATCTTCCGCGACATCTCCCCCGTC
>Ga0272441_10013206_pt1 | contig 11913 bp, 13 predicted proteins | sample SSMProp6N_FD_193582 | JGI IMG/M metagenome (GOLD analysis project Ga0272441, IMG submission 193582) | Marine sediment archaeal communities from Little Sippewissett salt marsh, Falmouth, MA, United States - SSM-Prop-6N | ecosystem: Environmental > Aquatic > Marine > Wetlands > Sediment ...
ACTTGTCGATTTTGCCAGCGCTTCGATTTCCTTCTCTGCATCCTTCAAAGCTTGTTTCGTCTGTCGTGTCCGAGAGAATTCTTTTTTGATTTTTCGCAGTTCGGTGCCGAGATTCTCTAGCTCAAGATCGGCTTTTTGTTGTGCCGCAAGCAGGATTTCATCGCGCTCCTTATCGATGCTCATCAAACGTCCGGAGAGTTCTTCTTCGATTGCCAAAGCTTGCTGGCGTTTCGCTTCGGCTTCGCTTCGGTCTTTTCGCGTCAATTCGCGCTGGGCATGGATCTCGTCCAATAATTGTTCGGCTTCCAGGTCGGCCGTGGAAAGCATCGCTCGAGCATTCTCGATAATGGTTTCTTCCAGACCTAACCGCGCAGCGATCGCCAGTGCGTTGGAACGCCCCGGCAGACCAATATGGAGACGATATGTCGGACGCAAACTTCGCAAATCGAATTCCATGCTGGCGTTATTCACGCCAGGCGTACTGTGTGCATAGGTTTTTAGTTCGGGATAATGGGTTGCGACCAATGTGGTAATCGAACGCTCAAGTAGCTCTCCGAGGATGGCTCGAGCTAGGGCAGCTCCCTCCTGCGGATCCGTACCAGCCCCCAGCTCATCGAGCAAAACCAGGGACTTTGAGGTTGCCCGATCGAGAATTGTCTTGATATTGGAAACATGGGATGAAAATGTGGAAAGTGATTGCTCAATGGATTGCTCGTCGCCAATATCGGCATATACCGCATCAAATATCGAGAGTTCCGATCCGGATACTGCCGGGATATGAAGTCCGCATTGGGTCATCAAGACCAGCAGTCCAGCCGTCTTCAACGTAACCGTCTTTCCACCGGTGTTGGGACCGGTGATTACGAGAGCATAGGCGTCCTTTTTCAATATCAAATCGATTGGCACAACATCGTCGGCATTGAGCAACGGATGCCGCGCATCGATTAACCGCATCGTCGATCCGGGATGATTGGGCACAGAGCCTTCTTCAACGGGTTTGAGGATCGGCTCGCTGGCATCGATCGATAACGCATAGCGCGCCTTCGCAAAGGCGAGATCGAGTCCGGCAAGGCCCTCAACATTGCGCTGGATCGCCTCTGTTTGTTCACCAATCCGCAGGGACAGCTCAGCCAGGATCCGTCGAATTTCATCACGTTCTGCCAGCTGAAGCTCACGAACTTGGTTGTTGAGATCCACGACCTGCAGGGGCTCGACGAACAATGTCGCTCCCGAAGCGGATTGGTCGTGAACGACAGCTTTGATCCGCCCTTTGAAATCCGCTTGCAGCGGTATCACAAAGCGACCTTCGCGCTGTGTGATAATGGGTTCCTGAAGCAACTGTGCGGTCTTGGGGTTATTAATCATGCGTTCGAGTTTGCCCATCAATCGATCATGTGCAACCCGCAGGTCCCTACGAATCGTACGCAATTTCTGCGAGGCGCCATCCAGGACCTCGCCGCGATCGTCAATGGTTTTCGAGATCGAATCGATCAAACCCGGAAGCGCTTCCAGGCTCGACGCAATCGCTTTAAGCAGCGAGAATGATTCGTCCAACTTGTCGAAACGTCGACGCTGATCGCGAGCTGCGATGAGCATACTCTTGACATCCAACAGATCCACCACCTCGAGCATCGCACCATGTGCGGCCGCATCGACCCGGGTTCGAACGTCACGCGCCCCTCCAATACTCACATCGGGTTGGCTGCTCAAGAGCAAACATGCCTCCGAGGTTTCCGCCTGGCGACGACGGACAGCATCCAGGTCCGTCAGGGGCTGCAGTGCCAGTGCTTTTTCCCGGGAAGCCGAAAACGCAGTACAACTTGCCAAACGTTGGAGAACAAGGTTCAATTCCAACGTCTCATTAGACTTTGCATCCATAGCGAAGGCAGTGTAACATGATTTCAACATGTTTTCTATTTCGGTGAGTGGTAGTACGTGCTAACTTGCACAGGCATACTATTTCCATATCCAAGGTGAGGGGACAAGTGAGATATCATGCCCATCAAACGTAAATCCAACGATCCCAGCGATCCTTCGTTCAAGCCATTGATGCGCAGTTTGGCGTTGGAGCTCTGTATATATGCTCCACTCGTCACGGTTTACTTCATCGTGGTCTTACACTTTGCCAGGGACCCCTTGATACAGCTCTATCAGGAAGGATCAACGAGCTATGCCTTCATAACGTTAATCATCATCCTCGTCCAAGGCGCTTTATTGGAAGTATTCACATCCTGGCTGCTGCGCAGAATCGGTTTGAGGTAGTCGGAAATGGAATTTCCCATCGCAGGCGTCATTGTCAATCCCTTCGTACTCGCGGGCACAGGGTTTATTGTCGGTATCCTGGGTGGGTTTTTGGGAGTCGGCGGCGGCTTCCTGGCCGGACCCCTCATGTTTTGGGCAGGTGTGCCGATCGACTTCGTCGTTGGAACGGACCTGGCCCACATGACAGGAAAATCACTCGTCGCCGCTCGAAGCCACCGCGCCCTTGGACACGTCGATGTCCGTTTGGCGATGCTCATGATCCTGGGAACAATACCGGGCGTCGAGATCGGGGCACAAATCATCGAAGCCTTGAAACCCAGAGGCAACACAGAGCAGGTCGTCGGGATCTTCTACGTTATCATCCTCACACTGATTGGATCCTTTACAGCCTGGGAAAGTATGCGCACCATTCGGATGAGACGTACGGAACAAATCGCCGCACAAGACGCTGTGGAGAGAAAAGGTTTGCTTTACCATTCGCGTCTCTTTCACATTCCCCCGTTTGTCAAACTGCCCGTATCCGGTGTTGGGGAGGTTTCCGTTTGGGCCATCCTGTTTGTTGGTCTTCTAACTGGCGTTCTCGCTGGATTCCTGGGCGTCGGTGGGGGTTTTTTACGCATGCCCTTGATGGTATACGCATTGGGTATCCCCACCCACGTCGCTGTCGGCACAGATCTTTTCGAAATTGTGATCTCAGCCGGTTATGGCACGATCAGCCATGCACTCAAGGGCAATGTGGACGTTCTCATCGCGCTGACGATGCAAACCGGCGCCGCGATTGGAGCGCAAATCGGAGTCGCTGCAACACGTTACGTTTCCGGCCCTGGGATCCGCTTGATCTTTTCCTTTCTCCCCTTTCTGGCTGCCGCCATGGTTCTTTTACGGATCGCATTTTAGTAATGGAGGTTGAATGGATCATTCTAACAATTCAGAACTAAAACCACTTGCCCTATTCGGTATCGGGGATCGCCCACTCGATCAAAATGCGCTTGCCTACTCGAAAACGATCACCAAGGCACTCGGTCTGCGTCCTGTCCTTGTACATGTCGCAAAGAAAGGCTCTTCACACGACAAAACCGTGGCGATACTCGATGATACAAAAGATGAATTCCGGGAAGATGAGGCCGATCATTTAATTCTGAAGGGCTCGCCAAAAACCGAAATCTTACGCGAGCTCGAACGTAAAAACTACAAGCTTTTAATCGTGGGCAGTTCGTTTCGTGAGGCAGACCAACCGATCCCGTCGCTCAGCCGTGAACTTGCCTTGCGGTCAAAAACCAGCGTTCTCATCGTTCGCAATCCTCCGCAGCGCTTTCATCAGGTCCTTATCTGTACCGGTGCCCACACCATATCTCTCGACTCTATCGCCTGGGGAATCCAGCTTGCCCAATCTGCTCATGTAAAGGCTACGATTCTGCATGTGGCCTCAGGCGCCCCGGCCATGTACACCGGTCTCTCCGCCCTCGAAGAAGGTCTCTCCGAAGTACTTGAACGCGATCATGCATTAGCCCAGCACCTGCGGCAATCGGCGAGTATGGCAGAGGAGGCCGGCGTGGATGCGAGAATAGAATTCCGGCATGGAATGGTTCTCGAGGAAATCTTGCGTTCGTGCGAGATGGATGTTTACGATCTGGTGGTTATCGGCGCTCCCCTGCCTCTCATCCGCATCGAACAGCTTCTCATGGGGCGTGTAGCACCCAAATTGCTGGCAAGCTGCAAGTTCCCGATTGTGATTGTGCGTAACAACAAATCTTCTTAATCCATGTTCGCGCACCACGAATCTCCTCAACTGACGTTCTCGCGTGAATTCCATTCCCCCCCGTCGAACTGGAAAACAATCCATATTCGGTATAATCTCAACTAGATCGATTTCCACAACTCACCGATGTCGACACAGGAAGGATGTCCGATGCGAGATCTCAGCGATGCGTTTGTTGAATTGATCCGATTGACCTCAACCGATCTCTCACCCGACGTTGTGAAAGCGTTGATCGCTGCCCGCGAGAGAGAAGCCGAAGGTTCCGCAGCCAGGGACGCAATGGATAGTATTTTGCACAACATCGCTTTGGCACGGGAAAATTCGACCCCCATTTGCCAGGACACCGGCACCCCAATTTTCTACGTCCAGTACCCCCCGGGATGGAGCACACTTGCATTGAGAGAACAGATCCGCGCAGCAACCACCCTGGCAACCACACGCGCCTATTTGCGCCCCAACGCCGTTGACGCTATCAGCGGTGTGAACAGCGGGACCAATCTGGGGGATGAGGCTTTTCCCACGATCCACTTCGAGGAAGTTGACGATGAGACATTAACCGTTGATCTCATGCTCAAAGGCGGGGGCTGTGAAAATGTCGGTATGCAGCACTCCCTGCCAAATACAGCATTGGGTGCAGGAAGAGACCTGGAAGGCGTCCGCAAAGCCGCCCTGGATGCCGTAAATAACGCCCAGGGCAAAGGTTGTTCGCCGGGGATTCTCGGCATTGCTATTGGCGGCGACCGAGGTTCCTCATACGCCGCATCGAAAAAAGTCCTGCTTCGAAAGATGGATGATTCCAATTCGATCGAAGAACTCAATCAGCTTGAAGAACGCCTGACATCGGAAGCCAACCAACTTGGCATCGGCCCGATGGGATTCGGTGGCGAGACGACCATATTGGGCGTCAAGCTGCGCGGTCTGCACCGCCTTCCCGCCAGCTACTTTGTTTCCGTAACCTATATGTGCTGGGCATACCGCAGAAGGCGAATGATTGTGCATGGCGATGAAGTGATCTACGAATAGGAGCAAGGCAATGATTGCTTTACAAATCCCCCTCGACGATAAAGACATTCGTGATCTTCATCTTGGCGATTCGGTATCGCTTTCCGGGGTGCTGATCACGGCACGAGACGTGGTTCACAAATGGATGATCGAGACATTCATCCGGCAAACCCGGGAACCCCAAGGCGATGATCAGCAGGTGTATGACATCATCCAACCCGTCCTCAATGGCGGCGCTATCTATCACTGCGGTCCGGTTGTCGCAGGACTGGATACCACTGAGTACCGATTCGTTGCCGCGGGCCCTACAACGAGCATTCGCGAAGAACCCTACCAGGCTGAGGTCATGCATCATTTCAATCTAAAGGCGGTGATTGGCAAGGGCGGAATGGGGGAAACCACCCTGGCAGCTTGCCGGGAAGTGCCGGGGGTCTATTTACATGCCATTGGTGGCGCGGCATCGCTGATTGCCCAATCGGTTCGCAGCGTGCAGGCCGTGTACAAACTGGATTTCGGCGTTCCGGAAGCAATCTGGGTGATCGAAGTTAGGGATTTCCCTGCAGTAGTGACCATGGACGCACACGGCAACAGCTTGCATGCCGACGTCGCCGCGCACTCAAAGATGGTACTGGAAAAACTGATCGGCGCTGATTAACCCGCCAGTTTTAGTCTACCTTATAAGACCTGGCGACCGAGTCGAAGATGAAAATAGATCTCCCCCGGTGACTTTGTCTACCCGTTTGCTTCGTCGGCGTTATCCCTTTCGATGGCTTCAGCGACCTCAAGCTCGCGACGCAGGTGCCGAAAACGAAGTGCGAGGCTGGCGATATACAACACGACGCAGCCCAGGATGACCGCATAACCCAGGACCATGTAGCTTAATGTATCGACAGGTGCATCGATTGGATTCATAATGACTCGCTCCGTAAAGGATTAAAACGCCTGTCCGCCGCAACTCTAGTTCTCAGCAGACAACATCTTCATTTTTTGAATTTCCAATTTTTCTGATAAGTGCTGCAAGCGTAAGCGATGCCATAGCAACGTCCCGTAAATGAAAGAAAATGTCAGCAGGCTGAAGAAAAAAGCAACCTGCATCCTCGGACTACTCATTCCCGACGATAAAGCATCCCCGGCGCCAAAAACCACCGGATGGATAGAGCGAAAAATACGAATGGAGAGGAAAGTCAGCGGCACGCTTATAAAGCCGAGAATGCTGTACACAGCGGCAAAACGCGCCCGCCGATCCGGATCATCCACACTCTGGCGCAGCATGATATAGGCCAGGTAAACCAGCGCCATAACCGTAGCCGTAACCAGACGAGGATCCCACGTCCACCATGTATTCCAAATCGGTCGCGCCCATATCGAGCCACTCACAATATTGATAAAGGTGAAGACCACGCCAATTTCAACCGAAGACATTGCCACGCGATCCCAGCGCCGCTCACGGCGGATCAGGAAAAGCGCTCCCGACAACGCAGCAACAAGGAAGGCCAGTGCGCCAACCCATCCTGCAGCAACGTGGAAATAGAATACACGCTGCACTTCACCCATAATCGCTTCACGCGGTGCGTACCAGATGGCTAAATACAACCCAGCGGCAACCAAGGCGATGGTCAGCCAGTTCAGAATCTTCAATTGCTTGGGCATCGGTTCCATCTTCCAATCTCCACCGATTCCGCTCCAATCTCAAATTTCGGAGCAGGAAATGCTATCTCGTCTTTCAACACACTCACCCTCAACGCCTCATCTACTCTTCAACCACGTATTCAAAAACCAGAAATGCGATCGTCGTAAAGATCAAATCATAAGCGATCAATAGATTTATCCAGAGCATGATATCACCCACTTCGAAGGCCTGTAAAAAAGCGTTGCTGGCTTTGAGTGCAGGTATCAGCACGGGAAGCACAACGGGGAAAAGCAAAATCGGCAAGAGCACATCACGCATGCGGGTTTGCAGCGCCATGGCGGCCATTAGCGTCCCCACGGCGACATACCCCCAGGAACCGAGCACAATGACCAGGAGAAGTCCGGGTACAAAAAGGTTGACATTATATAGCACACTATACAACGGGAGAATGATCGCCTCGACAATCAGCAGGAAAAGAACATTGCCAATCACTTTCCCGAAATACAGGGCGCTGCGATCGATCGGCACCAATAGCAAACCATCCAGACAGCCACGATCTTCCTCCATGGCTGCGGAACGATTCAGCCCCAATGTCCCCGCAAAAGCAAACGTCACCCATAAAACACCGGAGGTGACGGAATCGCGAGTTACGATATCGAGTTCGAGCGCGAAATTAAAAATGAGAACCACAAGCAAGGCAAACACCAACATGGCGCTGATCATCTGCCGATTGCGTAATTCCGCAGCGATATCCTTCCATACGATAGCGCCGATAACCCGCAAATACACTCGCAGGGATGACCCTCGGGGTTTCGAGATTTTAGAATCGGATTCGACGCGTTTAGCCACGGGTCACCGACCGATACATCTCAAGCAAACGCTGCGTCTCGATTTCCCCTTGTTTGAACGAAGCCGCAATCTTGCCCCTGAACAGAAAATCTACCCGGGTTGCAAGATCGGAGGCCCGTTGTAAATCGTGCGAGGTCATCACAATCGTGCGTCCGCGCTGAGTCACTTCCCGCAGCAGTCCATCCAACATCGCCGCCGCATCAGGGTCGAGCCCCGTATGCGGCTCGTCGAGAAGCAACAATTCGGGTTCATGCAAAATCGCCCTGGCGATCGCCAGACGCTGCTGCATCCCACGCGAGAACCTGCGCACCAGATCGCGGCGACGTCGTTGTAATCCAACCAGACGAATGGCATCGTGGATACACGCTTCCAGGTTTTGAACGGCGTACATCCTGCCATAGAAACGCAGGTTCTCTTCCGCAGTCAGATCCCCGTAGAGTAAGGCCTGGTGTGAGAGCATCCCGATCCTTCTCCGTACGTCAATCGCTTGTGCAGGTAAAACGAAACCGGCCACGCGCAATGTCCCGGCATTCGGCCTGGCGAGTGAGGCGAGGATGCGTAAGAATGTGGTCTTTCCAGCGCCGTTCGGGCCAACGATGGCCACAAATTCGCCGCTATCAACCATGAAATCAACCTCGCGCAGAACGGGCTTGAGGCCATAATGTTTTACGATATGCCGGGCTTCAATCATCGTCCCCTCGCAACATATAAAGCGCTTGCTTTTTAAGCTTTGCACGTTCGCGCTGATAGGCATCCTCAGCCAGCTCTCCGGTGTCGAAGGCATCATCCAGCGCTGCAATCGCCTTGATGAGTGCCTGATAATTATCGCGGAGATTCCGAGGGATTGAGTCAACTTCCCGGTCCAGCCGTTTTGTTCGAACGAATCGAAGCAGGATTATCAGCGCCGCAATGATCAAAAAAATCGCAGCGGAGACATACAAGACCAACGCATTGTCCCCGCGCAACATCGCGGCCTTCGATCCAAGACGCACAGCAAGCAATTCTCCAGACTGCATGCTTCCCATGCCATAGCTGCGCATAGAAAACCCGGCCACATCTCTGCGCCCTAGATCCTCCAGTCCATCGGCTTGAACGGAGAGTTCTTCACTCACCAGCATGACAACCACAGCGTCCACAGGGTACCTCAGCAGTTGGGAATAATCGAATCCTGATTCGTAGGGCAACGCGAAAGCAAAAACCAACTCAACCGGCTTTCCGGGTTGTACCGGTGCTCGATCGATGAATCCTGTATCGCTGAGAAGATAGCGCCCCTCCGGGCTGATTGAATCATTGATCCCCAAATTGGAGAACCCTGCCGGCAAATGGATATCGATCACCCCAGTGCCATCCCCCTCGATGACCGTCCGATCTTCAAGCCCGTCAATGACCCATACCTGCGTGACGTTGATCTGATTGTCCGCAGCCAGCTCGAAGATCAAGTGCAATCGCCTGATGCGTAACCCCGAGTCATCATCCGTGGTTTCGAAGATTTGTATGGAGAGATCGAGTACAGCATCTCCCTCGGGAAAGTGAAGTGCGTCGGAGACATAACGCACTTCCTTGTAATCAACATAAGCGAGAAAGAACCTCCCCGGGACGATATCGACGTCATCGAAGGCAAATCGACCGTTCTCATCGGCAATCGTTGCTGTGGAGAATACAAATGCCTGCTCGTCGGATACCACCAGATTCACATCCAGACCACCTGGCACCGATGCACCGATTGTGTCATTCTCGATCACCCCGATGACGCTGCCCTTCGATGAGAGACTCGCCTGCCCTTGTACTTCCGGAGGATGGATTGCTTGAATCGCATCGTCTGTTTGCTGCACAGGAGTGTCCGCGATGGACGATAAGCCATGATCGTTTTGGGCTGCGGCGATTTCCGCCGGCGGCGTAATATCTCCCCCCAGCGAGCAGCCCGCCAGCGCGATCGAAAGCAAGGCCATCCACAAGCTACGCTGTTTCAACGCCCCATCTCCTCTTTAGAAAGTTTGGCGCCACAAGCGACACAAAAGCGGTCGCCAACCAGGACCTTCGCCCCACAATGCGCACAATAATCCTGCCTCCGACGGAGCTTGTTCTGGCGCAATTTCGACACAGAAGCTTCCAGTTCGTCCTCCAGACTGCGTTCGCCATCCCCCCATCCATCGTTGGCGTGAGACCTTTCCAGTAATTCATCCAACGCCTTGAGATTTTCAGCACCCTGCCGCATCAAACGCGCGCGTTCCTCTGCATAGCCTTCGTCATGGATCTTCCCAATAGCATGATCCATGTCCAATTCTTCGATCGAGGCCAGGATGCGATCCTGTTGCGCTTGCAGCGACGAGTGTTTTCGATCTATTTCCCGGATTCCTGCAGGACGATACGTTGAAAGCGGACGGACAATGAAAATCCCTGCGATTATCGCGACGGCTATACCAATCAAGATGGCGACAAGATCCATGTTTCTTCTCCAATCCTGCCAGTGGTGGAAATGTTTCTGCCGCTCAAGAATCCAGGGCAAATTCAATCGCCTGCACGATCTCTTCCAGTGAGGCGTATGCGCCGATCCTCACACTGGAAAGGCGTCCGGCGGAATCGATAATGAAAGTCTCGGGAACGCCTTTGAGGCGATATTCTTTATAGATGCGACCTGCCAGATCGGGGCCATTGGGATAGGTTATGCCGAAACGCTGCAGATACTCAAGTGCTTTGGCATCCGTGTCAGACCAATCAACACCCAGAAATATTACGCCTCGGTCACGATACATTTGATGCGCCTGTTCCAATTCCGCAGCCTCGAACACACAGGTTGTGCACCAGGAAGCCCAGACATTGACCACAATTACGTGCCCGCGCAATTCGCTCGTATCGATCTGATCACCATCAAAGGTGTTCAATACAAATTCCGGCGCCTGTTCACCCATCTTCAACTGGCCGCGATTTGCCTGCAGTAATCCCAGGGTGAGCAAAGCCAGGACCAGTAGAAGAAACGCCCCGGCGATGACGCCGCGCCAATGATTTGCATCCTTCATTTTCTTTGAGTCTGGTATCGATTTTTCCATCATGGTTCTGATTCCTGACACCCCATTGGCATGGTTATCAATCAAGCATCATCCTGACGCCGGCGAAGTTCGTCTTCCATGCGAGTCGTGTAAAAATCCTGCTCATCCGGCGGCAAGCCAGGTGACTCTATTGGCCCCTGGTTCCGCCATCCTCGAACGGCCCGCATCAGGATCAATATCCCCATGAATAGAATCAGCGGCGGGACAATGTAAATGAAGAGGTAAAATCCCTCTGCTGGAGGTTGTACCAAGACCTGCATCCCGTGCCGATCGACGAAATACTGAATGATTTCTTCCTCGCTCCATCCCTCAGCAAGTTTCTTGCGAATTTCCACACGCCAGTCGATACATGCCTGCGTTCCACAAACGTCGAGCGGCGTGTTTTCACAGACCGGGCAATAGAGCTGCTTGGCAATCGCATTGACATCATCATCGGTGGGTTGACCGTCCTGTGCACTGGCGCGAACAACTGCAACTGACATAATCAGGAGCACAAGAGAACAAGCTGCTGCATAAATTCGCTTTCGCATGGCACTCCTCCCCCGATCAGGCACGCGCTGTGGCTGTACTCGCTCCGGTCCCGCGGCGTGCGATTTCCCGATCTTTCTCCGGCCAGGCGGCAACGACAGTCCCCAGGATAAACATCGCCGCGCCCAACCACAGGCAAGCCATCAAGGGCGTATGGTAGATCTTGAAGGTAGCCCCTTCCAAACCAATCTCCTCCCATCCAACCAGGAGAACCTTGAGATCCGCATTCAACCTCGAGCGCAGTCCCGGAACCGCCATCGATTGTCGGGAATCAGGGAAATAATCTAGACGGGGATAAAGCTCACCGAGCAGTTCCTCATCTCGAAAAACCGAAAGCACCGCCCGCGTAATGAATTGTCCTCCCGGGATATAAAACTGCGACAAAGAATCATAGCGCAGTTCATACCCCTCCAGACTGAGGCTCTCGCCAACAGCCAGGGCACCTTGGGTTTCCGATTGGTACATTTCCGCGCCGATGATTCCCAATGCCATGAATACGATCCCTAGATGGACGATGTAACCACCATAGCGACGTCGGTTTCTTCGAAACAGGTTCAATAAGCCGATTAAAAAAAACTCTCCGTGGCGCTTCTGCCTGGCACGAGCGCCACGCCAGAATTCATACCCTGTTACTGCCACGACGAAAGCGAGAGCCCATACGCCCAGATGAGCAGCAAAATTGCCTACACTTAAAAAAAACAAAGCGATGGGCACCGACAATGACAATCCGAAGGGAATCCAAATCGAACGCCCGAGCGCCTTCACAGAATGTCGTCCATAAGCCGAGAGAGGCGCCAGACCCATTAAGATGATTAATATGAACATAAGTGGCGCCG
>Ga0272441_10013207_pt1 | contig 11913 bp, 12 predicted proteins | sample SSMProp6N_FD_193582 | JGI IMG/M metagenome (GOLD analysis project Ga0272441, IMG submission 193582) | Marine sediment archaeal communities from Little Sippewissett salt marsh, Falmouth, MA, United States - SSM-Prop-6N | ecosystem: Environmental > Aquatic > Marine > Wetlands > Sediment ...
ACAAAAATCCTACAGTGCTACGTGCAGAAAACATGATTGTAATGATAAATCAGAGAATTTTATCATTCAATTCGAGAATAGAAAAATTAGACAAAGAAATAACAGCTTTGCTTGCTGCACAAGAAAAGAAAACCACATCGTTTCTAAAAGCAGAAATAGCAGGAATGACTTTGAAAGATATTCCTGATAGAGTTGAAAAAAATAAGATTGATGTCAAAACATTCATTGCTGATATAAAGGATTTAAAAGAATATAAGGAAGAAATTGAAGCTATTTTAAAGAAAGAAGTAGATTTAGGCAAACTTGAAGAGTTATTAGAAGTTGTTAAAGAAAAGTTTCAATATAGATATACTTAGTTTTCTTTTTAAACCAAATCATAATCTATCAAACTTTTGCTATTAATAGAAACTCTTTTATTATACTGTTATTTGCAAAGAAACAGAATAATTGAGGTGAACCTTTGTGCCAGTAACAAATCCCGAATACAGAGCTATTGCACGATCACATATCATGGAAAAAAAAGTATGTCGTAAATGTTATGCTACCAATCCTAAAACAGCAGTAAAATGCCGAAAATGTAGATCAAAGAAGCTTAGAATGAAGAGATCGAACAAGAAATAGATCTATCAAGGCACCCAATTTTTCAAAAAAATGACACAGTGTGTTGTCACAAAATTTAAAATAAATTTATCTTCTTCGTAGATAGATTTATTCGATAAGGAACTAGTAATCCCTGCTAACGTGAACTAACGATGAGTACTGAAACTGAAGAAATGAGTGTGGAAGAAAAACGAGAACACCTCAACGAAATCCGCTTAAGACGCAAAGAATTGATTGATAAACTTCGCGAGTATAATTCTAAAAGAGATGAACTGCGAAGCGCAAGAGATAAAAGAAACCATTTATCTCGTGAACTTTTTGAAAAAGCAAGAGATTCGAAAGAAAAGCGAGATCAAATCAATGAGGAAGTTCAAGTTAGGAAGCAAATGAGGGATATTCTTCGTGAAGATGCAGATAAAATTGGTAAAAGAATCATTGAACTCGGTGCTCAACTTAAGAATATGGGAGTTCCAAAGAATCGTAGGGTAGGAGACAGAATTCGTCGATTAGAACGACAGTTAGAAACAACACCTTTCCTAACTAAGGAAATGGAAAAACAAACTTTACAACAGCTTGAAGAGTTGAGCTCTGAATTCGAAAAACTTGAACAGTTTAAAGACTTAAGAAGCGAATTCAGAGATATACAAAACAAACTTCGACATATGCAAACTGAAATCAAAACCTATCATACAAGCGTGACAACATTAGCACAAGAATCTCAAATTCATCAAGAAAAAATGATTGCGGCAACAAAGGAAGCAAAGCAAGTAAAAGAAGAAGCTGATGCATCTCATGCAGAAGTCATTGCTTTGAGTTCAAGCATCAGTGCTATTCGTAAAGAACTAGATGGACTTACTCAAGAAGTTAAGAAGGTTTCAAGTGAACTTGGAGAACAAATCCAAGCTGTTCGAAAAGCTAGAAAGATGGAAGCAAAGAAAGTCAGAGAACAAAGAATTGATGCTAAAGCAGAGGAAATACTTGTTCGTTACAAAGAAGGAGAAAAATTAACTCTCGATGAATTTAAGGTACTAATGGAAAGAGGTTTGATTTAAACCACTATTATTCTATTTTTCACCTATCTTTGAATTTTCTAGTCTATTTTTGTACGCTGTATTCACAAGTCTTAAAACCTTAAGCTAAACCTTATAATAGAAACTTTATTTGGTGTTTACTTAGTGAAACTTCCTATTTGTCAAATCGATGCCCAAACGAATACCCTTTGCAGAAAATGTAAACAACTACACAGAGAGGGCAGAATCTCTGACACAGATATTGAACTTTCAAAATTATTTCTAGAATTATCTAAAGGAAATAAAAATCTGAAGGACATAGCGTTTTACTCATCTTATGAACTAGAAGACGTAGTTATGATAATTACCAGAAAACAAGATGTCCCTCATCTTTCAAACCCAGAAGTGATGGACGAAATTTATGCTTTGATACATAAAAACGTAAGATTTCTAGAAAAAACAAATGATCCTAAGAAACTAGTTGAAAGCTTATTAGATCCAATACCTGTTGTTAATGTAACTACACTCTACTTGCCACCTTTGAGCGATAAAGAGTATAAAATTGAAATCGATAAAAAATACAAAAATGACCTTCCGATACCAGAAGAAATAGTGGTTCAGACAGTCACTTCAGTAATGAATACTGGAGCTTATATTGAATTTGTCTAAGACTCTAATCTGTACATCGGACTTAAACTAATAGAGGACATTAGGAAGTCTATGATTAAATCACTGAATTTTATTGAATTCATCTAATCGTTATTATTTTATAGTTAAGTTTTGATGTATAACAGTATGCCTTTCAAATACAAACAAGTTATTGCTGTTCGAACTGATCTAAAAATGTCAAAAGGTAAAATTGCAGTTCAAACCGCACATGGATCTGTATCTGCTTATGTTAAAACGAAGAAATATTATCCAGACTGGGCAGATAATTGGCTTGCAGAAGGACAGAGGAAGATTACTGTTAAAGTTGGTTCCGAAAAAGAGATTCATCAATTAGCAGAAGAAGCGAGAAAAGCTAATATTCCCTATGCTGTAATCAATGATGCAGGTCTAACACAACTTCCCCCAGGTACAACAACAGTAATTGGGATTGGTCCTACAAGGGAAGAATTACTGAAAAAAATTTCTGACGAATTACCTTTATTATAAATGGGGTTAGATTATGTTCGCTTCTTTACTTACACCAATTACAACAGAAACTCAAGGAATCAAAGGAAGTATTAAACGAAAACCTGAGGATTTTATAGTTGGAGAGATTACTCAAAATCTTGAGGTTTTGGATCCAAGATTGGAGAATTATAAACTTGAAGGTAAGAGTGGCTTATTTCTTTATTTTGTTTTAATTAAAAATAATATTGACACGTCTTCTGCACTTGATTGGATTGCTAAGATTTGGAATATTCCAAGAAAAAATATTAGTATAGCTGGTTTAAAGGACAAAAGAGCTTTGACAGCTCAGAGAGTATCAGTATGGGGATTAAAGGAAAAGTTTGAAGCGAGCAAAATTATGGAGATTAACACTCCAAAAATAAGAACACGATCTTTATGTCTAAGATTGAAAGAGTTGAGATTAGGAGATTTATGGGGAAACTTCTTTGAAATTACAATCAGAAACATCGATTTGGACAGAGTAACAATAGAAAATAGATTGAGAAATAAGTTTAAGGAAATTGAAGAGAAAGGTAATATTTTGAATGGATTTGGTATACAACGTTTTGGTGAGATTCGGCCTATAACCCACATAGTTGGGGAGAAACTCTTACTTGGAGATTTTAGATTAGCAATTAAAGAGTATGTGGGGAGAGTGTTTGAACAAGAAACTAAGGAAGAAGTTGAATTCAGAAGAACTTATTGGGAAACTGAAAATATAAATCAAACACTTGGACTTATTCCTAAATATTTACAAATTGAGAACAAACTACTATATGGGTTATTACAGACTAATAATGATTATAAACAGGTATTTCTCTCTTTACCACTTCAGTTCAGAAAATTATTCATTCACGCTTATCAATCATACCTTTTTAACAAGTATCTATCTATTCGATATAGCACTTATAGTAAAGATCTCTCGACACCAATTAATGGCGAAAAATTAATTGATGGGATTGTTTATGCCCCATTGTTAGGGAGCAAAACAGAATTAAAAGGTGATGTTGAAGAGATCTACCTCAAGCTTCTTGAAAAAGAGAGGGTATCATTGGAAGATTTTTATAAACCCTTATCACAGAAACTAGGGGGAGTTGGTACATATAGACCTATTCGAATGTTATTTGAGAAAATGCAATTTCTAGAAACATCTTCAGACGAACTCAACGAAAATAAAAATAAAGCTATAATTTCTTTTCATTTGAGACGTGGAATGTATGCTACAGAACTATTAAAAGAGATCTTGCACGATTAAACTGTTCTTACCATTAGAAATGCATCCGAATTATCTTGATAATATTTTCTAATCCTTGAAATAGATACAAAGCCCAAGCTTTCATAAAGTTGAATACCTTTGGTATTATCAACATTTACTTCCAGTTTTATGCTATTATATCCTAAAATCTCAGTTCGTTTTATGAAAGATTCTAATAATTTACGACCTAAACCTTGACTTCTATACTCCTCTAATATCGCAACTGAAAGAATATGTGCTTGACCAACAACAGCTGTATACCCTCCCAGAATAAAACCCACAACCTCACTCTCAAATTCCAAAACAAAGCACAATTCAGGAGCACCATAGTAGATATTACCAATGAGAGTCTCGCCAAATGGGAAGGGAAAGCATTTTCTCTCAACCTCAAATACTTTAATTATATCTTCCTCTTTCATCGGAACTACTATTGGTGTTGGAATATTCATTTTGAATCACAAGCTTCAATCATTGTATTTCTTCAAGAAACTTAGTCAATCTCACATGCATAATTCTTCTTCTATATTTTTATTTTTCTGAACATCCCTCTTTAGAAAGCAAGTTTTTATATCGTGGAAGGCTTTATTCAAATAATCCATCAATATCTGAGATGACTAATGTGAGTAAGAAAAGAGCAGCTGACTATGAAAGAGTAATAGTTAATCGTTTCTGGGATTATGGATTTGCAGTAATGAGAGCACCTTCCTCTTCTGGAACAAGTAAAATGCCTAGACCAGATGTTCTAGCGGGTTGTGCTAAGAAGAACATGTTATTTGCTCTTGAAATTAAAACAAGTCGTCAAGAAGCTTTTTATATCCAAGAAGAACAAATACAAGGATTAAGGCAATTTTCTGATAGGATAGGTGCTCAGCCCTATGTTGCAGTAAAATTTGTTGGGAAACGCATGGATTTCCTTTTCCTCTCAGTACCTGATTCTCTTACACAAACTAAAGGCGGAAGCTACCGAGTAGCGATTGATGAATTAAAAGCTAATGGTGTAGATTTTTATACATTAATTAATGAGGAAAAACGTAAAAGTTCATAGTAAGAAATACAGAAAGTGACCGAAATATGAAGCTCTTAACTAAAGATTTCAAAAATGGCATCCTTGAACTTATCCCCGAGAACACAGATGATTTGTATTCTATTTATCGAATTCTTAAAACAGGGGATAGAGTTAGAGCTACTACTTCTAGAAGAATAAGAAAAAAGGAGGAAGAGGGTAGATCGGATGCTGGTGAAAGAGTAAAGATGACACTCGAAGTTGAAATTGAAGAGCTGGCTTTTCATGGTTTTGGGGATAATTTACGATTCAAAGGAAAAATCGTCGCAGGACCTGAAGATTTGGTTTCTCTTGGATCTTATCACACTATAGCTTTATCTTTGATGGAAAAAGTAAGAATTCAAAAAACTAACTGGACCACTATGGAAAAGAAGGTTGTAGAAGACGTCGAAAAAGATTCCAAACTTGCTAAAATTCTTGTAATTACAATTGAAGACAATAGTGTTTGTATAGCTGTAGTGACTCAGTTCTCAATAAAAATTGTTTCAGAGTTTAGTCCATCAGTAACAAGAAAATTCAGCGATGCCGCACAACATTCAAGTGAGATGGGTAATTTTTTTGCTGATGTCTTACAACTTATTCAAGATACTGTAAAACAATATTCATCAGAAGTAATGATCCTTGCAGGACCAGGGTTCACACCTGAAAATTTTTATGAATTCATTAAAAATCGTGACCCATCTCTTTTAGAGAAAATCAATCGTGTTCACGTTAGTACTGGAGGTAGAGTAGGATTAAAAGAAGTACTGTCTCAGAAACTTCCTGAAAAAATTGCTAATGAACAAAGAGTAGTTTATGAAACAAGATTAATTGAAGAAGTGTTTAAACGACTGGGACAAGAAACAGGTACAGTCACTTATGGTTTGGATAATGTAAAACGTGCTCTAGAGATGGGAGCTGTTGATACACTGTTAATCAGCGATGACCAAATTAGTATTCAAGACCTCGATAAACGAGCTATGATAGATGGGTTAGTTGATGAAAATTCGAGTATGAGAGGAAAAACCGTTATTATGTCAATCCATCATGAATCAGGAGAACAATTGTCTAAGCTGGGGGGCATTGCAGCTTTACTTCGTTACCCTTTACCCGATGCTTAGTCCTCATATAAAGGCTCTAAATATGTGATTATACCATTTTGATACGGATACTGATGTATAATTTCGATGCTTTTTATATGATCTTTATATTTCTCAACTAGGAATGGTGACAATCTTTTTATTGTATTCCAATTAAGAAAAATACATCTATTTTCTTCATCTATATTAATTTGGTTTGACTTAATGTTGAATTCAATCTGGAGATAGGAAGCAATCTTTTGCATAGGAGCTTGCTCTCCGAAAATTAGTCTTCCTCTTATAATCAAACCTTCTAAGGTTATTTCATCAAAATCCTGAGCATAATTTTCCGCTCTTCTTAATAATCTATTTTGCAGTTGAACTCTATCCTTATAGCTTGCTGAGCAATAATGAAGCGTGATTTTTGATTTCCTATATTTTTTAAGTAAAATTTTTGCTAATTCCTCGCTACCTTGGACAGCTGCACTTATTTCTGATTTAGCAAAGTAACCTAGTGCATTCAATCTTTCAACATTCGCTTCGGTAATTTCGAATTCATTAAGATTAACGAAACTTAAATTAGATTCTACTGCAAAATCAATTATTTGTACAATTTGCTTCTCTTTATCTGGAATTACAGGAATTTCTATGCCAACATCCCAATCTAATTTTCTTGCATTTATTATGGTGGTCTTAATAGCATCTGTTAGCACTAGAGAAGGGGGATGGAATCTTATTTCGTCTAATCCAACAGAAATTAGTTTTCTTAGTTGTTCTTCCGATAGAGCATGGGAAGTATAAAGGTGGCAATGAAAACTAGATCCAAACTCTGTTTTTAACGATCGAATATACTCCAAAACCCTTGGAAGTTTTAAGGAGGGATCTCCTCCTGTAATTCCTGCGCCTAACGCAGAAATCATTTTTGCCTCCATAATTGCTTGATCCACTGATTCGATTTTTTGTTCATTAGCATAAATAAAATCGAACCTTTTTTCTTTCATAACAGGGCAATAAAAACAGTTGGAATCGCATCTTCCAGTTATAAACAGAACCATTTTGGAACCAAGTGAGCACAACTTGCATCCTTTACTTGGAGAGCCCACTACAAGATTACCGTTCCATTTAGAGATTCTATTCATTATCGCAAAATAATAGTTATTAAATAAAAAGTATCAGTTTTTGTAGATAAAATAACTCAACCAAAAAGCAATTTTTTAAAGACTTACTACATACAAACACTTGAACTACTGTGCTGACTACCTTCCAGATACTACTTATTGTTCTATTAAGTCTTCTATTGTTATCTTTCATAGGTAATATGCTAAATCTACATAAGTATGGGATTTACATCACACCGTTTGGGTTTATATTTCGTACTAAATTTTTTAATAAAATTCTAGAGAAGTTGGGAGATAGCGGAAAGAGATTTTGGAAATATATCTATGAAGCTGGAAAAATCCTTACTGTAATCATTACAATTGGCTTGTTAGCATTTTTTATTGTAAACCCTTTTCTCATAATATTCAAAGCTCCGATCAGCTTAGGGATACAATTAATTATCCCAGGAGTAACAATAGATTTCAAAATAGCTCTACTTTTTATTTTTCCAATTTTGATTGTTCTTATTCCTCATGAAATCGCTCATGCAGTTATGGCTAGACGTGAAGGAATAGAAATAAAAACATCTGGGATTTTTATTGTTCTTGTATTCTTTGGTGGATTCGTTGAGCTTGTAAAAGAATCATTTGAGAATGCAAAGGAAAAAAGTAGAATTAAGGTTCTTCTAAATGGTTCTGCAATTAATGCTGTTATCTCATTAATTTTTATACCATTATTCTTTTTAACACCAGCAATAGTATCGATTGGGTATGGTCCTTCAAATGGTGTGTTAATAACGACTATCTATGAAGGGACTCCCGCTGATTTAAAAGGTCTTGAAGTAGGGGACATAATAGTTAGTATTGGAAAATTCAATGATACTTTGGAGGAAATAGTATATACTACAACTTCGAACACAGATGATTACTATAAAATCATGTTAGAAAATTTAGAAACTGAACTCTTCTATATCACATTATTAGATGAATCAAATATTTCAGTATACCCCACGAACGTTAATCCAATCTCAAATACAACAAGTACAAACAACGTTTATCTAGGTGTGAGCATCTACAATTATTACCCTCCTAAAGCCTCATGGCAATCTATCTGGTTTCCCTATTACTGGGATCTTCAAATGACCTATACACTTAATATTAGCTTGATGGCTGTTTTCATAAATATGATGCCATTGGTTATGACTGATGGGGATAAAATACTTCAAATTTATCTTAAAAAGAAGATAGAAGAAGAGTCCAAGTACAAAAGAGTGTTAAACGGGACAAGAACATTTGCACTTTTGATATTAGTCATCAATATAGTTATTCCAATGTTAATTTGAGGTTTAAAAATGAAATGTACATTCTGTGGTGAAGAAGTAGTTTATGTTCGTCAGTATGATAAAATGGCTTTGTGCATCAAACATTTTAACGAACAGATGAAGAAGAGAGTTCAGAAAACTATAACTAAACACAGTATGTTAAGAAGAGATGACCGTGTAGCGATTGGTGTATCGGGAGGAAAAGATAGTATAGCATTACTTGATATATTAACCAAAATAGAAGCAGATTTCCCTGAAAGTGAAATTGTTGCCATCACCATAGATGAAGGTATTAAAGGTTATAGAGAAGAAGGATTGTTGTATGCAAACAAGATAGTCAAAAAACTAGATATTGAGCATCATATTTATTCTTTCGAACAGGATTTTGGATATGATTTAGATGAGATTATTAGCAAATTAGGAGAAAGGGGAGTAGAAAGGGAGTTTGGTGCATGTTCATATTGTGGAATACTTCGTAGGAAAATACTGAACCTAGCTGCAAAGGAAGTAGGAGCAGATGTTTTAGTAACAGCTCACAATCTTGAAGATGAAGCAGAAACTGTACTTCTTAATATAATCAGAGGGGATACTTTACGATTAGGCCGATTAGATCCAAGACCAAGAAAAATACATGAGAGCTTGGTTCCAAGAGCAAAGCCATTTAGAAACACACCACAAGCCGAAATTGTAATGTACTGCTATCTCAATGACCTTGAATATCAAGAAATTCCTTGTCCTTATGCAGTAGAAGCTTATAGAGGAGAAGTAAGAGAATTTATTTTTAAAACTCAAGAAAAGCAACCCATGCTTTCTTTTAACATCCTCAGAGGACACGAAAAACTTCTCACTGTGATTCAAGACACCCCATCAACAAAAATGCTAAAAGAATGTAATAGTTGTGGTGAAGCTACAACTGGAGATTTCTGTAAAGGTTGCTGGTTGAAAAACAAACTGGATTCACAATAAATTATACTCATTCTTACAGAATATTAAAAAAAATAGATTTGATCTTGAATTAACATTAAGCCCAAATATCAAGTCATTACTTACTCTTTTCAGTAGTACTGGAGTTTTATCAAAAAAGAAATCTTAATTTTTACAAATTTACCTTCATTAATTAAGGGAAAAAAAGTAGCCGACAACTGAGCCAAACTTAGCGACCCGAAGTTCGACAACGAATCAGAAGCCGTTTCTTACCCATAAGCTCCACACCGATGACCGCAAGCACCACATATCAATCTTAGAGCTTCTCACTTCCGTGCCTGGCCCATTTTGATCTTATCCCTTCTAACGATTTCCTCCGAAACCGCCTCAGAAATATACAGTCCCACGGGTCGATGCTTCGACGCCTTCCGGATAAGGCGTATCAACCTCAACGAAGCCTCAGCATCAGCTTTCACCCCAGCATATAGAGCGATTTCTGGTACAAGGACGCCCTAGGTCCCCGGCTAGCCGTTGCTATTGGCTCAGTTTCGTAATAGCAAGAAGAAGCCAAACTATTTTAAACATTGCTATTTTAGGTTAGTTGGCTCAACTTGCTACCTTCGAAATCTTAAATTACATAGCCTTTTCTTGATACCTAAGATGTCACTTAGCATAATCATAGTAAAAATAGTTCTAATTACTTTTATAACATTGGAGACATTTAACATTTTTGTGTTATATTTCCAGCCTACATTTAAGTATGCAAATGGTGTAGGAGTCTTTAATGCTTGGGAAAGGTCAAAGAAAGACCCACCCATGTATGATTTTGCCAACTACCTTGTGAAGTGGGTAGCTGGTAGTAAAGTCATATTTATACTATTATTAATAGTAATACTTGTTTGGGGGAAAGACTTAGTACAGATTATATCATTGGGAGCATTGATACTAGCTACCATAACATTTTATTTCAAGCTATATCCTCTAATAAGAAAGATGGATAAGAATGATCAAATAACTCCTAAAGGATATTCAACAGTATTAGCATTAATGATACTAAGTTTTATACTGGCTTTCACTGGCGCTTTTGTTTTTGGTCTAATTATGTATCTGAAGTAAAAAGGGTTGATAAAAATGATTGATGATTATATAGAAGTTGATGGTATAAAACTGCATTATCAAGAATACTCAGCTGATAGTGACCCCATAATTTTACTTCATTTTGGATTTTCATCGCTTGCGATGTGGAATGGGGTAATTCCATATTTGAAAGACAAATACAGGTTATTTCTAATAGAATATCGTGGTCATGGTTATTCTGATAAACCTAAGGGAGATTATAAAATAGACATTATGGCAGACGATATAGTTCTTTTTATGGAAAAAAAAGATTTAGAAAAAGCACACTTTATTGGTAGTTCTCTTGGAGCTGAGTTATCAGTCAGCATAGCAGCCAGATATCCTGAAAAGGTACTCTCTATAGTAGTAGAAGGTAGTGCCATGAATAATGTTTATGATCCTTATGGACTTAGTAACCCAACAGAAGAAGAGAAGAAGAAAGAGCAAGAACAAATGCTTGAAAGAATCAGATCATCGCAGATTTTCTATGATTCACCAGAAGAACTTCTCCAAAAACTGAAAGAGAGATATGAACCGCTCGGTTACTGGAATGAGCATATACAGACTATGGCAGAATATGAGATCTATGAAACTTCTGAAGGAAAATATATAGGAACTGTACCTCTCTGGGTTAGCGAAAGTTATCTGATGAATTATCGAGAGACAAGATTTGAAGATTATTATAAGAAAATTATAGCACCAGTTCTATTTCTTCCAGGGGAAGAAAATTGGAAAAATGAGAAATTTCAAAAAGCATTAAACTACTTCAGATCGTTTCTTAAAGAAAGTAAAGTTGTAAATATTGAAGGGGGAATGCATGCATACGTTTGGTTATTCTTCCCCGAAGAATGTGCTCGAGTCGTACTTGATTTCCTTCGAAACCTATAACCATCCTTCTTTATAACTTCAAAAGAAGTATTTATCAAGAGAATGTTAATGTTCAATCAGATGACTAGTAAGGAATATGCTGAACCTTTCACTGACGAGTTTATTCAAGCAATTGATGGGTTTTTAGCTGATGTTGAGAAATTATCCATCCTCGGAATAGGGAATGAAGACAATGGGGATGACGCTGTTGGGCTCCACATTCTAAATATTCTACAAAAAGAGAAACTCCCTAAATGGGTTAAAAACTTCTATTGTGAAAGGGTTCCCGAACATTTTCTTGGAAAAATAAGGGCTTTTGGAGCTAACAGAATAATTCTCCTTGACGCAGCAGATATGAAAGAGGTGCCAGGTGCTATAGCTATTTTTCCTAAAGAAGCCATATCAAGTGGGTTTCATTTATCTACCCACAGTTTATCTCTAACTAT
>Ga0272441_10013208_pt1 | contig 11912 bp, 11 predicted proteins | sample SSMProp6N_FD_193582 | JGI IMG/M metagenome (GOLD analysis project Ga0272441, IMG submission 193582) | Marine sediment archaeal communities from Little Sippewissett salt marsh, Falmouth, MA, United States - SSM-Prop-6N | ecosystem: Environmental > Aquatic > Marine > Wetlands > Sediment ...
AAATACCTGTGCAGGGCCTTCTAACAAGCTGATAGTCACAGCTACCGGAGACGCTTGCGCCGCAGTAGCCACCGCAGGCACAGAAGAATCCCCATCCACTCTATACGCGCCCAACTCTAGAGCACGCGCCCGCTGTTCAACCAAGTATTGGTAATCGTCAAAGGCAATATCCATATATAACACAGGAATTTCAGAACGCTTGAACAGTGCCGGGAGCGCAAATTCAGGGGCACTGATGGAGGTTCTTAGAAACTGCATGACGGGACGGTACCAACCTTGATCACAAACCAGGTAACCCAGAGCAAAAGCTGAGACAAGCAAAACTACCCCAATTGCAATTACAGGCGGCACCGAAAAATGCCCGGCTCCATGCCGGGCCGCGGTTCGCATTCTCTGCTGTGTAATTCGCAATCAGCCCCCCAACACCTGTTCCTGCTGCAAAAAGCTCACCTCAGTTACATCAAAGTTCTGCTTGAGATCATCGATCAGCCCATTAAGAGCTTTAGGATCACCGCAATCAATAAAATAAGTCAACTGCAGCATGCCATCGCGGCTGTCCAAGCGCTGAAAATCCAACACATCCACATGCTCAAGCAAAGCTCCATTGATCTTCTCAAAGAGTGATTCTTCACCCTCTTCATTGACCAAGATATTAAGGTAGAGATTACCATCGTGAGGGCCCCGAGTTAAAAGGACACGTGCAGCCATATAACCTAAAACAAGTAATACGCCAATAACCGTGGGCCACCTCTGATCAGCCCCCACACCAAGTCCAATTGCAATCGCAAGAAAGAGAAAAAGTAACTCCTCAGGCTCTTTAATAGCAGTGCGAAAACGGACAATTGAAAGCGCCCCTACAAGCCCCAGAGACAAGGCCAAAGAAGATTTAACAATCGTGATAACCAAAGCGGTTGTCAGGGTAAGAACAGGCAAAAGCTGCGCAAATTTGCGGCGATTAGAAAGAGATTGTGCATAATGTGCATAATACCATGCCACGGCCAAAGACAAAATCAAGCCGATGGTTAAGTTTAAAACTAATGATGCCAACGAAACTGGTGCAGCGACACTAAAATCTGGCATAAATCCTTCTCCCCAGAAAATGCAAAAGGTTCCTAAAATCAAGTGCAATCAAGATCAAAACAGCTGAAGTATAGCATCGATAGCAGTATTTTCAAGATAAAAGGCTTCCATTCTATGTAAGTATCGAATCAACTAATACTACATATCCAACATCACACCTTCTAACTGCAAAAGCGCGGATTTCCGATCCAGCCCGCCCCCGTAACCGGTCAATCTTCCATCCTTCCCCAACACACGATGGCACGGCACCAGAATGTTAATGCGATTTGTCCCCACGGCACGACCAACAGCGCGGGCAGCCGTCGGTCTGCCAATAACTGCCGCGATACCGCCATAGGTATGCGTCTCACCATACGGAATCTTGAGAAGCACATTCCAAACAGATCTCTGAAATGACTTTCCCAATAAATCCAACGGCACTGAAAAAGCGCGGCGTTCACCGGAAAAATACGCAGTCAACTGGGCAAACGCTTCTTCCAAGATGAAATGGTGATCAAGAATTGAGTGGGCGACGCCGTAACGAGTTAGACTCCGCAGCAGCCTTTCAGTTGGCGCTCCAAAACTAACCGCGCACACGCCTTTTTCAGTAACACATACCCACAACGGCCCCAAGGGGCTCGGCATCATGGATGCATAGGACGCTCTCATTTTCATCCCCATCCCTCCAAAAATCGAAATATCTATCCCATAGTTTCAACTGAACATCGCAAAAACAAGTTTAGATTTGACAAACTCACCTGAAAGGTGATAATAGCCCAGTAATGATAAACTCAAATGAACCAGAACCGAAATTAAAACCACCACAACTTATAGAGACACATGAAGCGCTCCAGCAAATGGTCGAACGACTCATGCAAGAGCCCGTCGTTGCAGTAGACACAGAATCCAACAGTTTATATGCCTACCATGAGCATGTCTGTTTGATCCAGTTTACCATACCAGGAACCGATTATCTTCTTGATCCACTAGCATTTGCTGACCTTAAAGAGCTAGCGCCTTTCTTTGCATCTAAAGAGATCGAGAAAATCTTCCATGCCTCAGACTACGATCTCATTGTGCTGGAACGAGACTACAACTTCACATGTGGGAAACTTTTTGATACCATGTGGAGCGCCCGAATACTTGGGTGGCCGCACGTAGGGTTAGGCAATATCCTGGAAAAACAATTCAGCATTCATCCAAATAAAAAGTTCCAGCGTTATAATTGGGGACGTCGACCACTTGACTCCGAAGCTGTTACCTATGCGCGAACCGATACCCACTATTTACTGGACCTCCGTGAGATTCAGATAGCAGAGCTAAAAGCTAAAGGACGCTGGGAAGAAGCAAAGGAAACTTTCATTTACCTCCTTGAACATGTATCACAACCAGAACATCCTGACCTGGACAAAGCTTTCTGGCGCATTAAAGGCGTACAGGAACTTATGCCACAGGAGCAAAATGTCCTTTATCAACTACATCTCTGGAGAGAATATACAGCACAAAGGCTGGACCGTCCAACGATGAAGGTTATCAGCAACAGACGATTGGTTAACCTGGCCCGTGTACAGCCGCGCAATAAGAAAAAATTGGAAGAAGCAGGCTTAACTAAAATCCAAATTCGGAAATTTGGTGATGGCATTTTACATGCCCTCACAGCAAAACCCAAACCACTTCCGCCGCCGCCGAACGGCGGTGGACACCGCCCACCCGAAGAAGTCCTTGAGCGCTACCAGGCATTACGTGCCTGGCGTAAAGGGATTGCAGCAGGCCGTGGTGTAGATTCTGATGTGATACTGCCTAATGCAACCCTTTGGGAAATAGCGCGCCACCCACCAAAAAAGCTCGACGATCTCTTGCACATACCCAGTATTGGTCCCTGGCGAAAGAGAACATACGGGCCAGACATCCTTGTAGTTATCTCGGAAAATTAAAAAATATTAGTTTACCGTGTTGCCCTTTTTGGTTTCACCTCGACCTGGTAGAAACACTGCCCAAGATCGAGTCTTTTTCATTTTAGTAAAAAAATTAAATATGTTCATTTAGGAGGACAAATATGGCAAATCTCTGGCATGACCTTCCACCCGGACCAGAAAATGTTCCAGAAACCGTTTACGTCATCATCGAAATTCCAAAACGTTCACGCAACAAATTTGAATACGACAAAGTAACAGGATTTATCAAGCTCGACCGTGTGTTATACTCCTCCTTGCACTATCCTGGAGATTATGGGTTCATTCCACGCACACACTACGACGACGGCGACCCTCTGGATATTCTGGTCATGACCAATGAACCAACATTCCCCGGCTGCGTTATTGAAGCACGTCCCGTGGGGATTTTCCGCATGTTGGACAGAGGTGCAAAAGACGACAAAATCTTAGCCGTCCCCGCAACAGACCCATTATCTGACTCTTATCAAGAGCTTGAAGACATTCCTCCACACTTTTTAGAGGAAGTGTCGCACTTCTTCTCGGTCTACAAAGATCTGCAGCACATCGGCGTTAAAACACTTGAATGGGAAGGACGCAAAGCCGCTCACGCAGAAATCGAGCGGTCAATGGATCTCTACGCCAAGTATATACGCACAAAACGATAAAAAGCAACCCAACAATAAATAAAACTAAATGCTTGCTTTAAATAAAAAAACAGGCATTGATCCTGAGTACGGTGAGTTAACCTTATGGTCATTGGCGCCTGTACAATTGAGCTTTATTTACATGGCACCGTATCGCTAAAAGAAAAACGAAGGCAGCTCAAGCCCCTGCTTGCGCAGCTGCGGCGTCGTTTCGAAGTTGCCGCTGCAGAAGTAGATTACCAGGACACCTGGCAATCGGCTAAAATCGCCATCGTCACGGTCGCCAATGACTCAGCGCATGTTTACAGAGTGCTGGAACATGCTGTCCATTGGATTGAAAATGAATATCTTGCCGTGCAGCTTGTTGATTGGGCTATTGAGCTAAGATAAAATTTCTAAACGTATCAAAAAAGAGCAAAACCAATCATGGCCGTCACTTAAACGTCCATAAAAGGTTTTGCTCTTTTGGTAAAAGCATAGCACGCAAACCTAACAACAGCATAAACACATAGTCGAAATGAGTTCTCTCACGGTTCGCACCTTGCTTTTCCAACCTGCCCGTGTACAATCAAGCGTATGAGCGTTGTGGAAAAAATAAAAGAAAGACTGGATTTAGCAGAGATAGTAGGCCGCCAGGTGCAACTCCAAAAAGCGGGGCGAAATCTCAAAGGACTCTGCCCCTTTCACAACGAAAAGACCCCTTCATTCTTTGTCTTTCCAGATACTCAACGATGGCGCTGCTTTGGATGCGGGAAAGGCGGCGACATCTTTACATTTGTGATGGAATATGAGGGATGGGATTTCCGCACAGCCTTGGAAGAGCTCGGACGTGAAGCCGGTGTAGAAGTACGCCCTCTGACCCCGACGCAAGTAAAGGCCGCAGCCGAAGAAGATCGCCTGCGCCTTGCCATGAAGGCAGCCACTGACTATTATCACCAACTGCTACTCAGTGCACCGCAGGCAGAAAAAGCCCGGCAGTATTTAAAGAGACGCGGATTTACAACGGAGACAAATGAAACCTTTCAACTGGGATACAGTTTAAAATCCTGGGATGCGTTGCGAACACACCTCTTAGGCAAAGGGTTCACCCTTGAAGAACTGGTAAATGCGGGCCTCCTCGTAAAAAAGGAGGACGGCGGCACCTACGACCGTTTCCGGGATCGCCTGATGATCCCCATCTGCGACCGGCGCAGCCGCATTATTGCTTTTGGCGGACGGGTCCTAAGCCCGCACGATGAGCCCAAATACATGAACTCGCCCCAGACGCCACTTTTCGACAAAAGCCAAGTGCTCTTTGGCTTGGATCGTGCCAGTCAAGCTATCCGAGACTCAGACTTCGTCATTATTGTCGAAGGGTATATGGACGTCATGATCCCCTATCAGGAAGGCTACAAAAACATCGTCGCCCCTATGGGAACCGCCCTCACCGAAACGCACCTAAAACAACTACAAAGACTTAGCCGCCGCTTCATTTTGGCACTTGATCCCGATGAAGCAGGTATCACCGCGACCTTACGAGGGTTGGAAACAGCACGGAAAACTCTGGACCGCAATTGGGAAGCTGTTTTTGATCCCAAAGGACTGGTAGGCTACGAAGGACGGCTCAACGTCGATATACGCGTGCTCCTATTGCCCGATGGCTTAGACCCAGACGAGTTAATCCTTCAAAACCGTGGGAAATGGCAGCAGTTGCTGAAAAAAGCGCAGCCAGTTGTGCGCTTCTATTTTGAACAACTCCTGCAACAGGAGGATCCCAACGAACCTAAAGGCAAAGCTCGCATTATCGATACCATGCTCCCCCTCCTGCGGGACATCTCAAGCAGCGTAGAGCGAGAAGCTTACGCTCAAGAAATTGCACTTAAATTGGGTCTTAATGCCAAGATGCTGATGGATCGCTTGCGCGCGAAAGACCGGGTAGAAGCCGTTCGCCGCCAGGCTGTTGTGGCCTCTACAGAACACAACCAACAGCCGGAAGACAAAGAGAGTCACGTTTTAAGTATCCTGCTTCACTTTCCTGATTTGCTAGAACGTGTTAACATGAGTCTCATAGAACAGGGATTAGAACCCCTTCAAGAAATAGACTTTACGAAAGATGGACGTCTTATCTGGGAAGCCTGGCTTGAAGTTCTGGGAGATCCTCGACAGGATCTGCAAGATTTACTCCCCGGCGAGCTGCAAGAACAAGTCACGCAATGGCAAAAAACACCGCTTCCAGAGATGCCAATGGATCAATGGGAACGCGTTGTTCTAAGAACACTGCTCCTGTTAAGAGAGAAACGTACCCGAGAGGTATTTAACGAAGTGCAAAGCATGATTATCTTAGCCCAACAAGAAGGAGACTTAAAAGGAACCGATTACGCAGACACACTGAATCAACTTTCAAAGACTCTGAGAAGTATACAAAAGGCCCTAGCATAGTGCGCTGCAAAACCGCAAATGGCTTAATGTGCAGAGAAAGGACCCTGAAGCAATAAGGGAGATAAAATGGGATCATATCGTAAAAAGCAAACTGCCGTCGAATCTGAAGAGACCGTCTATCTGGAAAACAACGAAGACGAGAACGAAAACGTGGCCGCGAGCTTAATTGAAGACAAAGACAATGAAAGTGCTGAAGGCACGCACAATCACAAGCCTGCAAAATCGGAAAATGCAATTAAAGGCAATAAAGATTGGAAAAATGGAGAGCCATCTGCTGATGAGCTAAACCGTATTGAAGAGGAGATCTCTGAAAGCATCATTGATTTCGTCGACGATCCTGTGCGAATGTACCTGCGCGAGATTGGTAGAGTAGACCTTCTAGAGCCCTACCAAGAGGTCTGGCTATGTATCATGCGTGAAGCTGCAGATCGTTTAAGCGAAGCACAAAACCTTCAAAAGGACTTTGACGACGCAACCTCTCCCCAAGACTATTATATAAGCCTTTACAACACTGCCTGTGAAGCTTGGGAAGTCAGCAAAAAATCAGCGGAGGAACATGCCCTTGAGATTCCTACGCCTACAGAACTTATAAAAGAAATAAGACGACAGCAGAAAATTCTTATATCATCGGTTGAATCCACGCTCTACAAATACATGGGCCCCAATCGTTGGGGAGACGATCCGCAATGGAGACCCGTTATTATCAATTTAATTGAAATGGCTCTGTCACTCTACTTACTTACGCCGGATTTACTTGTCGTCCTGGAACAAGCCCTAACAGCAGAAAACCAATGGCCTTCCTCCAATACATTCTTCGAAAACATGCCATCAGAAGAAAAAATAGAAGCATGGTGGGAACAAGTCTATACGATGGCAGCTGAATCCCAACAGATGCTCGTGCAGGCCAACCTGCGATTGGTGGTCAATATCGCAAAACGCTACGTGGGCAGGGGCGTCTCCTTCCTAGATCTCATCCAGGAGGGAAATATCGGGCTTCTGCGTGCCGTGGAAAAATTTGATTTTACAAGAGGATATAAATTCTCAACGTATGCCACGTGGTGGATTCGACAAGCGATTAGCCGCGCCATCGCAGATCAAGCCCGCACGATCCGCATCCCAGTGCACATGGTTGAGACAATCAACCGCTTGATGCGCGTGCAACGACGCCTGATGCAGAGATTGGGCCGGGATCCCACATTAGACGAATTAGCTCTAGAAATGGATGTCATGTCTCCAGAAGAGGTAAATGAGATCCGCAAAGCACACGCCAATGACGAAACCCTGTCTCCTGCCATGGAGCGCAAACTGCGCCGTGCTATGTCAAAAGTACGCCGGATTATCAGCATCGCGCAGGAACCCATGTCCCTGGAAAGTCCCGTAGGCAACGAAGAAAACAGCGAACTCTCCGACTTTATCGAAGATGAGAATATACCGGGTCCCATGGATGCCACATCGATGCAAATGCTCCGCGAGCAACTCGAAAATATTCTCAACGAACTGGGAGAACGGGAACGGGAAGTCCTGGAGATGCGATTCGGATTAAAGGACGGCCAACCACACACCTTGGAGGAAGTCGGACAAGCCTTTAAAGTCACGCGCGAACGCATTCGCCAAATCGAATCCAAAGCGCTCCGCAAGCTACGCCATCCGGGGCGCAGCCGCAAGCTCAGGGACTTCCTGACATAGGGCCAATTTTCTCACAAAAAATACAGTCGCGAAATCACTAAGAGGTCTTCATGTTCATCCAAATTGAGATTCAAACACGGGCCAAAGTTGACCTGATCGATATCACAGACCAAATCCAAAATGCCCTTGGGGAAACAGGCATCGAAGAAGGCATCTGCTTCCTATTCTGTCCCCATACCACAGCGGGCTTGGTCCTGAACGAGAATTGGGATCCCTCCGTAGAAAAGGATGTGGCAATGTTGCTGGATCGTATGGCACCTGAAGGATTACCCTATCGCCACGGAGAAGGGAATTCCCCCGGGCATATAAAATCTATTCTAGTTGGCACCGATCACTTTCTCTTTATCCAAAAAGGGCACCTTCAAACGGGATCGTGGCAAGGTGTCTTCTTTGCTGAATTCGACGGACCTCGTCGCCGCAAGATATGGATCAGAGCTGTTCAAGACCAATTCAGCGGGTAACACCAAAAATAAACAGCAGGTCTAAATCCACATGTGAGGAGTGAGAAACCGCGCACTCCTTACATTTTTTTGAACCTAATGAGGCTTATAAATGCACAAAACAGACTTAACAACCCTTAATACAGCTCCCATCTCATGGGAAGCAATCGAAGCATGCCTACACAGAGTAAAAAAACCAGGACGCTACGTCGGCGGTGAATATAACGCCGTACACAAACCCTGGGATGAAACTGCACTCCACGTTTGTCTGGCCTTCCCTGATATCTACGAGCTGGGAATGTCCAACTTTGCCTTGGAGATCCTCTACGACGTTCTGAACCGCCAGCCAAGCATCTTGGCAGAACGTGCATACCTGCCAGCCCCCGACATGAATGCGCAACTGCGTGCTGCAGGCCTGCCGCTTTACACATTGGAAAGCTACCGCCCCGTTGCAGCGTTTGACATCCTGGCCATAAGCACCGCTTATGAGCAACTTTTCACCAACGCCTTAGAGCTTATGGATCTGGCCAATATTCCCATTCGCACAGCAGACCGCAGCGAAAGCCATCCTCTGATCATCGGTGGCGGACACGGCACATTCAACCCAGAGCCTATCACTGATTTCTTCGATGCCTTCGTTGTTGGTGAAGCCGAAACGATCATTTTAGAGGTAAGTCAGGTCATCCAAGAGAATCGTGCCCTGCCCCGCGAAGCACAACTGCGCGCACTGCTTAAAATTCCAGGGCTCTATGTACCCTCCTTCTACAAAACGACCTATGCTCTGTCCAGCAAACCAGGTAAGCAGGAAGCACAGAACGACACCCAGACCACGACGATACAACCCACGGCGCCGGAGGCCCCGCAACATATCTTAAAGCGTCTTGAGAGTGCCTTACCTCCGACACCCATCCGGCAGCTCATTCCCAACATCGAGGTAGCCCACAACCGGGGCGTCGTGGAAATACAACGCGGCTGCACCCACGGCTGTCGCTTCTGCCAGGCAGGCGCGATCACACGTCCGGTGCGCGAGCGTCCTGCAGATGAAATCGCCGACACGGTCGAAGCCATCCTAAAAACAACCGGCTACGAGGAGATCGCCTTTCTCTCACTCTCCGCAGCAGACCACACAGACATCGCAGAGCTCCTGACAAGGCTCCAGGAACGGCTTGCAGGCCAACATGTCGGGTTCTCGCTGCCAAGCCTGCGCATTGATTCCTTCTCTGTAGATCTGGCAGAGAGCTTGCAAGGCAGCCGAAAATCAGGCTTCACCTTTGCACCCGAGGCAGGCACAGACGCTTTGAGAAGGCGAATCAACAAAGACATCTCCACCGACGACCTGCTCAAAATTGCCGAGGAGGTCTTTACACGGGGATGGCGGACCATCAAACTCTACTTCATGATCGGCTTACCCGGTGAAACGGACGAAGACATCAAAGCTATTGCCGACCTGGCCCATCAAGTGAGAAAAATTGGATTCCGCCTGGGAGGCCGCAAAACAGAAGTCCACGTCAGCATCAGCACCTTCGTCCCCAAACCGCATACTGTCTTTCAATGGGAACCTTTTGCGGACCGCGAGACCGTCGAGAAGCGACAGGACTACCTAAAAGGAGCCATCCGAGGGCGCGGACTGCGCCTCGCCTGGAACGAATATACAAGCTCATGTATAGAAGCGCTCCTCGCCCGCGGCGACCGGCGTCTCAACGCTGTTGTTGAGCGCGCCTGGCAGCTAGGCGCACGTTTTGATGCCTGGGACGAATGGCGTGATCCAAATGCCTGGGAACAGGCCATCACAGAGATAGGCATCGACTTAGATCATTACCTATACCGGCGCAGGGACGAAACAGAGCAGCTCCCCTGGGATCACCTTCACAGTGGGATTGAGAAGCGCTTTTTCTTGAAGGAGTATCAACGCAGCCAACGCGGTGAGTTTCTCCATGATTGCCGCAGCCAGTGTCATGCTTGCGGCATCTTACGCAATTACCCAGATCTTTGGATGGAGGAATGGCAATGTCCGAAGCCGTAACAACCAACACATATACCCATGAGTCTGCACCCACCAAACGCTACCGGATCACCTTCACCACATCAGGTCCCCTGGCACATATCTCAGTCCTGGACCTAGGGCGTGTCTGGGAGCGAAGCTTGCGCCGCGCGGGCATTCCGCTCCGCTACAGCCAGGGCTTCAATCCACGGCCCAAGATTCAATTTGCCAGCCCCCTGCCCACCGGATGCGGAGGAGCCGCGGAATGGCTGGATATCTGGCTGGAAACGCCCTGGGAACCGGCAGACATTGCTGCCGCACTCAAGGGAAAGACCCCTGACGCACTCGCCGTAATACAAGTTAACGCCGTTCCAGAAAGCGATCCGGCGCTCTCAGAACAGCTAATTGCCACAGAGACACTGGTTCTGCTCAGAGAGATCGACCTAAAATCCGTGGAGACAGCGGTCACGGCGCTATTAAAGGAAACCACACTATTGCGCCCCAAACGCGGTAGAAGGCGTGACAAAACCTACGATCTGCGACCATTGATCAAAACCCTGGAGGTCGAAACGGCCGAAGCCCCTTGGACAGCCAAACTCTTCATGCGATTGGTCGCCCAGCACGGCGCCACAGGCCGGCCCGACGAAGTGCTGGCAGCGCTAGGATTCAAAGATACACCACGGCGCTGCACACGGACACGGTTAATTCTAGGCCCACAGGAAGACAAATAACGTTTATGCTAGGCCAGTTCAAAGGGGAATTTGCAGCGCTGAGCGCCGCCTTTCTATGGGCTGTGGCTGCGATTTTCTACGGGCGCGCGACCCAGGAGATCGCATCACGGCCGCTGAATTTGCTCAAGGGAATCCTTGCTATGAGTATGCTGGGGCTCACCCTGATCCTTACCGGTGAGGGGATCACGGCAGTAGAACCACAAGCCCTGACACGCCTGCTGCTGAGCGGCATACTGAGGATTGGTTTGGGAGATACAGCTTACTTCGAAGCTTTGAAAGCACTGGGGCCGCGGCGCGCCCTGCTTCTAGGGGTTTTAGCACCACCGTTAACGGCGATCATCGCCATGATCTTCCTGGGAGAACAACTCCCACTCAACGCCTGGCTTGGCATTGCGCTGACCGTTTCAGGCGTCACATGGGTTATCAGCGAACAAGAGAACAGCACATCCGGCCCATGTAACACCTCATGGCGCGGAATTGGGTTCGGCCTGCTGGCAGCGGTCAGCCAATCAGTGGGAGCCGTCCTCTCTCGGGTGGCCTTCACCAGCACCACAGTCAGCCCATTATGGAGCGCGCTCATCCGACTTGCAGCAGGCTTCGTGATCGTGCTGCTTTGGGGACTTGTGGCAAAACGGGGGAAAAGCAATTGGACCCCGCTCAAAACATCCAAAGGACTGTGGGCTGTCATTCTCACTGCCACATTTCTGGGGACCTATCTAGGTATCTGGCTCCAGCAGATTTCACTGAAGTTCACCCAGGCCGGGACAGCGCAGACCCTGCTCGCCACAAGTCAGCTCTTTATCCTGCCCATAGCAGCCTGGAAAGGGGAGACCATCAGCATCCGCGCCGTGCTGGGTGCAGTCATTGCCCTATGTGGTGTTGCCCTGCTCTTTGGGCTTATCTAAGCTGCCGCAGCAATCCAGGCAGGCAAGACCTGAAGCAGGTGTGCCATCACCTGCCGCGTCCGGGTGGTAAAAAGTTCCAGGGTTCCGTCGTAGGCCTCACCGCCGCCCGGCCCT
>Ga0272441_10013209_pt1 | contig 11910 bp, 6 predicted proteins | sample SSMProp6N_FD_193582 | JGI IMG/M metagenome (GOLD analysis project Ga0272441, IMG submission 193582) | Marine sediment archaeal communities from Little Sippewissett salt marsh, Falmouth, MA, United States - SSM-Prop-6N | ecosystem: Environmental > Aquatic > Marine > Wetlands > Sediment ...
CACCATTGCACGCCCACCGAAGCGGTTACATCTGGAGTCAAGACTGTCCGTCCAACGGACCGCTCGTCAAGTGAGGACGGACGTGCGGGAGTCCGTCTCGGTGCAAGCGAACGACCGGCCGCCCGGACAGAGGGCCATTCGGGCTGACCCGTCGCAACCTAAGCGATGCGCTCCAGCATCTCGCGCGTGACCTCGTGCAGAGCGGGCTCCCCGGCGAAGAACCGCCGCAGCTCTTCCACGGCCATATCGCCCAGGCGTGTGCAATCGGTGATGGGCCCGGCGATGTGAGGCGTGAGGATGACGTTTTCGAGTCGGCGCAGGTCGCTCGTCTCGCTCGGCGGCTCGGGCTCGGTGACGTCCAGGCATGCGAATATGCGGCCCGTGTTGAGGTGTCCGATCAAGGCCGCCTCGTCCACTACTGCTCCCCGCGCCGTGTTGATGATGATGCCCCCGTCCTTCATCAGGCAGAGTTGTTCCTCGCCGATCATCCGCTTCGTCTCCGCCGTGTTAGGCGCGTGAATGGAGACGATGTCCGATTCTCTCATCAGTTCGCCAAGCTCGACCTTCTCCGCCCCCAAGGCTTCGGCCTCGTCTCTGCCGACGTAGGGGTCGTAGAGCAGGACGCGAACGTCGAAGCTCCGCACCAGCTCCATCACCCGCCTGCCGACGTGGCTGGCGGCCACGATGCCGATCGTCTTGCCCTTCATCTCCAGCGGCGGTCCGCACTCAGCCCCGCCCCATCCGCCGGCGTGTGTGTGCGCGTTGTGCTGCCATATCTTTTTGATGGAGATGATCATCAGGCCGAGGGTCGTCTCGGCCACGTCAACGGCGATGGCCGCCGCGGCCGAGGTCACCCGGATTCCGCGCTCCCAAAGCGCGTCGCAGACGTAACGCTTGACCGACCCGGCCGAGTGCGCCACGACAGACAGCCTGGGCGCGCCATGGATCATGGGGTCCGACAGCCCCGTAGCTCCCCAGCCGGTCATGCAACCGTCCACAGCGGAGAGCATGGTTGCCTGCCGGTCGGGCGGTTGGCCGCCGGGGCTTTCGTTGCGGACAACGGAGGCGAGGCCCTCGAGCCGCGCCCATGCATCCGGGGAGATGACCTTCTCGGCAACATCGGTGCCTATCAGCACGGCGACGATCGGTTTGGCCATGGGCTTCTCCTGCTCCTATGAACGACGATCCATGTCACGAAACGTGACCGAATGCAACGCTTCGCGCGGGCTCACTCAGGCATATTCTGCCCGATTTTGACTTGCGTGCAAGCGACATGGTAGACTTCCTGTTTGGCCCTATGGGCCACGTTCACTTCTGCGTAGTTTGGGGGACGAAAGATGACCCTGCAGGATCTCGCGCAAGCCATGATTCACCAGCGCGCATCAGACCTTTTCATCTCCTCAGGCAACAGCGTGTTCATCCGCGTGGACGGCCAACTCCAGCGGCTTCACACTGAACCCTTGAATGATGAGGTCGTGCGCGAAATGGCGCACTCCGTCCTCCTCGAGGACGAGAAGCACACCCTGGCGTCCAGGCTCGCGGTGGACACATCGGTGGGCCTGGAGGGGCTCGGGCGGTTTCGCATGAACATATTTCACCAGAACGGACAGGTGTCCATGGCTCTGCGCCGTGTGGCCAGTGGAGACCTATCGTTTGAGGATCTCAACCTCCCGGTCGACGTGCTTACCAAGCTTTCGTCGGAGCGCCGCGGGCTCGTGCTCGTCACCGGAACGGCCGGTTCGGGCAAGTCGACCACGCTGGCGGCCATGGTAAGCTACATGAACAGGCGCCTGTCCAGACACATCATAACAATCGAGGATCCGGTCGAGTACTCGTTTGAGTCCGACAAGTCTCTCATAGAGCAAAGGGAAGTCGGCCTTGACACGCCCGACTTCCCTCAGGCCCTTCGCGATGTGGTTCGTCAGTCGCCCGACGTGATAATGATCGGCGAGATGAGGGACAAGGAGACGGTGGACGCAGCGATCTCAGCATGTGAGACCGGCCACCTTGTCCTCTCGACGCTTCATACCACCAACGCCTCCCAGACGGTGGAGCGGATAGTCAACTTCTTCCCGCCTCATCTGCAGAAACAGACGCGCGCCCAGCTCGCGGCGGTGACGAGGGGGATACTGTCGCTGCGGCTTCTGAAGCGGCGCACCGGAGCGGGCCTTATACCGGCCGTCGAGATAATGCTCGGCAGCCCGCTGATACGGAAGAAGATCGCCGACGGTGCCATAGAGGAAATGGCCGAGGTCACCGCCAAGTCCGGGGCCATGGGCATGCAGACGTTCAATCAGGCTCTGATCGATCTATACAAGCGGGGGCTCATCGCCTCCGAGGAGGGTGCACGGACGTCTGACAGCATGCACGAGTTCAACATGCTGGCCGTGGGCGTTTTCGCCACCGAGGCGTCGGAGATCGACAAGCACGGGGACACCGTGGCGGCGGCGGCCAAAGACAAGGAGGATCAGGGGACCATCCCGTTCTTGGAGTAGCGGCTGTCCATCCGAGGAGCTTCGCGGCCGGCCCGGCTGAATATGGCATGGGCCGGCCGTTTTGTTGCACGCCCGCCGGCGCTGCGCTTGTCAGGCCGACCCCGGCCACGTAAGCTTGGCCCAGGAGGCCCCATGAGCGATTTCGGCCGGCTGCTGCTGACCCTTCCCGAGCATCTGCCTCAAGGCCGCGTGACCCTCTATGGCACCGGCGATCCGGGCTTATTGCGCGACCTTACTTCCCCGGAGCGCGAGCTGATCGTGGTGGAGGAGACCCTGTCGGCTGCCGCGCTGCTCTCGCAGGCGTTGCAGGGACAGGTCCTGCCGACCGACGGCCTGCCAGCCGGAACCGGCCCCTTTGACGCCGTCGTGATGCGGCTGGTGAAGGGCCGAGTCGCCCTGGCCCTACGGTTGCGGGAGGCCTGGGCCGAACTGGGCGAGGGCTGCCCCTTATTCCTTTACGGCGCCAACAGAGAGGGCGTGAAGTCGGCCGCCCGTGCAGCTTGCGCCTGCTTCGGTAACGTGGAGGTCGTGCGCATGGCCTCGGGGGGTCGGTTGCTCCGCTCCCTCAAGGACTCGAAGAAGGTCCCTCCGCCCGTGGAGACGCGGGAGGGCGAGCCGCGGGCGATCGGGGACGGGTTCTTCGGCTTCCAGGCGAGCGTCGGAGGAACGAGTCTTGCGGTGGCCAGCCGCCCCGGTGTCTTCTCATGGGGCGGGTTGGATCCGGGGACCGAGCTGCTGCTCAGCCACGCCGCGGTGGCACCGGGCGACTCCGTCTTGGACCTGGGATGCGGTTGCGGCGTGGTGGGCGCCTGGGTTGGTTGCAAGTGCCCAACCTGCCGTCTGATGCTGTGCGACGACCAGGTGGCCGCCGTCCGCTCGGCGGAGCGGACGCTCGCGTTGAACCACGTGCGCGGGGAAGTCGTGTTGTCCGACGGCCCGCCGCCGGGTCGGTTCGACCGCATCCTGTTCAACGCGCCGGTACATAGAGGAACCAAGTCCGAGCACTCCACGGCTGCCGGGCTCGTGAAGGCGTGTCGGAGGGCGCTCGGGCCGGGGGGGAGCTTGGACGTCGTCGCCGTGCGCGGGTTCCGCGTCGAGAACTCGCTTGGGGCCTTCTTCGCCACTCCGACGCTCCTGGCCGAGGAGGGCAATTACCATCTCTGGAGGGCCTGGTCCGCGGACGGTGACGTGGAACGCGCTAAGTAGGCGGGGCTGTAGCGATCGGCGGGTACGGTCTCCGCCACGTGTGAGGAAAACCTCACACACCAGCGGGGCGCAGCGGGAGGGAGGCCCCGATGCGTGGGCGGTTGTCGACGGGGCAAGGCGCTTGGGCGAATGGCACGCGAATTGCTGGTATGATAGTATATGAGGACTACTCTTGGGGCGGTGTATGAGAACTCATTTCAGTCTCACTGCGGCGATTTGTGTCTGTTTGGCGCTTCTGGGCGGGCAGGTCCGAGCGGCCCGGGTCATAGTGGACGAGCTCGACGACGGGTTCACCGCTGAGGGGCCTTGGTCGGCCAGCAACTACTCCGAGGCCCTGGGCGGCTCCTACCTGTGGGCATCGGTCACGACGGAGGAGCCGACGGCCACCGCCCGCTGGGAGGCCGACCCTCCCCTGCCCGGCAGCTACAAGGTCTACGTCTGCTACAGGGCCGGCTCCAATCGGTCATCCCAGGCCCAGTACACGGTTTTCCACGAAGGCGGGGTCACCCCATACGTGGTCGACCAGTCCGTCGACGGCGAGCAGTGGGTGTATTTGGGGGAGCATGTCTTCGGCGCCTCGGCCGCCGTCGAACTGACCAACAGCGCTCCCACGCCCGGCAAGGTGGTCGTGGCGGACGGCGTGCAGTTGCTTGCCGACGACCTCGACGAGGTCAGGGAGGTCGTACCCGGGGTAACGTACACTCACCGCACGCTGGACGACCCTCTGGAGCTGCACGTACTCACGATCGATCTGGCCCATCCCCGCATCCGGCTGGAGACCGTGCTCGCCAACGACCGCTGCGCGTATGACTACCCGTCCGGGGGTGAGTACTGGGTCTATGCTTCCACGGAGCGGCCGTCCTCGATGGCGGCTCGGAAGAGCGCCCTGGCGGCGGTGAACGGCGATTACTGGTCCGGCTCCCCCGAGGGATATTGCGTCCTGGACGGCCAGACCGTCATCTATCCGCGCTACCGCAGCGCGTTCGGGTTGCGGACGGGGGAAGTACCGATCATACGCAACTGGAACAAGGACTACCCGAGCCCGGGCGACAGCAACTGGCTCTGGCCGGCGTACGTGCGCGAGCAGGGCGCCGCCCAGCATGAGATAACGCTCAAGAACCGCTGGGACGTAAACGACGGATGGTTAGTCCTCTTCACGCCGGTGTGGGGGGCGAAGACGTGTGGCGATGCCCGGCCCGGCGTGACCGAAGTGGTCGTCTCGGCGGGCGCCGTGCAGCAGGTGCGGACAGGCCAGCCCGGCGTTGCGGTGCCGGCGGACGGTTACGTGCTCTCGGGCCGTGGCACGGCGGCATCGTGGCTGTCGACCTACTGCCAGGTGAGCGAGCAGCTCACGCTGGTGGGAGACACGCCCGATCCGAACGTCCTCTGGGCGGTGGGCGCGGGACCGCGGACGATAGTGAACGGCAGCTTCTATCAGGACCCCTATGCCGGCTTCCCGACGGGCGAGGACTTCTCCGAGGACTGGAAGCACACCCACTATGACTATCTACAGCCCCGCACGGCCATAGGCTATTCCGCCGACGGCCGGACGCTCGTCATCGCCGTGGCCGACGGGCGCCAGTCTCAGTTCTCCGCGGGCATAACGATGAGCGACATGGCCGATGTTCTGATGGAATTCGGGGCGTATCAGGGCATGGACCTGGACAGCGGCGGGTCGGCCGCGATGGTCCTCGGCGGCGAGGTCGTCTCCTCGCCCTCGGATTATGCAAGCAAGTGGGGGCGTGACGGGGTGGAGCGTCGAGTATGCAACGGCATCGTCATCTACGCCGACACGGAGACCTCGACGACGGAGCCCGGCTGGCTGCATGGAGGATGGAACCTCGTCTCCGTGCCCCTGGAGGTCGCCGACCCGTCGGTGCCCGCCGTCTTCGCCGACTGCGCCGCGGCCGGCAACACGTTGGAGAACAGCGTGTATCGCTACAGCCTGTCGACGGGCTATGAGATCTACCCCGGCGACTTCACGCGGTCCGACGTGGGGCGGGGCTACTGGCTCCATCTGGAAACGCCGGCTGAAAACTCAATCGAGGGCTTCCCGGCCGAAGGGGACGCCGCCATCCCCCTGGAGTCCGGCTGGAACCTCTTCGGCGCGCCCTTCCCCAGCGGCGTAGGCTGGGCCGATTGCGTCATACTTAGGGGACACCTTCTCAGGACCCTCCCGCAGGCCGAGGGTCTGGGTTGGATACAGGAGAAAGCGTATTATTATGACGGGACCTACAAGTTCCTCTCCTCGCAACCCGGCGCCGACGATACCGAGCTGCGGCCGTGGCGCGGCTACTGGATGCTCGCCCTGGTTGACGACCTCACGCTCGTCGTACCCACACCGTCGTCTTGAGGGAACCCGCGTGAACAGGTTATGCGTAGCGTTTGCGATCGTTGCTTTGCTCTTCGCCTCACCGGCCGTCTCGGGGACGCTTCTCGCCTGGGATAGCGATGACGCCCATGTCGTCGACGATGCCTTCGACAACCCGGCCGATACCTCCCCGGATGTCGCCGAAATAGGCTCGTATGCCTCCGTGGCCATTGGGCACGAGGACGGCTACCCCCGGGTCGCTTACTACTACCGCCCCGGTAGCAGCGCCACCGGAATGCTCAAGTTCGCCTGGTACGACGGCGAAGGCTGGCAGACGCGGGTCGCCCATGACGGCGAGGACATATACCAGACGGGCGACCCCGTTTACGAGGACGTCGGCAAGTATTGTGCGCTCGCCCTGGACAAAGGGGACAACGCGCACATCAGCTACTACAACGAGACGCGCGGCGAGCTCTGGTACGCCGAGGGCGTTTACAACCCCGGATCGGGCGACTACGACTTCGAGGTCCCGGTCCAGCTCGACCCGGAGCCCCCCGGCGCAAAGGACATCCAATTCGTCGGCCAGTACTCCGACATCGCTGTCCGGCCCGACGACGAAGAGCTGATCATCACATACTACGACGGCGGCGACACGGCTTTCAAGTGGATCACCCGCGACCTTGTCGGCGGCGCCTGGCTTGACCCCGACAGCTACAACGTCGGCAATCTCGGCAAGCACACATCCGTCGTGTACGTGAACAACAAATGGTTCGCCGTATGCCAGCGCGCCGGCATCGAGCTGCTGGGTTTCCGCGAAGATCAGACCCAGATACCGATCTCCATAGACAATACCCCCAGCACCGGCTTCTGGCCCTCGCTGATCTGGGACGACACCACAGGCTACATCGCCGTCGCCTACCGAAGCCTCTATTCGGAGGACCTGGAGGACTACAGCGACGTCCGCATTTCCTGGACCGAGGACTCGGCGCAGACCATCTGGGACAACACGCTCATAGTCGACAGCGGCCTCGAGCCCATCCTCGCCACGGGCATCGGCACGTCGCTGATGCTTCACCCCGAGTATGGATACCCGCTCATCGGCTACCCGACGCTTGAGAACTGGTCCGACGTGTCCGACCGCCGCGCGGCGTCCAGGTACGCGCTCCTCTACGACGAACTGACCGACCTGAGCGGTTCCACGCACATCGAGATCAGCCACATTGACGACGCGTGGCGAGCCGACCCGGCCTGGCACCTCCTCGGCTACTTCACCTCTCTCGGCGGTTACTACAACGAGGTGACCGAGGAGATCGAGCTTTGGGCCCTCTACCAGGACGTCTACAGCCGAGGGGGTTCGGTCCGGCGTCTTCTTGCCACGCGCGGCCACGAGACCCAGCCGCAGCTGGCCATAGCGCCCGAGCCGCTGGACTTCCTCGTGTATGAGGCCACGGCCGGCCCCACGGAGAAGCGCCTGCCGCCGGCCTACGGCGAGCCGCCGGAGTCCGAGGACGCCTTCACGGTGTACCTGCCGACCGGCCCGCGCGTGCCCGAGCGGGGCGCCAAGGGCGTCTCCGTCCCCTCCGGCCCGCCGGTAGTGCACTGCCTCGTCCAGTTGAACCGCCTGCCCGACGAGATCGACCTCGCCCGACTGCGCACAATGGGCGCGGTGCTGACGAAGTATCACAGCGGTTACGCGTGGTGGGCCCGCGTGCCTCGCGCCAATGCCTATCGCCTCACGAACCTGCCCATAGTGCGCGCCGTGTGGTCCCCCGCCCCGGCGGACCGTCTGCCGCGGTACCTTCACGACTACCTCGAGCCTGCCAAGGCGGCGGAGGGAGAGGTCCTCCGCATGCGCATCCGCTTCCACGCGGACGTACCGGCGGCCACGGCGGTGGACGTACTCGAATCCGTGGGGGCGACGCCGCTGATGTTCGACTATGCCGCCGGTGCTACGCTCTCGGCGGACGTCCCAGCCTCGGCCGTGGCGGATCTGGCCGCATCCGACCTCGTGATGATAATGGGGATTCAGCCCGCACTGACGGAGTTCAACGCCACCTCGTCCGAACGGTCCCGCGTCGGCGTGGCCGCGGGTCCGCCGTGGTATCTCGACGGCACCGGCGAGTGCCTGGGCATCTGGGACGGCGCCTCAGTGGACAACACCCACCCGGACCTGGCGGGCCGCGCATTCATAGCCGATGACTCCTGCTGCTACGGCTCCCACGCAACGCACGTGGGCGGCACCATAATGGGTTCCGGAGTCGGCGACCCGCTCGCCAAGGGCATGGCGCCCGCGGCGTGGCTCTACTCCTACGACTGGGATTCCGACTGGGCCGAGCGCATCGATAGCGCCGGCGTCTACGGCATCGCGGCCTCGAACCACTCATACGGCCCAAGGGCCGGCTGGAGCTACGAGTATGAATCCGCGCCACCCTATCGCGAGGGTAAGGTCTACTGGATCAACAGCGATGCCTTCTTCGGCTCCTACTCCCTCTCCGACGCCCGCACCTGGGACACCCTGATCTACGAGGCCGAAGCGGCCGGGGTTCCCATGGCGGTCGTATTTGCCTGCGGCAACGACAACGGTGCCGCCTGGTCCAACCAGCCACCGACCGGCGAGGACGTGGAGGGAGAGAGGGACTACTACCTCGGCAACGCCTTCACCGGCCTCATCGGCTGGGACGACCCGCGACCCGCGCCTCCGACCTTCCCGCCGCTCAACCTGCCGGACCCGGTCTACGGCGACTCGCCCGGCGCCATCGTCGGCAGCGGCAACGGCAAGAACGTCATCGCAGTCGGCGCAACGTACTACGACCCACCGGCCGACGAGGACCTCCTCGCCCAGTACAGCTCCACCGGCCCGACAATCGACGGCCGCGTCAAGCCCGACCTGGTTGCAACGGGCGGATGGTACGACGACCCGGACAACTACATGGTCTGGTCGACCGTGCCGGGTGCTGGCTACGGCTACAACGCCGGTACTTCGATGGCCGCCCCGGTCGTCACGGGCATCTGCGGGCTCCTGGCCGAGGAGTACGCGAACGAGTTCCGCCGCGAGCCCGCCAGCGCCACGCTGCGCGCCCTGTTGTGCAACACGGCCAAGGACGTCGGCGAGGTCGGGCCGGACTACAAGTTCGGCTGGGGCTTGGCTGACGCCGGCAAGGCCGTCAAGTCGCTGACATGGCGCAACGTCGAGTGCGGCGAGGTCGACCCGTTCGACGACCCCGCGTCCGTCTACCAGGAGTTCCTCGTATTCGTCACGGAGGGCCTGCCTCAGCTCACGGCGATGCTTGCCTGGTCCGATCCGGAGTGGGTCGGCGCCGAAAACACCGAGAGCATGCTGGTCAACAAGCTCAGGCTATACGCGATCGAGCCCGAGACGGGCACCGTTTACTACCCCTGGACGCTGGACGGGGCCGCGCCCCTGGATCCGGCCGTGCGCGACGCATTCAACACGGTCGACAACGTGCAACAGGTCGTGGTGGACGACCCTGAGACCGGCGTCTGGACCGTCGTGGTCCAGGCCGACTTCATCGCCGAGAGCCCGCAGCCTTTCACCTTGATCACGCACAGGTTCGCGCCCATGCTCAAGCGCACCCAGGAGGTTGTGCTGAAGAACATCGGCGACGGCGACCTGGAGGTAACGGGCGCCGGCCCGGTCCTCTATCCGCCGGGTCCGCCCCCGGGTCTCTGGCTCACCTTCCAGCAGGGCTGGCCGGCCACCCCGCATACCTTGGCGCCCGGGGAGTTCACAACAATCGACGTCACGGTGGATCCCACCCGCTGGGACCAGGAGCTCTTCCCCTACCGCATAGAGGCCACGCTGCCCGTGTTCTGGCGGAGCCCCAACGGCATACCCGTGGCCTCGGAGCAGTACGACATGACGGTGTCGATGATGGATGCCGCCGCAGCCGCTATCATCCCGGATGGTGTCCTAACGCCCGGCTGGAACATGTTCTCCATCCCGGTGGAGCCATACGATCCGGAGGTCACGCTTGTCCTCGACGACCTCATAGCCGCCGGCAACAACATGAACGATAGGCTGTTCGCCTACGGCTACGTCAATCATCCGACTTATGGATTGGGATTCCACTACCTGCCTTACCCCTCGCTGCTCACGGAGATGCACCTTGGCGTCGGGTACTGGCTGAACTTGACGACCGAAGCCACCGAGTACATGCAAGGCATTCCATACGGCGGCGAGTACTTCGATGATCTGGACTTCCCTGTGGCCGGCTGGCAGATGTGGGGCTACCCGTTCCTCGACGAGCAGGAGTGGCGTAACTGCCGGATAAGGAAGAACTCGACCGGGGAGGAGAAGAGCATCGACGAGGCCGGCGCTGTCGGATGGGTCCAACGGATCATGTACAGCTACGTGATCAGGGACCCCAGCAGCGACTACCATCCCCTGAGCAATCCCAAGGTCTACAAGGACATTGCGACATCAGGCGGCGTGACGCTTTCGCAGGACATCTACGTCCGGCCATGGTACTCATACTGGCTGCTGACGTATCAGGACGACCTGACGCTGGTAGTCCCGCGCCCAGCCGCGCCGTAGCCCTTCTATGTAGGGGCGAAGACGTGCGAAAGCCCTCGCGGCATCCCGCGAGGGCTTCTCCTTTCAAGCGCCCCAACGTCCAAGCGGCAGTGCGGTGTGATCTCGCCCCCTACTCAGGAGGGTCTTACCGCACCTTCCAGCGCCTTCTTGATCTCCCGTATGGCCAAGGCGATGGGGAAGGGCTTCTGGAGGAAGCCGATTGCCCCCATGGACATCGCCTTTTTCACGGTGTCGCCCGCGCCATAGCCGGTGGTGATCATCACGGGAAGGTCGGGACGTTTCTGCTTTATGCCCTGGAAGGTGGCTATTCCTCCCATGCCGGGCATGTGCAGATCCAGAATGGCGAGAGCTATATCCGGGTCCTCGGCCGCCTCTAGAGCTTTGGCTCCATCAATCTCGATCTTCGGTTCGTAGCCGGCCAGGCGGACAACGGCCTCGAACAGCTCTCGGATCATCTCCTCGTCATCTGCGACCAGCACGCGCTTGGGCATGTGCACTAGGATCTCCGGCCCGCTCGCCTCCCGGCGTAGGAGCCGGACGGACATCCGGCCCCGCCCGAGCCCTGCTCGTACCAGGATTGCGCACCCGACCCGATACACAGCCTTCTCTGTCAGCTGTTTTCGGCCGCGTTGGTGGTGGCCTTTAGGCCATTCTCGGAATCGGCGGCCCGCCTGGGTCTGTTCCGCCGGCATCGTGACCCCAACACCCACGGGCTCTCACTGTCCACGAAGGTAACACCCGTGTCCATATTCGCATCACTGTTGGAGGGCCGAGGCCACCCATACCACCCGTGCGCTTGGGGGTTCGTAAGCGTAACACGTTGCGCACCAGTGTCTTCCGGCCCGGCCTGCCTTTCACGGGCAGACATGGCACGCCCGTTGCTCACTTCCTTACCTCGGTGGGCGCGGTGGCAAGCCCGAAGCGTGGGGGAACAAGGGGTGGACTCAGAATGGAGCCAACGACGACACTGGTAGTCGACGACGACCCCGGGATGCTCGACATGCTCACCCGTTACTTGGAGCAGCAGGGGTACGAGGTGGCGCGCGCGCCGAGCGGCGCGGACGCACTGTCCGCAATCGAGGGATGCACCTTCGATGTTGCGCTTGTCGATCTGCGCCTGCCCGACACGGACGGCATGCAGGTCGTTCGCCGCATCACGGCCGAGTGCCCCACCACCATAGTGATAGTGATGACGGGGTTCGGCTCGATACAGAGCGCGGTCGAGGCCATGCGCAGCGGGGCAGAGGACTACCTCACCAAGCCCTTCCACCTGTCGCAGCTGGATCTGGTGCTCTCGCGCGCGCAAGAGAAGCGTTCGCTACGGGAGGAGAACACCAAGCTGC
>Ga0272441_10013210_pt1 | contig 11910 bp, 10 predicted proteins | sample SSMProp6N_FD_193582 | JGI IMG/M metagenome (GOLD analysis project Ga0272441, IMG submission 193582) | Marine sediment archaeal communities from Little Sippewissett salt marsh, Falmouth, MA, United States - SSM-Prop-6N | ecosystem: Environmental > Aquatic > Marine > Wetlands > Sediment ...
ATTCTGCAACATCTTTAATCTGTAATTTTTTTGCTATCCAACGTATCTGGTAGTCCAAAATACCTATAAAAGGATCAAATTCGATAAAATGAATGTTCTCTTTGTCTGATTGAGCACTCTTTTCAATATCCATCCCTCCGGATGTTCCGACAATGATAACCGGAGTTGATTTTCCCCGATTAAAGGTCATGGAAATGTAAATTTCCCTTAAGATATCTACTTGCTCCAAAGCTAACAGTGCTTTTACCCGTTCCCCTTTGATCTTTAGAGAAAACAGTTCATCCGCAATCTGTGAGATATCTTTATTTCCATCCCAAAGTTTTATGCCACCCGCTTTTCCTCTTCCTCCAGCCTGCACTTGAGCTTTCAAGACCAGAGGAGGGACAAGATTTTTGGTTAAATCATTTTTGCAAATCAGACACCCGGATTGAACCGGAATGTTATATTTTTTAAAAATCTCTTTACCTTGAAATTCGTATAACTTCATTAGACATCCTCCATTGCAATATTCACATTTCTGGCAAAATCTACTCCGGCATTAAATGCTTTTAGATTGACATCCACAAATTTCTCTTTGACTGTGGAGGTGATTACTTCTTTAAAATCATCCGCACTGGTCCATTTAAATAATTTTTGCAGAAAACCCAAAACAACCATATTGGCTGCGATTCTATTACCGCTTGCTATGGCTATTTCAGTTGCAGGCATTTTGTAAATATGTGCTTCAACCGAAGGAATGTTAGAAACCAGCTTAGGATCAACAATTAAAATTCCGTTTTTCTTTAATGTACCTAAATATTTATCAAGTGCGCTCTGGAACAGGGCAATAAAAATATCTTTGTAATTGGTCGTTGGTGAATTAATGGGTTTATCGGATATAATTAATTCTGACTGACATTCCCCTCCTCTTGCCTCTGAACCATAGGATTGGGTTTGTACGACATACAGATTGCCCTTTCTAACCATAGTTGTTCCTAATATGACTGCGGCCAGGATAATGCCCTGCCCACCAAAACCGCTAATTCTGATACTTAAAGGTTTCAATGCTCTACCTCCCTAAATACACTGGTCCCTTGAAAGACTGGTTGTTGTTTGTGTATAAATTCTCCCAGAATGAATTTATGCTCTATTTCGCTTTCACTTAGTTTTTCAGCTTTTACCTTAGTCATTGATTTTTCTTCTATCCATCCCAATACTTTTTGTGGATCGCCGGTTTTTAAAGCATAACGACCAAAGTTGGTAGGACACTGGGATAAGATTTCAATTAAGGAAAATCCTTTATGCTGCAAGGCCTTTTTAATGGATTTAATGGTCTGGATAGGTTTGGCCGTGCTCCATCGGGCAACATAGGTTGCGCCAGCACAAGCAGCAAGCTTGCAGCTGTCAAAGGGTTTTTCCTTGCTTCCAAAGGGAGTGGTCATAGTAACAGAATCCAAAAGAGTGGTAGGAGCCACCTGCCCTCCCGTCATGGCAAAATTAAAATTATTAACCAAGATAACAACCACATCAAGATTACGCCTTGCCGCATGCAGGAAATGGTTACCGCCAATAGACAACAAATCCCCATCACCGGCAAAAATGACTACTTTCAAATCCGGTTGATAGGTTTTAATACCGGTTGCCCATGCCAATGTTCTTCCATGAACGCCATGAAAGGAATCAGTATTTAGATACACGGGTATTCTTGCTGTGCAACCAACTCCACCAATGGTGATTATCTTTTCGAAATCCAATTCTAAATCATCCACTGCCTTTAAAAAGTAATTGAGAATCTGTCCACAACCACATCCGGGGCAAAAAAAGTGAGGCAATTTACCATTTCTAATATATTTTCTTAGTGGATTCTTTTTTAGCTGTGACATTTATAAAGCCTCCTTGATAGCCGAATATATTTCATCTTTTGTATGAATAATGCCCATATTTTTCGTGATGCGATTAACAGGACAGTAGGGCAAACATAAGCGTTCGATTTCACCTGCATATTTCCCAATATTCATTTCTGCAATAAACACTCTGCCTACATTTTTAGCAATTTCTACAATGAGATTTTCATGGACAGGCCAAACAGTGATCAATTTTAGCAAACCGATCTTTTTACCATCGTTTCTAGCTATTTCAACCGCATCAAGCGCCGGCCGAACTTCACTGCCATAGGCAATGATGACCGAATCAGCATCCTCCATGAAATAGGTCTCAGCCTTACAGATCTTATCTCTGTTTTCTGAGATCTTGCCGGTAATTCTTTGGTACAATTTCCTGTAGCCTTTATCATTCCAATCGATGGTACCATCTTCGTTATGATAATTTAAAGTGTATAAGGTGTGATATCCTTTTCCCATGGGAGCAAAATCAGGAGGGCAATTTTTCTTTGCTTTAAAGGGCAAATATAATTCAGGGGGTAATGTAGTATATTTTCTTCTTTTTTTTATTATTTTTTCTTCTGCGGGAATTTCTACTCTCTCCCGCATTAATGCAAGAGTAGTCTCGGACATCACAATCACCGGATTTCTATATTCTTCAGCTAAATTAAAAGCTAATATGGTATACTCAAATAATTCCTGGGCCGTCGAAGGAGCCAATACAATACTCTCGTAATCTCCACTTGCTCCCCAGCGCATTTGCATCACATCGGCCTGGGTGGCAAAATTTTCGCCTCTACACCTTTGCACATTGACGATAACACAAGGGGCCTCAACAGCACAGGCGTATCCAATACCCTCCTGCATATAGTTAAAACCGGCACTGGCAGTAGCAGTCATTGCTTTGGCCCCGGCAAGCGATGCACTTACCAATGAATAAATAGAGAACAACTCATCTTCTCCTTGGACAAAAACACCACCAACTTCCGGCAAACGCTTCGACATCAATTCAGATATCTCATTTGCCGGGGTAATGGGATATCCGGCAAAATAATCACATCCTCCAGCTAAAGCTCCTTCGACTACCGCATAGTTGCCAAGCATAAAATGGATGCCGCTATTTACCCGATAATTTTTCTTCTTTAATTTTTTATCCATTGTTATATCAACCTTTTCTTCATTATTATTTTATTTCTATAATTATTCCAATTTCTTTTTTTCATCTTCTTCAATGCTTTTTGAAATACTTTCTATGTGTTCCTGACTTACTCTATTTGCCTCATCGGGATTTTTTTCTTTCAGTTTTAAGGCAATCTCCTTATGTTCCCGAAGCGATTTACTCATCCTGTCTGATATTTTTAGCGTGCGCAACCGGAATCTATAGCCCTGCTCTATTAAATTATTATAGATTTCTTTTAATGTATTATTACCAGCAATATTTAATAAAAGATCATGAAATTTGATATCCAGGTCATTGTAGGCAAGCCGATCATCTTCTTCTACGCATTGTTCCATCTCATCAATGATTTTATCCAGATTATCAATATCCTTAACTGTCATCTTTTGTGAAGCGAGCTTGGCTATTAATCCATCTAAAAAAGCTCTTATCTGCAAGATTTCTTGGAAGTCATCAATGTTTATTTTTTTTACTATGATTCCCTTATTGGGAATTATAGTAACCAATCCTTCACTTGCCAATTTATTAACAGCTTCTCTGATGGGCGTATTGCTTACACTTAAAGATTTTGCAATTTCAGTTAATATTAATTTTGAATTTGGTTGTATATCTCCCCGTATAATTCCTTTTTTTAAAGCACGATATACCTTTTGATTCAATAATTCGTAATTTTCAAGCCTTATTTTATCTAACAACATTTTCTCCTATTCAAGTAAACAATGTCTTTTTATAATGTACAATGCATGATATAATAAACATTGTCGACATATTTATTGAATTATACCTATTCAAGCAGTATCTTGTCAAGAATAAATATGGCTATATAATGAGATATGATTCCTTAATTAAATATGTTATTATTTTATTCAAAGAATATACGGGAGGTATAAAAATGACTCAAAAAATTATCGGCATTCTTGGAGGGATGGGCCCGGAAGCTACTGTAGATTTATTTAATAAAATTATCAAATTAACCCCTGCGGCAAAGGATCAGGATCATATTCGCATCATTATCGATAATAATCCAAAAATTCCCGACAGAACAAATGCAATTATCGGAGAAGGGAAAGATCCCCTTCCAGAATTAATTTCAACCGCAAAAAATCTCGAAAAAGCCGGTGCTGACTTCATTATTATGCCATGCAACACAGCTCATTATTTTATTCCAGGAATTCAAAGCAAAGTAAATATTCCTGTATTAAATATAATCCAGGAATGCGCTAATCACATCCAAAAGACTTTTCCTGCCATCAAAAAAGTATGCCTATTTGCATCCAAGGGTACTTATAAAACAAAAATATACAATGCTTTCTTTGACAAAATAAATGTTGATATCTTGATCCCATCACCCTCCGAACAGGAACAAATTATGCAAGTGATTTACGAAGTAAAATCAGGTGTGTTGACAGAAGAAATGAAAAAACAGATGGTCGATATTTCTAATAAACAAATCAGAAAAGGTTCGGAAGCGATTATATCAGGATGTACTGAAATTCCATTGGTCTTAAAGGATGGCGACATCAAAATACCTGTCATCGATCCCACTTATATTCTGGCAAAAAGATCAGTCATGGCAGCCAATCATGGAATAGATCAATAGTTTTACTATTACATAAATTAAAATGAATAATGATAGAATCTAAAAATAATGGATTGATAAGAAAATATTTTTTTCTTTATGTTGTCTTTTTATCCCTTTTATTTTTTGGTTTATTTTCTTAATATCTATTACAAAAAAATTAATTAATTCTTCTGAAGCCATGTGAATTGACCGTACAAAACATCTTCAATCCAATAACTCCCCTTTTAGGGTTTATAAACAGAGCCGCAAACATCGACTCCTTAGAAAAAATGAATCATGTGATATTTCCCTAAAAAAATAAAAGTTCCTTCCTTAATGCCTATCTTTATGATAATCCAGAAGTAAATCTTCTTAATAGAAAATGGATGGATCAATTCTTTGTATACCATTCATCCTGAAACACTTAGAATGAATAAATATCACGTTATTTCCCTTCCATGCATAAGTTTCCAGGTCAACAGACTAAGTCATTCAATTGGATAAATACAATTTTCGGAATAACTTCCGTTTACATCCTATTTGTTTCCACTCTTATCTTTGCTTCTAAATTTAATAAATCAGGTTTCTCTTTGCATTCCTGAGCAAATGCCGCTTTTCTCATTGGACTTTCATACTCATTATTCTGAAAAGTATATTTAAATTTAGTGTGCAGATCATAGTTGCCTTTCAGGAGTGCAACCACATCTTCAACAAAAACACGTTCTTCGTCGGTAGGAATAATAAATATTCTTACTCCGGAATCAGCAGCAGAGATATCCAATTCAGCATTTCTAGTTCGAGCTAATTTATTCTTTTGGGGATCATATTTTATTCCTAATATTTCTAATCCTTCTAAAACTTTTGCCCTAATAACATCACTCAATTCTCCCACGCCAGCGGTAAATATCAAGGCATCCAATCTTCCTAAGGCAGCAGCATAAGCCCCAATATATTTCTTTAACCGGTAAGCTTCCATTTCCAAAGCTAATTTCGATTTTTCATCTTTTTCGGAAGCAGCTTTAAGTACATCTCTTCTGTCAGCATATTTTCCGGTGATACCCAAGATACCACTCTTTTTATTTAAAATTGTATCCATTTCTTTAGGAGAATAATTTTCTTTCTGCATCATATAAAAATCCAGAGCTGCATCATGGTCTCCTGCTCTGGTTCCCATAATCGCTCCCTCCAAGGGTGTAAAACCCATACTTGTATCGTAAGATAAACCATCTTTTACAGCATTGATGCTTACACCATTTCCGATATGACAACTGATCAAATTACATTCAAAGGGATCCTTATTTAAAAGAACTGCTGCTCTTTTGGCTACATATAACAATGAAGTACCGTGAAAACCGTATCTTCTTATACCGTATTTTTCATACCACTGGTAAGGAACAGCATAGGTATAAACAGAAGGCGGCATAGTCTGATGCCAGGCGGTATCCATAATAGCCATGTGGGGAATATCAGGCAAAAGCTCCATAGCTGCCTCTATTCCCATGATATTAGGTGGATTATGCAAGGGTGCCAGGCCAACAAGTTCTTTAAATTTTTTTAGAACTTTCTGATCAATGATAACCGATTTAGAAAATCTTTCACCGCCGTGTACCACTCTATGGCCAACAGCATGAATATCGGATAAGTTTTTTAATGCGCCATACTCAGGATGAAGAAGCGTGTCCATAATCAGTTTTATAGCTTCTTTATGATTGGGACAATCGTGTTTGAGGGTCATTTTTTTTCTATGATTCACTTCATGGACACAAAAGGAATTTCCGATGGTTACTCTTTCCACGATTCCTTTGGCTACTATTTCTTTTTTATTCCAGTTGTAAAGTTGATATTTTACCGAAGAACTGCCACAATTACAAGATAAGATGATCATGATTAATTTTCTCCTATTTTTAGAATATTTTTAAAATAAATCCCAGGATTAATACCAATTCATCATTTGGTAATGGCGATTATTACCTTGATATTACAACATCTCATAAGAATTATTTTTGAGAACTTGGCTACTTTTCTGTACAATGTATATGATGACCATTGCCATGCTTATTGTATCCTTTGATGCCTAAATTACAACCTATTATAAATAAAGAAATATAAATAGAACAATAGATATTATTTTACCCCTTTTCGGTTTAAAAAAAGAAAAATAAAAGGATAGATTTAAAATTTTAAAAAATCCGTATGTGTAATCTTGTTGTGAGCATTTATTTAACTTATTTTAAACTATTTTCCGCTTTCTTTAGGGATTCCCGCACCCCTTCCAAGGAAGTGCCACCATATGAATTCTTAGTATTGGCTGCTGCCAAAGGATCCGATAATTTTATCACTTCTTTTTCAAATATTTCGTTAAATAGTTTAAATTCCTGGAGATTCAATTGACTCAAACTCTTCTTATTGTTAATGCAGTATAACACTATTTCGCCGACAATCTTATGTGCTTCCCGAAAAGATAAACCCTTCCTGACTAGATAATCAGCTAATTCAGTAGCAGTTGAAAAATCTCCCTCTAATCCTCTTCTCATGTTGCTCCGATTGACCGATGAAGTTTTAATCATTTGACTCATTAGGAACAATGATTGTTTTATTGTTTCCATTGAATCAAATAGGGGTTCTTTATCCTCCTGCATATCATGATTGTAAGCCATTGGCAAGGCTTTCATGACTGTAAATAAGTTAAGCATATTCCCATAAATCCTTCCGGTTTTACCTCGAATCAATTCTGCGGCATCGGGATTTTTCTTTTGAGGCATAATACTGCTGCCTGTACAAAATGAGTCATCCAATTCAATAAAGTTAAATTCCTTGGAAGACCACAATATGATCTCTTCACTCAAACGGCTTAAATGCATCATTAAAATAGAAGCTGCAGATAAAAATTCTAAAATAAAATCTCGATCGCTTACTGCATCAAGACTGTTTTCAGATACTTTTGCAAAACCAAGTTGATTGGCTACAAACTCTCTATCGATTGGAAAAGAAGTCCCCGCAAGTGCAGCTGAGCCCAATGGCAATACATCCATTCTTTTATGCAAGTCTTTCACACGCCCCTTATCCCGATCGAATTTATAAAAGTAAGCCAGGAGATGATGAGAAAATAGAATGGGTTGAGCATGTTGAAGATGGGTATATCCGGGCATAATGACATCATCATTTTTTTTGGCAATTAAAAGAAGAGAGTTTTGTAAATCTTTTAATAATGCTTCAACCTTGAGAATTTCCTCTTTTAAATACAGTCTTTCATCAAGGGCAACCTGGTCATTTCTGCTACGTGCCGTATGAAGTTTTCCAGAAATATCTCCGATTTTTTCTTTTAATTTATTTTCTACCCAGGTATGAATATCTTCTGCCTCTTCATTAATTGATAAGCCGTTTTTTTGCACATCTGCCAGGATTTCCTCTAACGCAAATACTATTTTTTGACTTTCATCATGCAGGATAATATCACATTTTCCCAGCATTTTTGCATGTACAATGCTACCGCGAATATCGTAAACGGCTAATTTTTGATCAAAGGAAATCGAAGAGGTAAACCGTTTCATTTCTTCATTGATTTCCTTTTTAAATCTTCCGCCCCATAAATTTTCCATTTTTCCCTCCGAATTGTTTACTGTTTCAGCGAAACAATTAAATTATATAGATTAAAAGGGCGTATGGCAATACGCCCTTTTAATCTATATATTTGACGCCACTATTTTAGAACAACTTCTTATGAATTATCACTTTTTTTTCTTTTGACCGATGAGTATACTTTTGTCGGTAATCCCCAAAGCTCAATAAATCCTTTAGCAAAATCCTGATTAAAAGTATCTCCCTGGTCATAGGTTGCCAAATTAAAATCGTAGAGTGAATTTTCAGATTTTCTTCCAACGACCACACAATTCCCCTTGTATAACTTTACTTTAACAATGCCATTCACTTTTTCCTTTACCACGTTCACAAAACCGTCTAAAGCTTCTTTCAAAGCAGAGAACCATAAACCATAATAGGCCAGTTCAGAATACTTTTGAGAGATATTTTGCTTGAAATGCGCTAATTCCCGAGGAATAACTAAGGCTTCCAGGGATTGATATGCTTCTAATAAGATAGTCGCACCCGGACATTCATATATCTCTCTGGATTTGATACCAACCAAGCGATTTTCTACCATATCTACCCGGCCAACACCATTTTTACCACCGATTTTATTTAGACTTAAAATGAGTTCAGGTAAAGACATTTTTTTCCCATCAATACTCACCGGGACACCTTTCTCGAAGGCAATTTCCATGTAAGTTGCCTCTTCGGGCGCATCCTTCGGATTGACTGTCCATTCATAAGCTTCTTCCGGAGGTTCAATCCAAGGGTCTTCCAGGACACCACACTCACAAGATCTCCCCCATAGATTTTGGTCTACGCTATAAGGATTATCAACATCAACCGGAATAGGAATATTGTGTTTTTTTGCGTAATCAATTTCTTCTTCCCGGGTAAAGCCCCATTCTCTCGCAGGTGCGATTACCTGTAAATTGGGATTTAATGCTGCGATTGAAGCTTCAAATCGAACCTGGTCATTGCCTTTTCCGGTACATCCATGGACAACTGCTTCTGCCCCTTCTTTTTCGGCAAAATCCACTAATATTTTTGATATTAATGGTCGGGAATAAGCAGTTGCCAGGGGATAATTTGATTCATAAATCGCTCCGGCCTGCAGGCCCTTCAAGACAAAATCATGTGCAAATTCTTCTTTTGCATCAACAACAAATGATTTGACTGCTCCCACTTTTAATGCTTTTTCCTTCACAAATTTCAAATCAACATTCTGTCCGACATCAACTGCTACTGTTACTACTTCATCACAATAGTTTTCCTGTAGCCATTTAATGGCAATTGAGGTATCCAGGCCACCGGAATAGGCCAAAACTATTTTTTTCATTTTTTTCATTTTTATTTTTCTCCTTTTTTCCTGTCAAACAGGATTTTATTTTTTTATAAATTTTGTGCAATAATTAATTAATGACCTTGAAGATCTTATCCAGAATATCCATTAAATGGTCGATCTCTTCTTCCTCAACGATTAACGGCGGAAGAAAGCGTAAAACATTGCCTGCAGTACAATTCATCAATATCCCTTCATCAACACATTTCTTCACAACCTCCGGACCATTTTTTTCGACTTCCAATCCTACCATAAGCCCAATGACTCTTATTTCTTTGATATAATCAGGATAGTTTTCTTTCAATTTTTTAAGCTTGTTTTTAAAATAGATTTCCTTATCTTTGCACTTTTTCAATAAACCTTCTTCTTCTATCACCTGTAAATTGGCCAAAGCTGCAGCGCAAACAACCGGATTCCCTCCAAAAGTAGTAGCATGATCTCCGGGCTTGAAAACTTTTGCTACTTTGTCTTTTGCGATAATAGCACCAATAGGTAATCCACCTCCCAGGGATTTTGCAAGGGTAAAGATGTCAGGTTCTACCTTATAATTTTGATAAGCAAACATTTTCCCCGTTCTTCCCATTCCGCACTGAATCTCATCAAAGATTAACAATATCCCCTGTTCATCACAAAATTCTTGCAGGCCTTCGAGAAACTCGGGAGTAGCAATGTGAATGCCTCCCTCCCCCTGAATCGGTTCCACCAAAACAGCAGCAACTTTTTCATCAAACACCGCTTTCACCGAATCTAAATCATTGAATGTTGCCTGTTTAAACTCCGGTAATAATGCCGTGTAATCTTTCTGGTATTTCATTTTTCCAGTAGCAGCCAGCGTAGCTATTGTTCTTCCGTGAAATGAATTTTTCATATAAATGATTTTATGTTTGTCTATATTTTTATCTTTAAAATATTTTACTGCTAATTTAATCGCTCCTTCATTAACTTCTGCCCCGCTGTTTCCAAAAAAAACTTTATCTCCGCAGGAAAGTTCGACTAATTTTTTGGCTAAAATAATTTGGGGTGCATGATAAAACAGATTGGAACAATGAATCAATTTTTCCGATTGCTCCTTTATTGCTTTAACGATTTTAGGATGACAATATCCCAAACTGTTCACTGCTATTCCTCCGATAAAATCGTAGTATAAATTACCGTCCAAATCCCATACTTTCATCCCCTTTCCCTTATCCAAAATCATAGGCGGTTGACTGTAGGTTTGGAATAAATATTTTTTCTCGTTTTCTATTAATTCTTTCGTTTTCATCATTCTTTCGCCTCCTTGTGTAATTCATCATGAATCAGCTCTGCAATGATACACATTGTCAAGAGATAAATTCTGTTCCAATTCCTCGATCAGTAAACAATTCCAATAAAATGGAATATGCACGCTTCCCGTTAAGAAAATGTACTTTCTTTACACCTCCTTTGATGGCTTGCAAAGCAGATTCTACTTTAGGAATCATTCCTTTTTGTATATGACCGGATTTAATTAGTTGCCTGGCTTCGTCAGTATTAATACTACTAATGAGAGAATTACCATCCGTAAAATCCTTTAATATGCCATCTACGTCGGTTAAATATATCAATTTCTCAGCGTTTAAGGAAATAGCTAATTGACCGGTAGCTGTATCAGCATTGACATTATATCTTGCCCCCTGATTATCCACACCAACAGTAGCAATAACCGGAATATAATTTTTTTCCAGTAATAAAAACAATATCTCCGGATTTATTTTTTCGATTTCTCCTACAAAACCCAGGTTTAGAGAAGTATGCTTTCTGACACTTAAAAGCTGAGCATCTTCCCCGCTTAAACCTATGCCTTTAACCCCGTTTCCCGAACCTTCAGAAATACAAAGGTTTATCTCGGCAACTAATCGCGTATTCACTTTACCGGTTAATACCATTTCAGTTATTTCCATTGTTTCAGTATCCGTGACCCTTAAGCCATTGACAAAGCGTGGCGTCTTGTTCTGCTTTTTCATCTCTGCAGATATTTCCGGACCGCCACCATGAACAATTACCGGTTTCATTCCAATATACTTCAGAAGAATAATATCTTTGATAATCTGTTTTTCTAATGCTTTATCCTTCATGGCACTTCCGCCGTATTTTATCACTACAATCTTGCCCCAAAACTTCTTTATATAAGGGAGAGCTTCCATTAATATCTCTCCGGTTTTATCGGTCTCTTTTTTTATCATCACACCCTCCTTTCCAATCAATATTCAATGGCTTTTATTTTTTTAAAATCTTCGCCTCACATCACCAGGGACAACACAGCATTCTGCGCATGCATGCGGTTCTCTGCCTGGTCGATGACCACAGAGCTGGCACTGTCGATGACCTCATCGGTGATCTCTTCTCCCCGATGGGCCGGGAGGCA
>Ga0272441_10013211_pt1 | contig 11909 bp, 6 predicted proteins | sample SSMProp6N_FD_193582 | JGI IMG/M metagenome (GOLD analysis project Ga0272441, IMG submission 193582) | Marine sediment archaeal communities from Little Sippewissett salt marsh, Falmouth, MA, United States - SSM-Prop-6N | ecosystem: Environmental > Aquatic > Marine > Wetlands > Sediment ...
TTCCAGGGCCATGGCCGGATCGAAACGGATCTTGCCTTTCGCGTCGCGCTGCCAGTGCTGATCGAAAAAGGTCAGGATGGCCGAGGCCAGGGGCAGCAAGGTTTGCCTGGCGAATGCCTCGTCGCCACCTTGCGGCTCTCCAGGTTGTCCCGGAACATCTTGAAGAGCGGCTCCATCAGATCGAAATCACCGGACTCCAACATGGACCAGTACGGCAGGCGCGTGTTCTGCCACCAGTAAGGGCCTCCCCACTGACGATAGTCGGCATCGTGCCCCTTGAATCGGTCCGTGTGATTCATTGTGTCCACCGTAAAGATCGAACCGTTGAACTTGATGGGAAACTTGCCTCTTCCGCCACAGGCGTTGGTCCATCTCTGGAGGATGTATCCACGGTTGATGTTCTCCACGACCTTCCTGTCCTTGTCGTGCTCCGTAGAGATTCGAATATGACTCCTCGCCCCAAATGCCTTCCACCAGGCGCGGTGCGCAGTAAGCCGTTGATCGCGTGGCAGGGCGCCGATGCGTTGGGCATTGGTTTCAAGCTGTGTCAGCCAGGCCTCGGCCGTCTCGGTTTGAGCGGTCCGCGCATAAACGGCCACTTGAATCCTGTTAGCCGGTTCAGCAGACTTCAAGGTGGTGTCTGACTGGCTAATCAGACCCTCACCTTGGATCAGTGCGCCGAAGGTGCGATGGAGCAATGGGTCGACCTGATTCTCGGCCACATCCCCCAGGGCTTGCAGTTGGAGGTTGGCCTTCCATATCGAGCGCTCATTGCGGTGATACCAAACAACACGATTCCTCTGCCCTGTCATAATCGTATCTGGTTCAACAAAGATCGGCTCAACGACGGCCGATTCCCCTCCCGCGGGCAGAAGTCCATAGGCCGAGTGAGCCTCCGGTCCTTTCAGCCTCCTGCGCTTCGTACGCCAGTGTTCCAGGAAGACTCGTGCTTCGACGGGCTGATCGCTGTCGATATCCACCGTCACCACCGGATGGTGGGCGTCTACAGCAAAGCGGATCTTCACATTCTGTTCGGCCGCCTTGAAACGGATCAGGATCTCGCCGCGTTCGCAATCCAGTGTTTGGCTGAACGTGCAACCGTCCCGCAAGGGGTTGGGCGTGATCGCCACCCTGACCTTGCCCAGCTTGAACAGCCGGCAGTTCTCGCTCCAGGCATCAGTTTTTGAAAGGTAGAACAGCAAGTCACCGTTCGGTTCGACCCACACATTGGCACCCACTTCGCCGTTGCCAATGGGCATCGACCCCCTTGAATCCTGGCTGGGCGATGTCCAAACCAGCTTGCCGTAACTCATGGCGTCTTGTCCTTCTGCTGCACACAGAGCCGTTGCCACAAAGAGCCACATGACGCTGTGCGCGACGTAACAGTATCTGTTCTTCATTATGCTCAATCCTTTCCTGTTTTATTCACGAGCGCCTCAGGCGTAATCGGCGGCAGGCTCGTTCGGTAGGCGTCGCAATAGAGCCCCATGCGTTCGAACGGCACAGGCTCGAATCCCGCAATCCTTGAGTACACGCCTGCGTTCGGGCGCAGGCGAAAATCACCGTTCTCTGCATCGACAAACCCCGGGTCTTCATCAGTCACCAGGTTGTGTTCGTTCGCGCACTGGCCCTGCAGGAACGTGCCGCACTTGTACGCCACGTTGCGCCGGACGCGGTTGTTCTTCGGGCTGTACCATCCCTTGTTCCCGTAGTTGACATACTCGGGATAGCGTTCACTGTAGGGCGGGCTGGTGAAGTCGACCTTCTCCACAAGCACGGCCCGCTCTCCCCGGTTACGGATGTCGCACTCCCGGAACCAGTGGGCCTCATCCTGGCACGCCTGGATCTTGATTGCCAGAGGCAGCTCGATGAAGAGGTTGTTGTCAATCTCGAAGAACTGGTCACCGACATTGATGAACACCTGTCCCCACGCAGCGAAGTTTCGATAGAAAACATTGCCGTAGATTGTGGCGTTTTGGCCGCCCGGGCAGTCGAAGTAGATCAACGCACCGCGTTTGCCGGACATCTCTCTTGAGCCGTTGTCGTGCCAATAGTTGTAACGTATCTGGGTTCCAAGCTGTGTCGGGTCCATGCCCGTATAGAGCGGAGCGCCGTCATCGACATGCATGGCTGTACGATAGATTTCGTCGTACTCGATGACCTGGTCATTGCCCTGCAGGTAGATCGCCTGGTTGGGAACATCGTGGATCCGGCAGTGCGCGATGCGATTGGCCACGCCATCGATATTGATGGGCGCCTTGTATGAGCGGTCGAACCGATTGCAGTGATGCAGATCGCAGTTGACGATCTCATTGTTTCCCGGTTTCAGGGTCACGCGATTGCCGCCGTTGATGTGCACCCCGCCTGCGCCCGTGTTGTAGATGTCGCAACTCACTATTCTGTGGCCGGTGCCCGCTTCACTTAGAAAATTGTTGTTGATCCAGACGTGCTCGTGCCAACTGCCCAACCGGCGGGACACCGGCTTGCCAGTGCCGATGACGGCATAGTCCTTGAATTCCTCCACGCCCTTGCCCATCTGTACGGCCAGAATGCCCAGATTGCGCAGGGTACAGCCAACGATCAGGTTCCCGACGCCGCGCTCAATGTAAAACCCGGTTCCGCGTGAACACTCAATGGTCATACTCGCGAAGGTCAGATGAGATACCCCCTCCAGGGCAAACATGGGTTCTTCGAGCAGCGAGATCAGGATGCGAGCGTTCTTCAGGGACGTCGGGGGATAAATATACAGCACACCCGACTCTCTATCAATGGTGTACTCACCCGGTTGATCGATCTCTTCGAGCAGATTGAGTGCAAACCAGGCGCGCCAGTGCGTCCCGGTCTTGAAGCCGTAGAGGGTCGGTTGAACAGTCTGGATCGTTCTGTTCTCCAGGTCGAATTCAGCGACCTGGACCGTATCATCGGCATAGCCATACGCAAAAAGCCCGGAAATCCAGACATCCCGGGCCGCTTTCCAGCGTTCGGGGCGATCCGTATCGAACGTGAACACACCGCCGCGCTTGCTGAAGTCACCGACCCGCGGCACCGATCCCGGATCGATCACCTTTCCTATGGGAATCGAATCTCCACCTGGATTGGGCCAGCGCGCTATGTGCATGGGCTCGTCATTGACGAACACCTCCAGGGGCGCCGGCCGATAGGGGCGGCGGAAACCGCGTGGGCCGATTGCTCCATAATCCTTGATACCGAGAGCGGCCAGGTTGAGCTGCAGAACACGATCGCGGACTTCGCGAGGAAGTCTCTTGCATATATCGGGATTCGTAACGGAACAGAACAGGGCGCTGTCAACTTCGATACCGCCCATGATGCGCACCTCATCCTGGCCCCAGGCACGGTACACGACCGGTGACTTGGCACTGCCCGAATCACGTTCGTTAAACTCAATGGTCGTGTGTACCCTGTACACACCTTCGTGGAGATAGACCGTGACACCGCCTTTGGGCCATCCTTTCGATGTCCTGTACTGGCGAATGGCATCACGCGCACCTGTGATCGTTGCCAGGGGTCGTGCTTTCGTTCCGGGATTGCCATCACTGCCATCGGGCGCAATGTGGTACTCCACTTGTCTGACCGAAGGCATCCCGCCTGCGATCGTGTCGTGACACCCGCCCAGAAGCAGAATAGCGAGCAGTGTAATTCGGTGTCGCATTTTCTTTATCCTTTATTCCCCATACCGTACAGGCTCATCCACGTTGTCGAACAGGTTGTTTTTCAAAACAGCGCTCACGCCCTCGCGCATGTCGATGGCGATCTGGCTGTTCTCAAACCGATTGTCTTCCACAACCAGGCCCACATCCGTAATAGCTCCAGTCGGTTTCTGCTTGTCACGGAAGTACTCTCGACTCCAGAAGGCCATGCCGGAATCGTTCTTGTTGAGGTTGCCCCGGAAAACATGGCCCACGTTCGCCAACACCCCATCAAGGAACGTGCGGTAGTAACCCGTGCCGGAGTAGCCCGTGGTCCAGACATCGCCGATGTGGCCGTGAAAGCGCCCCTGGTCCACGACGTTGCGCAGCACCTGCATGAAGTACACACCGCTCCAGGGACGATAATCGAAGGAGCAGGTATCGAACATGACGCCGCCCGAGCGGGTCAGCCGGTTGCCGTCGACCACCCAGCCGATGCCGTCGCCCCAGCAGTGGATACCCGCTCCGATGTCCTCGAGCCGATTGTCCACCACGATGTGGTCCTTGAAGGTTGGACACTGCAATACCGCGACCCTGCTGTCCGCGTTGGGTGCCAGGTCCCAGGGGCGGTCCAGAGTTAGCGTGTTGCCGGATATCTCCTGGATCATCCGGCTCTGTCCCAAGCCCCGACCCTTGACCACAACGCATTCCCAGGATGCCTTCGCAGGCCCGGTGCTTTGGCACATGACCTGATTGCCATGCGCCTCCGTGACATCCAGAATCGCTTGCGTGCCGCCGCCGTGGAAGAGAATACCCTCCACGTCGCAAACCCAGAACAACTGAAAGCTGTTGCGCGCGAGATAGTAACGTGACCCGGTCCAGTGGTTCCAGAAGCCGCTATGGTTGCGCGATGATCCGGGGCGGATTTCGTTGTCTTCGAAGATGCATTTGTCGGGCATGGGGTCTTTCGGATAGAATCCACCAAAGACGCCGAAGCCATTGGCCGCCGTCCCCGTGAAAAGCCGGTTGCGGGCCAGGGTCGCATAGCGGCACCCCATGAGCATCACGGGCATGCCCGCCCCCTTGATCTGGCAATCCGTCACGGAAACGCGGTCACCGCGTAGGGCGATCGCCGCGCGCATGCCCCAGGAACTGTCCGGCCCGCCCATGCGCTGTTCCGTCAGGAAGGTATCGTCCTTGCGGTAGTGGTAGCGGTAGGTGGGTTCCTGAAACACGTAGCAGGTACGCACGAATACGTTGTCAGCACCGGGCGTGCCATGCTCGATGTCCTTCCAGGTCTTGGCTTCGGCATTCTGCAGCGGCGCAGCGATCAGCAGTGTGTTGTATACGCTGTGGATGCTCAGGTTCTCGAAACCGAAATCAGATTGGCCCATGAAACCAACTGCACAGGCCTTGCCCTGTTCGCGCAAGCCGTGGTCGATCCCGTCGGGAAACCAGATCCAGGAGCGCTCACGCGATTCACCTCTGAGCACTGTGTATTTCGGTACGTTCATGGTTCGAGTCACCATGTAGCTTCCAGCCGGGAAGTAGACAATGCCGCCACCATGGCGACCGGCGTCCTTGAGCGCCGCTTCCACGGCATCCGAATCGTCGTGCACGCCGTGGGTTCTACCGTTCTTGCCGCCCAGTGTATGGAAGATACCTTTGGCACCGTAGTCAGCGATATTGAAGCGCTTGGCTGGCCACGGCGCGCGCGGGGCGATGCGAATCGTCTGCGGCGGCGACCAACCGGCTGCTCCTCCGAGGCCGTTGTGGACATACACCTCGTACTCGCCTGTGGGCAGCTCTTCTGACACACGGAAATGCACATCGTAGGCGCTGGCCTTCTCCACCTTGCAGGAGAAATCGGCGTCGGAATCATTCCGCAGAAGAACGCGCGTCTCGGACGCGATGTAGCCTCCGTGACTCACTGGCGTCTCTCCCTCGCCGGCCTGCGCATAGAGGTTCAGATCGACCAGGTTGCGGCCCAAGGCCCGTAGTGTATCACCCGGAGCGGCCTGGTCGGTCGAAAGCCAGTCGATCCTGGCGCGGTTGACAAAGAAAGGTCGACTCCATGCACTGTCTTCCCGAACCTGCAAAGCAGCAACGCAGTACCCCCTGCCGGGCAGTTCGCAGGTCAGAACCTGGCTTTCTTCGCGCAGCACGCGCACGGGTTCGGTTCTTGTCCCTGTGGGCAGTGTAGCCGTGGTGGAACCGGGTTTCCCGGCAGGCCCTTTATCCAGGATCGCGATGCGCACCTGTGGCGTGCCGACGACCCATCCGTCCCCCACAACGGTACTGATCTTCCCCAGCGGTGCCGGATCAGACACATGGGTGATCACCGCCTCGGCCCGGTGACCAAGACCCGCAAACAGGATGCTGCACTCCAGTACAACGGTCCAGACAACGCGTTGAGTTTGCTTGTGTAAATGCATGAAATAATCCTTCTGTCTTTCACATGCTTATTGTCTTGTCAAACCTGTGAGAAATCCATACTCGTTCCGGCACACTCAAATGCGCAGACACACAAGCTTATGACATTAGCACATAGGCGCTTGACAGAGAACCCCATCTCGCGCAAAAGCATCCCCGTTTTGCGCAGACTTCAGCAATCTGCAAATGGTTTATGGCTTCACGGTTTGGAATATCGGTCTCACGGACGTTGCGCGTAATGAGGACTGATTTGCGCGAAATGGGGTTTATTGTCACCGTGAAGTGCGGATAATCCTTGGATTGGCGTTTTGGGTCTGTTAGGGTGAACGTCATGAAACGGATTCCAAGGGTCATTCTGTTAATTCCGACGAGGCGTTCCTATGAACGAGGTATCTTGCGCGGTATTGCCCAGTACGCCAAACTCAAGGGGCCCTGGACCATCTATCATCCGCGCGATTTCTACTCAGAACAGAAGCGACACGAAGACCTCTTCCATCAAATGGCCTCGTTTGATGCAGACGGCATCATCATGTGGGAACAGTTCCGCCAGAAAGACAACGAGGCCCTGTTGGCCATGAAATTGCCCACCCTTGTCTGTCCCTACAGTGATAATCCAAGACTGACTCATCTGCCGCTCTTGCTGCCGGACGACAAGCAGGTGGGCCAGACCGGCGCACAATATCTTATTAACCGCGGGTATGGTGTCTTCGGTTTTTGCGGCTATTCGACCATGCCGTGGTCAAAACGGCGATCAGACGCCTTTTCCCAAAAAGTCTCTGACGTTGGCTGCCAAACCCACGTCTACAGACCTGTCCCGGATACAGCGGATCAACCATCGGAACACGATACGTCTCTTTTGGTGGATTGGCTCCACGGCCTGCCCAAACCCATCGGCATCATGGCCTGCAATGACGATCTGGCCCGCCAATTGTGTGAGGCCTGCAAGGTGGCAGGATACAGCATCCCCGACGAGATCGGCATCATGGGTGTTGACAATGACGAAATCGGCTGCAGCCTCAACACACCGGCCCTGACCAGTATTGCCTTGAACACGGAAACCTGCGGTTACCGGGCCGCCGAGTTGCTTGATGAATGGATCAGGACCAGACAGAAGCCCCCACAGGGTATCACCGTCCTGCCCATACGCGTCGTGGAAAGACAGTCCACCGATGTCTTGCACATCCAGGATGCTGACGTGGCCCAGGCCATTCGTTTCATTCGGGACCACTCCGCCAGACCGATCCAGGTGGCAGATGTTGTGGGGGCGGTAGGTATGTCACTGCGTACGCTTCAACAACGTTTCCAGAAAGTTCTCGGCCGCACGATCCACGACGAAATCAGCCGGGCGCGTATGGAGCGGGTCGCGCAGATGCTGGTCCAAACAAATCTCCCGATCAAGCAGATTGCCAGCGAGCTGGGCTACGCCAGCCCCAAGCACATAGCACGCGCCTTCCGCAAGGAAAAGGGCATGACTCTGTTTGAGTTTCGCGAGAAATATGGCCAAGGGCAGTAAACCGCATTATGTGGCATCTCGAATGACTCAGTTGGAATAGCCCAGCCTTCCCCAAATGCCTCTTTGCATCCACTGCACATCCTCTATCCCCAACTCTGTGATAGGTTTGAACATGCTCTCCTGATGGCGTACGCGATCCCGTCCGAATCGGATGGTCTCATAGGACTTCCATTTGTTGTAGCCGGCATGGCCGTCTGCGTAGCCGAACGTGGTCCCGTCGCCATGACGGGTCACGGGTTGATCCCACCATTGAGCAAGCGTATACATCACGGCGAACGAGCCTGCGCTGGTCACCCCTTCGTCAACAAAGATCAGCCGTTCGGCCGGTTGGGGAATCCGCATTCGCTTTTTCCACACCGGGCTTTCGTCCTCGACTGAAAAACCGTCGATAGAACACATCATGGCATAGGTCAACATCTCCCCTTGGTAGCCCGCAGGGCATTTATAGAGCCGGGTCTCCCGGACAAAAGGCCAGAGCGCCCCGGCCTTGATGGCGTCGACTTGTTCCGATTCGGGCAACTGTTCCCCGATTTTGTAGTTTGCCCAGGTCTTACCTACCCACTGGTTCGGGGCGCCAAATCCCGCGTTGCTGCAGACCAGACGATCCTCATTCTCGTCTGCGTAGAGAACGAAGGCCAGGCTCAGTTGTTTCAGATTGCCCAGGCAGACAGTACGTCTGCCCTGTTCTCTGGCCCGGTTCAAGGTTGGCATTAATATGGCCATCAAAACGGCTATAATGGCGATCACCACCAGCAGCTCGATCAGGGTGAACCCTTTTCTATCCTGCATTCGTGAGATCTCCTTAGCAGTTTTCGAACATCCACATTCGTTCCGGTACACTCAAATGCGGCGATATACAAACCTGCATATTAGTAAATCTGCGGTTCAAAGTGAACCCCATCTCGCGCAAAAGTACCCCCAGTTTGCGCAGACTTCGGCGTCCTGCAAGTAGTTTATGGATTAACTGGTTGGAATACGGCCAACGCAGGCGTTGCGCGTAAGGGGGACTGTTTTGCGCAAAATGGGGTTTACTCTTAGAGAAAAAATGCAGATAATGAGTGATGACGCCATGCAAATGCTTTGTCTTAGCGCGACATAATAGTGCGCAAGGTGAGATTTGTTAAGGTAAGGAGGACATCATGTTTGGTAACAAAGCAATTCGTACAGCGATCATAATCACCTGTTTGGGGCTGACCCAGCTCGGCGTGGCAGCCGATCCGAACCTGATCGGTTGGTGGGTATTCAATGAAGGCACCGGCGAGGTGGCCCACGACCGTAGCGACAATGGCATTGAGGCCCCCCTCTTGGGCGGTCCAACCTGGGAAACGGATGCCGAACACGGTACGGTGTTGGTGCTTGACGGTACGGACGATTATGTCGAAATCCCCGGTCCCTATGAGCTGGAAACCTACACCCTCTCCCTGTGGTTCCGCTTTGATGGAACGCCAGGAGGCACCGGAGACGTTGTTTCGCTTTACGCCGTGTCAGGGCACAAGCACGGTGTACTGCTGGAACTGCGAAGTAACGGTGTCATGCGTTATCTGCACCGTGCTGAGCCCATGGGGGTCAGCGGGGGCACCACGGAGTACACCACTGACACCTATGACGACGGCGCCTGGTATCATATGGCAGCCGTGAAGACCGCAGATACCATGACACTGTATGTCAATGGCGAGGTGGCCCTTACCGGAAGTGACAGCACCACCTTTGAGGAGCCTGTGGTGGTCGTTTTAGGCACACTGGGTGGCGGAAACAACGCGCGATGGTTCAACGGGGCACTCAGCGATTTCCGCATCTACGACCACGCTTTTGCTGCTTCCGAAATTGCGTCGCTCATGCCAGTGCAGCCCTATCCGCAAGCCCTGGCCCTGACGCCGGCTGACGATTCCATGGTCGAGGCAACGGCTCTCGTGCTCCAGTGGAGGCCGGGCGATTTCGCAGTCTCCCACAATGTCTATTCCGGCACGAACCGGGAGGCAGTGGCCAACGCCACGTTGGATGATGCAGACCTGTTCCTCGGGGCCCCGCTGGAAAGTCAGCTTGCCCTCGATTCTCTCGAGCCGGGCGCGACCTACTACTGGCGGGTCGATGCCGTCGACGAAAGCAATCCCGACAGTCCCTGGAAGGGCGAGGTCTGGAGCTTCTGGGTCCGGCCCGCTGTTGCCTGGAATCCCTCCCCGAGTGACGGCCTGCGGTACGTACTTCCCGACCAGGATGTGAGTTGGAATGCAGGGATGAACGCCCTGTTCCACACGGTTTACATCGGCGAGAATTTCGATGAGGTCAACGATGCTACCACCGGCGGCATGATGGTGGCCGACGCGACCCATGACCCGGGTGCCTTGAAGACCGACACGACCTACTACTGGCGCGTGGACGAGTTCGCCGGGACGGGAACGATCAAGGGCGATATCTGGAGCTTCACGACGGTGCCCGAGGTGGCGGTGGCCGACCCGACGCTGGTCGGTTGGTGGACGCTCGACGAGGGCGAGGGGACCACGGCAGTGGACTGGTCGGGCCACGGTCACCATGGCACCATCGTCGGCACCCCGCAGTGGGAGCCGGACGGCATGGACAGAGGAGCCTTGGTGCTGAATGGCGTGAACAACTATGTCGTCGCCGAAGGGATGATGGACAGCGGTGTGGTGCTGGCCGAGTACACGATGGCCGTGTGGTTCCGGGCCGACCGAAGGGGCGGCGACAGAGAACTCATGGCAGCCTATAGTGACGGGCCTACATTTGGCGCTGCGGTGGAGTTCAAGCCCAATGGCGCCATGCGTTTCCTGCATCGCTCCACCACCGAGGGTACTGGTGCCGACCTCATTACTACCGAGACCTATGAAGACGGCGCCTGGCACCACGTAGCCATGGTCAAGACGGCCGACGAGCTGATTGGATACATGGACGGTGAAGTGGCCATTTCCGCCCTCACCGATGATGTGTTCGATGGTTCGTTCTACGTGGCCTTGGGAGTCCTCGATCACCTGCGGGCCAACGCCCGGTTCTTCCCGGGTCCGCTCGACGACGCCCGCATCTATGACCGCGCGCTGGATGAGGCTGAGATTCAGCAGATCATGCGAGGCGACCCGACGCTGGCCGGGGATCCGAGCCCGGTGCGCGACACCGTCGTGGACGTCCGGGACGCGGCATCCCTGAGTTGGTCGGCCGGTGACGCAGCGGTCTCTCACAACGTCTACCTCGGTACGGATCGCGACGCGACAGCGGCGGCCGGTCCGGACTCCGCCGAGTACCAGGGCAACCAGCCGGGCACGAGTCTCTCGCTGGCCGGTCTCGTGGAATTTGGTGGCGGTGATTACTACTGGCGGATCGACGAAGTCCAGGCCGACGGCTTCGTCGCCGCTGGAAACATCTGGAAGTTCACGGTGCCGCCGTACCTGATCGTCGATGACTTCGAGAGCTACAACAACGAGGTCGGCTCCCGCGTCTTCGAAACGTACATCGACGGCATCGGCTTCACGCAGCCGGTAGAGACTCAGGGCAACGGCACCGGGGCCGCGGTCGGCCACGACATCTGGACGGGCGGCTTCACCAATCTCATGGAGACCGCCAACGTCCACGGCGGCAATCAGGCCATGCCGGTCTATTACGACAACACATCGGCCCCCGCCATTTCCGAGGCGGACCGCACCTTCACGCCGGGCCAGAACTGGACGGCAGAAGGCGTGACCACGCTGGTCATGCACTTCCGCGGCGAGGCCGACAATACGGGCAATTTGTACATCGAGATCAACGGCGTCAAGGTCCCCTACGACGGTGATCCGGCCGACATCGCCGGTCGCCCGTGGATCGCCTGGGAGATCGACCTGGCCTCGGTGGGCGTGAGCCTGACGAACGTCACGACGCTGACCATCGGCATCGAGGGCGGCGGAGCGGGTGTCTTATACGTCGATGACATCATCCTGACCAAGCCCTGAAAGATGTGAAGGCACAGGAGAACAACTTAGATCACACTGATGGACATATCTTGGAACTTACGAGGGCTGCGACCGCCATATCGCAGCCCTTCTTGTCTTGAGTCTTACACAGAGAGGGCACGGGCAGCGTCTCAGGCACCGTGTACCTGCCAAACGGTGGTCGGACCACTCTGCAAAGGCGGAATTCGTCGCAAATGCTCCCTGAAACAAATGGCGTGTGCGACCGGGTTGACAGCGTGCCCGTGCTCTGACCGTGAGACGTCAACTGGTGTTGCTGTGTCACCATGACGACGAATCCTCAAATCTTCACCACAGACTACATGTTCGGCCCTTCAGGCCCGTCCACCGCCCTACTATGGCCTCTGCTGACTTCTGAATGCC
>Ga0272441_10013212_pt1 | contig 11909 bp, 7 predicted proteins | sample SSMProp6N_FD_193582 | JGI IMG/M metagenome (GOLD analysis project Ga0272441, IMG submission 193582) | Marine sediment archaeal communities from Little Sippewissett salt marsh, Falmouth, MA, United States - SSM-Prop-6N | ecosystem: Environmental > Aquatic > Marine > Wetlands > Sediment ...
ATAGTGAATTCTAGTATTTCGAGATTTCTTGGGATTTTCCTGAAAATTAGTGACCTGTAATATTTTGCTTAAATTTTTTTACTCTTGAACTTTTATCCATTTTAAGCTATAATTAAAGATAACATTATAATATCGGAGGATTAGGTGACAATGAAACTATTTGTTTTAATATTTTTAGTACTCTTTGCTCAACAAGCAATGCTATTCTCAATGGATTATTATGTTGATGCTGTGAAAGGCTCAAACAGTAATTCAGGAAGTTCGAAGGATAAAGCATGGTTGACAATAACTTATGCTTTTAGTCAGGTTGAGGGGATAGCCCAAGATCCTGTTACAATTAATGTACTAGACGGTACATATAATACAGATTTAGGAGAAACTTTTCCCCTTGTTATTGAAAATTACATTACTCTTTCCGGTGAAAACAAGATAACCACGATCATAGATGGAACAGGAATAGATGACTCTGTCATATCTTGTAATAATATTAACAATTTCGAGATTGAATCCCTGACTATAACAGGTGGAAACAGGATATCAGGAATTTATCCTCATGGTGGAGGTTTTAGATTATTAAACTCCTCAGGAACTATTAACAATTGTTATATATTTGACAATCATGCAACCGAACATGGTGGTGGAGTGTATTGTGATGATTCAGATTTAATAATTTCAAATTCAATTTTTGAAAGTAATACCTGCAATCATGGAGGTGGTTTATATTTTAATTCGTCATCAATAACAATTAATAATTCCGAATTTAAAAACAATATAGCGAAATATGATGGTGGTGCGATAAGAAGCCAGATATCTTCGGTGGATATCAGCAGTTGTATAATAAACAACAATACTGCAAACGGAAATGGTGGTGGTATTGTTCTCTGGGATAATGATACTGTCAATATAATAGATTGCGAAATAAATAATAACTGGACAACTGATAGTGGAGGTGGAATTTACAGTTACTCAAGCACTCTCGTTATTATATCAGACAGTGCAATTAGCAATAATACAAGCAACCTTGGTGCAGGATTAGCTTTAACTGCGTCAGGAATTGAACTTTATGACAGCATCATCAGTGATAACCACGCTAACTATGATGGTGGTGGGATACGTTGTTTTTACACCGATTCATTAATTGAAAATTCTTTGATTACAGGTAATTATGCAGAAGACAACGGAGGAGGTATTGTTTGTTGGAATAAGTCGAAAGCAAATATAAAAAATTGTCTTATTGAATTAAACTCTACGAATCTATCAACAGGTAAAGGTGGGGGATTCTTTGCAAATACGGACTCTTCTTATTTGATTTCGAATTGTACTTTTGCTAACAATGAAGCATTTGAAGGTGGTGGAATAAAGGGTGAAATGCCTCCAAACCTATCTTTGGTTTTGAATTGCATTATTTGGGATAATAAAGGTGGATCTGTCTCGGGAACAACAACTATTGAATATTCAGATGTTGAAGGAGGTTGTTCTGGAGAAGGAAATATTGACGAAGATCCTCTTTTCGTCAGTTGTCCAACTGGAATCTACTATTTAAGTCAAACCGCTTCAGGGCAAACAGAAAACAGCCCTTGTTTGGATGCAGGGAGTGATACAGCTCAAAACCTCGGTTTTGACAAAAAAACAACTAGAACAGACGGTAATCCTGATGCAGGTAAGGTCGATCTCGGTTTTCATTACAAGACAACAAATACAATTACACCTACAGCAACATTAACCAAAACTCCAACATTCTGTCCCACCAATACACCAACTTTAACTCCTTCTTTTACAATCACTCCCACAATTACAATTACTCCAACATTGACACCGACCAAAACCTTTACTCCGGGTGTAACAGCAACACCGACAAAAACAATAACAACTACTATATCACAAACTCAAACACCAACAATAACACCAACAATAACTCAGACTATTCCTCCCACTGATTACTATGTGGATTCGGTTAATGGTGATAATTGTTATTCGGGAAAATCGGAACACGAAGCATGGAAAACTATAACTTATGCTCTGACTCAGGTCGAGGGAACATCAACTCAACCTGTAAAAATCAATGTAGCAAGTGGTATTTACAGCTTGGTTTCCGGTGAAACTTTTCCTATTAAAATGGAAGGACATACGACCCTGACTGGAGATGACAGGGATACTACTATAATAGACGGATCGAGATCAGATAATTCGGTCTTTTATTGTTATGGTAAAGAAGATTCAAGGATTGAATCAATCGCTATTACCGGAGGTACAGGAACCCTCTGGCAGTATAACTGGCTTTACGGTGGTGGTATCTTTTGTTCGAAATCAACAATGGGAATCTATAATTGTTTATTCAGGGATAATTTAGCATTTGACACAGGTGGTGGATTTTACTGTGTGGATTCGGATATTGTTATATCTAATTGCGAGTTTATGAGTAATGAAAGTCATCTTGGTGCAGGAATAATGGCTGTAACTACTTCACTTTTAGTGTCTGATTGTTATTTGCATGACAACTTTACTCAATATGATGGTGGTGGAATTCGATGTGAAAGAGCGATTTCTACCGAAATAATTAATTGTGAGATAAGCGATAATATTGCACTTAGCAAAGGTGGGGGAATTGTATGCTGGAATCATTCTCCACCATATATTAAGAACTGTCTCATTAAAAGTAATGGTGCATCCAGCAGTTCCTTCGGTAAGGGTGGTGGAATATATTGTGATACCGGTTCACCTCCAATTATAGTCAACTGTTCTATATTAGAAAACGCAGCTTATCAGGGTGGTGGTATTTTCACCATGAAATACAGCGTACCGCTGATTATAAACAGTATCATTTGGAATAACATGAGTGAATGTATTAATGGTGATGCAATTGTAACTTATTCTGATGTTCAGAGAGGATACCCGGGAACCGGAAACATTGCTGAAGATCCTCTTTTTGTTTTAGGTCCTAATGGTGATTATTATTTAAGCCAGTTAGAAGCGGGTCAATCTTTTGCGAGTCCATGTGTCGATTCGGGAAGCAATACTGCGGTCAATGAATTACTTCACACCAAAACAACACGAACAGATGGAATTGGAGATTCCCGTATTGTTGACATGGGATACCATTACAGAATATCAGGAAGACCAATCCCTGAAAGCATGAATCGAATGTCAGAATTTTCGCAAGCTGATAACATTCCAACATTTTCAAATCAGCATGTTTTCCCCTTTGAAGGAAACCAGTTGACCAACTTCGAGTTTTTTGTCCATTATTATGATCCTTATAATAACTCACCAATTATGAAAAGGATTTATGTCAACAACATTTCAAAAAAGATGACTTTATACTATGGGAATCCTTGGAACGGTTGGTATTATTGCAGTGTCCCTGCTGAAGAATTATCAGATGGAAGCAACGATTTTTACTTCCAGTTTACAGATAGTAAAGGGAATACAGTTAAGCACGGTTCTTTTGAGGGACCGCATATAGAATTCCAGATTGAACCAACGACAACTCCATCACCATCATATCCTGGTAACATTCCGACTCAGACTGCTGAGGCGACTTCAACATTTACAATTACAGTGACACCTGTTTTAACTTCGACACCTACAGAAACCATTGAACATTCTGAATGTCTAATAATAGCTTCCCCTGAAAATTTCTATTATAATACACTCCTTCTATGCTGGACTCCAATTAATAAGGCGGATCATTATATTTTCGAATATAAGAATGGAGATCAGATTGATACTGTAATTTTAGGTGATAACTGGCTTCGGATGATTGCTGCTGATACAAATCAATGGACTGCTTTATCGTCGATGGGAACTATAGAATACAGGATAACCGCTGCTAACGACAGAGAAGAAGTTGTTGAAGGTCCAACAGATTGGACGAAATTCACATGTCATCCGTATGGTGCTTATAATAGTTCTGATAAGGATAATCAATATCTGAATAAAGCTACAGATAGCGGTTGTCTTAGCATTTGCAATCCACCAGATTTTTACAATAACACGATACTATTGTCATGGACACCCATAAGTGGTGCAGATCACTATATTTTAAAATATAGATATTCCACATGGTTGTTCCAAGAAAATGTCGTGGAAAACTACATTTATTTGTTTTTTCCAGACGAGTCAGGATGGAATGAAATCAAGAGGATTGGAGATATTTTCTATAGTGTATCAGCGGTGGATGTTAATGATGATGTTATCGATGGTCCGACACCATGGACTTCCTTCAGGTGTTATTAAGTTTATTTAAATAAAATGGTTGTGTAATTAACACACAGTATGATGCTTCCCATTGTCAAGACAGAAGAGCAGTATTCCAGCAAGTTAGTTCCCCTAAAATCATTGTAATTAAAATAAGAAGCCTCGAATTCATCCGGGGGAACATAACCCAGCGATGAATGAAGCCGTATCAAATTATAGACCTTTTCGATGAAATAAGGCAACCTTTCCACCACATCATCGAATGTTTCATATTCCCATAGATAGACTTCCTCGTGCTTTAATGTCTTGAAAAAGCTTTCAGTCATTGCGTTGTCTTATGGGTTACCCTTTGAAGACATGCTTATTTGAAAACCATTTTCCTCAAGAATGTCAATATATCCCTTGCAAGCATATTGTATACCCTGGTCGGAGAGGTGAATACAGCTTCTTTCGGGTTTTCTCAATGTAATTGCGGATTTTAAGGCTTGAATGGTCAGGTCGTTGCTTAAACTCTTTGATATAGCATAACCCACAACCTTCCGGGAAAAAGCGTCGAGAATCACAGCAAGATAAACAAACGCTGTCAATACACGGATATATGTAATATCTGCAACCCAGATCCGGTTTGGTCTTCGGCTAATCCTATCTTTAATCAAATTCGGATATCTCCTGAAGGTATGTCTCGAATCTGTTGTCTTTATCCATCTCCGCTTGACGGAACACAAAAGGGAGTTCTCACGCATTATACGCAGCACCTTCTTATGGTTTACCATGAATTCCTCACGGTGAAGCTGCTCCGTTATCCTACGGTAACCATAACATGAATATTCACATGCTATTGATTCAATACAATCCTGTAAATCCGCTTCAAACTTCAAATCAATCTCGGATTTACTCTTGACTTGTAATAATAATGCTGCAAGATAAATCCATCACTTTGCACTCCTTTGGACCTTCTGGTAAATTTAGATATTATCTTTGAGGAATCCTTGTTTAACCTAGAATAATTGATTCCTGACTTCAAGGCTTTTTTTAAAAGCTCCTTGTCCTTTTTTAGTTGATCCACCTTACCTTACAAATGCTCTAACTTAAGTATTAAACCTGCTACATAAACTAGTTCGGTATCCAAATTTCCACTAAAATAATCCTTCTTCCAATTTGATAACACCGTTTGGGATAAATCATACCTCCGACATAATGCAATTGTTGTCGTAGATTCACTTAATAGTTCCTTAACAATATGTCGCTTGAATTCCAGCTAAATGACATGTATTCTCTCCTTAGGTTCTCTCTACTTCCTGGAAATTTATTCTAATAAATTGATATCGTCCCAAAGTTGGGGGAGAAAAAATATTTACAAAGCACCTGAACCTGTCTATAAATATAGTGATCTCAACTAGACAGGAGGAATTCAGGTGCAAGAGATATTATACATAGAAATTTTAGGATGTCTATCCGAGAAGGGATTTTCCTTGGACGAGTTGGTAGTAAAGACGAAGCGATTATTTGAAGAGCGTTGGATGCCAGGTTTTATAGAATTATTATTATCGCTGATTGACGAAAATATATCGATTGGACTTCTAAAAGGCAATATATCCTAAAAGCCAAAGGGGTGTTGTTCTACTCCACGATATGTGCATCATGATCGTCGGAATTGCAAGTTTAGAACGAGTATTGGAGAGGTGAAAATAAAATGGCACCGACTAAGATGCAGGAATTGTGGGAGGTCAGTAGTACCGTTGCAGGATTTTCTTGGAGTAGAGAAATATCAATCCAAGACCTCGGAATTGGAAATGATAGTATCGGAAGTAGTAAGTGATCAGAGTTATCGTCGAACATCTCATCACCTTGATATAATAGGAGATATACCGGTACCTAAAAGTACTGCACACCGCTGGGTAATGGAGAGTGATTGTGATGAACTTCTTGTTGATAACAAGGTAGCAGACTGTTTATTTGTTGATGGGACAGGATATAAACGCAGACCGGAGAATGGCATGAACAATCGAGGTGAACTTCGGTTGGTGCTTGGGGTTAGGAATGATGGTAGCGTTTTTCCCTTCGGTGCATGGAGTGGTTCGTCCTGGGATGAGATTGGAAAAGAACTCAGAGCAAAGACATTAAAAAACGGACCTATTGTAAGGCTTCTGATAAGTGATGGAGAACCGGGTCTTTCCGAAGGATTAGCGGGTTTGATAAATGAACAGCAAAGATGTCACTGGCATACTATTCATGATTTGAACCATATGCTTTGGGAAGAGAAATCAGACTTGAAAGAACGAAGGAGCATGCAAAGTCGACTTGCCGGTATCATCGGTATTGAATTACCGGATGAGGAGTTTGAAAAGGTTAAAGAGGAGGATAAAACAGAACTTGAAAACTCGGTTATAAAAGCAGAGAAAAAATTGGATGAATTCATCGGAGAATTTGTAAAAAAAGGTTATAACAAAACAGCAAACTATATAAGAAATGCGAAAGATAAACTGTTCACCTATGTCCGCTTTTGGTTGAAATACGGACTGGTATCATCAAGAACTTCATCCATGATTGAACGCATGATGAGGGAAATAGGTCGAAGATTAAAAAAAATAGCTTTCGGATGGAGTGAAATAGGTGCTGCAAAAATGGCTCGTATTATAATCAAACGCATTACTTCTGCTGATGAGTGGAATAAATATTGGAACAAAAGATTGAGAATCGAGGATAACGTTATCCTTACTTATAGGGGAACTTTTATAAAATAAATTTTCTCCCCCAACTTTGGGACATTACCCACCTTAATCTACTGTCCAGTTTTTGGGGAGCATTATAGTTCAATATTTAAATTGATGACTTGAAATCGTGAATATACAGTTGAATAATAAATAGACATCATTTCTCACATCAATAAATTTAAATAACAGCCGATATTATTTAATGTGTTATGAGAATGCTATTACATTCAAAATTAAAATCTAAAAAATTATATATTCAGATTGGTATAAGTACTTTATCCTAAAAACAAATCATTATAAGTGTTTAATTTGTGATTTTTTGTAATAATGTTTTTTAATGCGAAATAGGCTAAAATAGAATTTTAATTTTTATTTAAAATTTGGAGATAGATCCATCTAAGATAAAATGAATTTACTTTTCCCTTACATGGCTAGATGGAAAGCAGCCAACTGGACAAGATATCATCAACTCTTAACTAAGATTGCACAAAAAGGTCACCATGTTCATGTTTTCCAACCCCCGGCTCTTGAGTCAGATGAGACTAATTTTCATGAGATTGATGTAAAATTACCTGAGAATCTCCATTTACATGATCTTCATATAATTGATATTATCTGGAAGAAGAAGTATCCATTTGACAAGCTTGTCAAAAAAGGTTCATATAGTATAATCAGCAATTCTAGAATCAAAAAGGCTATCAAGAAGTACGACATAGATACACTACTTTTATATAATATTCCTCAATACCAGCTTTCAAAGATTGACTCATGTTTTACTATATTTGATTTTGCAGATGATTATATTGCAATGCTAAAGCATGAATTGCAAAAATACAGTAATGCTTTTATATTGAAATTTGCTGAAAAACTTCTTAATAAAATGATCAGCAATACCGATCTAACAATTGTGATATCAAAAGTTTTAGCGGAGGAAATAGGTGTAAAGTCGTATATAATTCCAAACGGAGTTTGCCTGGAAGAAGCCCAAATTGGTATGGGCACAGAATATAGAAAGACATATAAGAATCCGATCATAGGTTTCATAGGTTCCTTCGAATATTTTATCGATTTCGATATAATTATTTCCACAGCTGAAAAACTACCTGATATGACTTTCTTGCTTGTAGGTGGTGGAAGAGAGTTTCAATCGGTCAAAAATAAAATTGCTTCAAAAAAACTTGAAAACATTTACCTTGTTGGCTCGAAACCTCATGACGAGGTTTTAAAATATATTGATTCGATGGATATTTGTCTTAATATATTCAAGCCAATACCAATATCTCATGGTGCTAGTCCCATAAAATTGTTTGAATACATCGCTTTTAAAAAGCCTGTAATAAGTACGAGAATCAAGGAAGTTCAAAACATTGATAAAGATTTTTTATATTATGCTGATGATTCTGATGAGATGGTTGAATGCATAAACAAGATATTGCTCAATAAAGATGATACATCTGAAAGAATCGAAAGAGGATACACTTTGGTGAAAGAGAAATACACATGGGATATTATTTCAGAACAATTTTTAGAGCTAATTCAGAATCATAAACAATCTCATCTTAAGAAACAGTAATTTCAAAGCTTAATTCTGACTTCTATTTTTGGTGAGGGGAATAATTTATACTAATTTTTCATCTGAGATTTAACAAAATACTTTGTTTTTTGGATTTCGAACGAAGTTTTCTGATCGATCAACGATTCAATTGGGGGGGTTTTTCCAACAAGTGAAAAATACTCGTTCCTTATTCCAGTGATGATATCGTTGTCTATTGATAAACCACATAATTTGCTAATAAGATCTGAAAAATGCAGGATTGTAACAGCTTTTGCATAATCGGTCGGGATTGAATCCGGTGTGACAAAGGTTGGGTGATGATGATATAAGATTGTTTTCCTGATATATTCTGGAAGTTCCCAATTTTCAGCAAGCAAGTATCCCACCAAGGCATGGTTAACCCCCAAAATCTTTTCTTCAATAATTATGGTTGGCTCATCGGAATCATTTTTGTCTAGTTCTTCTTTGAATTTTTTGTAAGTATCCGGTTTATAAAATGCAATTGCTATCTTTCCTATATCATGCAACAGAGCAATCGTTGATAGAATGCTTTGTTGGATATCTGTAATCCCTGAAGATAAGTGATATGCACAAACAGATGATGCAAGGGAGTGTGACCAGAAATTCTCCAAAGAAAAAAGATCTTTCTCAAATTTTGGAATAACTTTTGATAATTGACTCTGAATAACAAAGTTTTTCACTGTGTTGAAACCAAGAAGAACGATTGCTCTTCCGATGGAATTTACTTCCTGTCTGAGACCAAAAAAACTTGAATTAACGAGTTGAAGTAATTTACCCGCAAGAATAGGATCCTTTGATGCTATATTAGATACTTTTGATGATGATGCCGATTCGTCACCGAGTATATTTATTAATTCATGAGCAATATTTGGTAATGGTGGTATAACACTTAATTTAGATTTAATCGCTTTTTTATCATTATCCTCTAATTGTTCCAGTGTTAAGGGAACAAATTCGCTTTCAAAATGGTCTTTTCTTGATTTTTTTATGAAGATATCAAGAAAATCTCCTTCATAATCCGAGATGTCATTAGATTCCGTTAATGTAATATCATTTGTGGATTCAAAAAATTTTCCCGTTTCAGGAGTTCTATCAATAGTTTGTTTATTCTGTTGTTTAATATGAAAGTTTTTCTTGTTTTTCGATGACTTGTTTAAAACTAATAATGTGGACATTATAGCTACAACAAGAATTATAATTATTATATTTATAATTACCATAACACGACCACTTAAAATATTATCAAATTCGGTTGATTAAATCAACTTGTTTGATCTCATTTGAGCATCTTAAAAGTTTATAAATGTTAAAATTACTTATTATTTAATTGTTAAATTAATTTATGGTGATATAAAAGATTTTATTTTTAGTATTTCTTTAATTAATTTCGGTTCAATTAAATTTTCAATTGGTGGTTTCTTGTTTATAAGATTGTAGTAATCATCTCTGGTACCTGCAACAGAATCGTTATCTACCCATAAACCACATAATTTAGACAGTATATTGGAAAAATGTATGATTGTTACTGATTTTGACAAATCATCTGGAATCTTTTCAGGATTTACAAATGTCGGGTGATGGTGATATAAAATAACTTGGCATAAATCTGTTGGAAGTTTCCAGCTTTCAGCAAGTAAATAACCAATAAGTGCATGGTGAAGTCCAAAAGTTTTCTCTTCGGTCATAATAGGTAGGGCTGTTTTAGACTGAATAACTTCATTTCGATATTTTCTAAAATCCTCGGGTTTCCATAAAGCCAATGCGAGTTTTCCGATGTCATGAAGCAATGCTATTGTCGAGATTGAACCGGGATCTGTATTCATGTTTGAAGTTTGGGTAGCTATATGATGAGCAATTGTAGATGATGCAAGAGAATGAATCCAAAATTGATCCATAGATAGGATGTCGTTATTTAAAACGGGCATAACTCTGGCGAGATTGTTTTGAAGGACGAAGTTTTTTACAGTATTGTATCCCAATAATATTATTGCCCTGCCAACAGATTTAACTTCTTTTGAGACGCCATAGTAACTCGAATTTACAAGTTGCAATAATTTACCTGCTAAAACAGGATCGGCAGAAACTATTTCCGTTACGGTCTTTGTCGAAACGGTGATATCACTTATAACAGATATAAGGCGATGGGCGGCATTTGGAAGGGGAGGGATCTCTTTAATTTTCGATTTTAGATCCACTTCGAGATTTTCACTGAGTTTATCGAGAGTGAAGGGAACATAAGTTCCTTCCCAGATTAGATCGGAATTTCTCTTGATAAAAATTTCTGGTAAAGGTTTTTCCTGAATATCATAATTCTGCTCAATTGGATTATCTGTAACTAAAGTTTGTTTTTTGAAACTTTTTTCTTCAAATAGAATAGATTTACGATGTGTTATTACTAGATTTTTCTCTAGACTTCTCTTTTTTAATATATAGAAGAAAGAGATGACAATGAATACAAATAAGATTAAGCCTATAATTAACACTGTCATTAAAATGGTTTTGAGATATTGACTATTATTATGATTTAACTATCGGGTATTATTTCGAAAACTTGATATTACAAATCTACTATTTAAAATAAAACCAGTGCTAAGAGTATCGATTAAGGATTTTAAATGTATAAAATTATACTGAGATATTCAGTCGACAATTTGACAATAATGTTTGCCCTGTTTCGAATTTCTCGATCTGAATTCGTCATTGATCTTTTGAATAACTCTATGTTTCTTCAAACACCAATCAGGTGCAACATGAACATCTTTTCTTCCTGATCCCACAATACGGTGTATCGATGTTTCGGGTCTCGAATGTTCAAGAAAATCGACAACCAATTTTATATAAATATCTTCATCAATAAGTTTTATCTTACTTTTTTTCCATTCGGTTTCTAATTGACTATTTTTTGCAATAAAGAGTGGATGGATTTTTATACCATCTATTTTTATTTTTGTTAAACTTTTCGCTGTATTTAAGATGTCGTCACGAGATTCACCGGGAAGACCGATTATGACATGTCCGCATACTTTGATTTTATGTTCATGTAATTTAGAGACACTAATAATTACGTCTTCAAATGTATGATTGCGATTTATCAACTCGAGTGTTTTCTCATTTGCGGATTGGATACCTATTTCCACCCAGAGATATGTTTGCAAATTAATTTCACTTAAAACTTCAATAATCTCGTCTGAAAAAAGGTCGGGTCTCGTTGAAATTGAAATTCCTACGATATTTTCGATTGACAATGCTTCACGCGTGATTTTTTTCAAATTTTCAGGAGATGTGTTAGTGTTTGAAAAAGCCTGGAAATAGGCTATAAACTTGTCACATTTGAATCTTTTTTTTATCTTGTCCATGTTATTAATAATCTGTTCTTTGATACTTTGATCATCAGGGTAATTCATTTTATCAAATCCGGAACC
>Ga0272441_10013213_pt1 | contig 11909 bp, 4 predicted proteins | sample SSMProp6N_FD_193582 | JGI IMG/M metagenome (GOLD analysis project Ga0272441, IMG submission 193582) | Marine sediment archaeal communities from Little Sippewissett salt marsh, Falmouth, MA, United States - SSM-Prop-6N | ecosystem: Environmental > Aquatic > Marine > Wetlands > Sediment ...
GTTTGGAGTCGAGCCGGATCAATCAATTGGCTGTTATCGAACAGGAAGGATTATACGCCGCGACCGATGCCGGCGTTTTTTTTAGGCCTGTCAAGAAAGCGCTGTCGCCGGAAAACTTACCCATGTTGGATTACCGTGAGATCCTGAATAATTTTTCAAATGAGCCGTCCATCCGGGATGTCCAGAAGATCGCGATTGACTATGCCGAGGTGCATCCGTCCAAGATCCGCGATTGGCGGGCGGCGGCCCAAAAACGGGCCTGGTTGCCTTCTTTAAGCATCGGGGTGGACGGGGACAAGAATCTTACATTGGGCGACAGTGTCTGGGGCAGTTATTCGAGCGGCGGGCAGCTGTTTATCGGTCCGGATGATAAAACTTTTTATAACAATTTCAGTTGGGACGTATCGTTGTCATGGGACCTGGCGGATCTGATTTGGAGTTCGGACCAGACGTCCATTGATTCGCGTTCGAAACTCATGGTCGAACTGCGCGAGGATATTCTGGATCAGGTGACGCGCCTGTATTTTGAGCGCCGGCGTCTGCAGGTTGAGCTTGCCGCGTTGCAAAATCCGGACGCGCAAACGATATTGGACAAAAACATGCGGATCGATGAATTGACCGCGTTGATCGACGGATTGACCGGAGGAGAATTCAGCCGCAGGATCAAGTCCGGGCAGGAGGCAGCCGGGGATCATCCCCGCCGTCTTCACTATCAAAAAATTTCCGAGGGCAGACATACACGGGCAGAAACGGAGGTTACCGATGATTAAGAAATTATTCGTAATCGGTTTATGTCTGGCCTTTTTGGGGGCTTCCGCTTTCGCTTTCGCGGGAGAGGTATATGTAACCAAGAATGGCACCAAGTATCACAAGGCGGACTGCCGGTTGATCAAGGACCGCGACGTCACCGCCCTTGATGAAGAAGAAGCCATCGCTTCGGATTACGAGCCTTGTAAACGTTGCTTCAAGGAGAAGTATTCCGAGGCCGAATCAAAAGAAGAACCTAAAATGGCTAAGAAATCGTCTGAGAAATCAAGCAGCAAAAACAGCAGCAAAAAGAAAAAATAATCACTCAATGTATCATTCGCCTGTGATGTTTTCGGAAATATGCCCTAGGGTTGCGGGGCGTTCGGATATTCCGCTAAAGATTCCGGCTTTCGTTAGGGGTAGCGGTCGCCGGGAAGGAATAAAAGGGGTAACAGGGGATAACCCGGATGAGCGCCCCCTTTTTTAAAAAATAGTGACAGACACTATTTTTATGACATGGATGAAACCATAAAGCCATCTTCAATGGGACCGATAAAATGATGATCGCATCGCAATACTTAAACGGTCAGAGGTGTTATTCGATCACGCAGCGGAGTTACCGCAGCCGGATCATATTCAGAGATCACAAAGATTTCGGATTTTATTACCGCGTTTTGAATAAGCATAAGCGCCGATTCGGCATGAAAATCTATGCGTTTTGTATCCTGCCGCGGTCGGTTTATCTGATTCTCCAGCCCAAAGACAAGAAAGATCTTCCTCTGTTCGTCCAATCAATCAAAGAACTTTATAAACAATATTTTCAAAGCAGATATGGTTTTGCCAGAGAGGTCTGGCCGAGCGTTTATCAATGCGAGCCGCTGTTGACGGACCATGACCTTTTGCTGGGTATCAAATCCATCGAATTCACGCCCGTTGTAGCCGAGATCAGCGAGAATCCGATCAGCTACCCCTGGAGCAGCTGTTCTCACCGGGTGTTTAATCATAAAAACGGGATCTTAGACCGTTAAAAAAGGAGAAGCGTACCAGCATCTTTCTTTTTTAAGACCGTTCGCAGGGACGCGCTAAAGTTACTACCCCACTACCCCTTAAGTTATCCTCCCCGGATTATTAACCATCCCCGTTTTCAACCAATGAAAATCGCGTTAATACAACCGAATCTCCAATCGGTCAACGACAAAACCGACCATCCGCATGCCGGCTTGGCCTACCTTGCGGCCTGTGCCTTGAAAAAAGAGCATGAAACCTTTGCTATTGATGCCAAGTTCGAAGGCATATCGAATACGGCCGTGATCGACCGTTTGCGCAACATCAATCCCCGGGTTCTGGGCATTACCGCCCGTACACCGGATATCCGGGAGGCCGAAAAGATCGCTGCCGCGGTTAAAACTCGCCGGCCGGATACGATCGTGATGATCGGCGGCGCGCACGTCACCGGATTGCGTGAGCGGGTGCTGAAAGAATGCCCGCATTTTGATATCGGCGTCTGCGGGGAAGGTGAGATGACATTTATGGAGCTGTTGGAGCTTATCCGCCGCACCGGCGGCCGCGAAACGGAATATTCCGGTATCGACGGGATCATCTTCCGCAAAGGTACGGGGATCATCACCACGCGGGCCAGGGCGCCGATCACGGATCTTGACAGCCTGCCGTTCCCGGCTTGGGATTTGTTCCCCAACTTGAAAGATATTTCGCTTTTCACATCGCGCGGATGCCCGTATCAATGTATTTTTTGCCAGCGGGTCATGGGCAACAGGGTGCGTTCCATGTCGCCGCGCCGTGTCATCCGCGAAATCAAATGGGCGATAAAGAAATTTAAGGCCACGTATTTTCAGATTGAAGACGAGGTCTTCGGCTTAAATAAACAATGGCTCAATGAAACGCTTCAACTGATTAACGCCGAAAGGCTCCACACGGTTATCAAATGGTTTGCCAATTCGCGCGTGAACGTGGCTGATTATCCCATGTACGTCCGGATGAGAGAAGCCGGCTGCATCGGCGTGGGGTTCGGAATCGAGTCCGGGAACCAAAAGATTCTTGACGCGATCCGCAAAGGATTCCGCATCCCGCATGCGATCCAGGCCTTGCGCTGGGCCCGGGATGCGGGATTGAGGACCAACGCCTTTTTTATATTGGGACATCCCGGCGAAACTAAGCGCACGATCCGGGACACCATCAACCTGGCGGTGAAACTGAAACCCGCGGTGGTCTGTTTCGGCATCATGATCCCGTATCCGGGCACAAAAATTTATGATATGGCCCGCAAGGGCGAGGGCGGGTACAGGGGCTTTCATGAGGATTGGGAGAAATACACCAAATATTTCGGGCGCGGCCTTCAAGTCAATGATCTGGACTATCAGCGGTTGGAGCGCTGGCAGAAACGGGCTTACCTGGAATTTTTCATCCGTAATTTAAGAGTGAAGGATTTATATAAACAATTTGAAAAATAACTTTATTTAACCGGGAGGCGGAAATGAAAATCAAAAAACTGTTGGGCAGGACAATTTTGATCCCAGGCCTGAGCCTGGCGGTCACCGGAGCATTGGTCATGCAGCCGGCCCGTCCGGTCGCTGCGGCGCAGACCGAAGCGGCCGATAACGTTAACGCGGATCAGTCCACGGCTGCGGGAAACGCAAAGACCAAGACCGCAGGGACTGAGGCGGCCCATGCCGACCAGGACGCAAAAACCGATTCTAAATCCGAAGAAACAAAAAGTCTCAATGAGATGCCGGAATTAAACTCAAAGAGCATGCTTTTAAGCCTGCCGACCGAAGAAGAACAAGGTTGGGCGCAGGGAGCTGTGAAGAACTTTCAATTTGATCCTTTTTCCGGATCCGGCATCATCAATCTCCCGATTTTTGCCCTGCCGGGCCGCAACGGTATGCAGCCCGCGCTTTCTCTTATATATTCCCCGCGCAACGGAAACGGTTTGATGGGGGTTGGCTGGCAGATTCAGTTTCCCGCGATCGAGGTTTCGACCAAAAATGGGGTCCCCGAATACGGCAGCAGCCTAAAATATATGGCCCATATGAGCGGCGGAGGAATGGAATTGGTTAAGACCGCAACGGGTATCTATTCGCCGCGTTTTTTTACCGGAGGCGTCTCGGATTTTCATCTGTCCGGGAATCAATGGCATGTTTGGGATAAAAGCGGTAAAGAATATGAATTCGGTCTGGACGGCTTGCTCGAAGATGATTCGCGCGTCTGCGATCCGGCCGACCCGTCGCGCTGTTACCGCTTCTATTTGAGCAAAATCAAGGACGTTCACGGTAATTATATCTTTTTCCGGCATTTCACAGACGGCGGTTTTGAAATCCTTTATACCGGCGAACCGGACACGGATACCGATTCGCTTGGCGCGGGGACGCACAATTTTGCCGTCAAGATCGTGGGCGAGGTTGAGGCGGATCCGCGTCCGGATCCGGTGATTTCTTACAGGGCCGGTTTCGAAACCCGCATCGACAAGCGGCTTAAAGAAATCCGCATTTATGCTAAAACCGAACTGATGAAGAAATATGTTTTTGAGTATGCAGAAAGCCTTCGAACCAGGCGCTCTCTGTTGATTAGGATCACGGCATACGGAGCGGACGGGGAGTCCACCCGGCCGGCGCTGACCTTCGCTTATCATGACGCGGAAGATTATCTTTATGAACACACGACCGGTATAAATATCGATCATCCCAATAATCAACTGTTTACCGGAGATTTTAACGGTGACGGCAAGACCGATTTGGGTACTTATTCCCCAGCCAACGGTAATTTGAAGGTGGCCCTGTCTCAAGGAGAATCATTCGAGACCAAAGCGGTTTGGGCCCCGAATTATGAATACAGCGCAACATCGGTATTACCCGGGGATTATAACGCGGACGGGAAAACGGATATCTGCGTTTATAATCAGGGAACATGGAAGGTTGTATTTTCGAACGGCACGTCCTTTGACGATCAGGGGGTGTGGGCCACGGAATTGGTCTCCGAGAAATACCCCGGAGCCGGTGATTTTAACGGGGATGGTCTGACGGACATTATTGCTTATTTTAAAGAAAACGGAATATGGAAGGGTAAAATCGCCCTGAATTCGGACAAGACAGGTTTTGATATCTGGGCGGAGAAAGACTTTATCGTTGCGCCGGATCATACGAATCGTTTTATCGCCGACTTTAACGGTGACGGATTATCGGACTTTGTTGCGCACAGTCAATCGACGGCAACCTGGTTTATCCGCCTCAATAACGGTGATCTGCACGATGAATTCACACCGCTCGCAGAGGTCACGGCATTTTGTCCGGCGTCGTATAGTGGTGAACGGCGGGGTTTTCTTGCGGATATTACAGGCAGCGGGTTAAGTGATATGGCATGCTGGGGTTCTGATTGTCAGCCATTTCTGGGCCAGGTCGGATACAACACATCAATGGGTGATCATGTATACAAAACCAGAGTTTTACCGTTCACATTCAACACCGTCGGAGCAAATACAGGCATCACCCCGGCGGATTTCAACGGCGATGGCGTAACGGATTACGCGGTTTATACCGACGCTTCGAATATTGAGATCGCGTACTCGCGGGGAATTTTCACGGATTTGTTGATTCGCAGCGACAACGGCATCGGAGGGGTGACGAGCATTGAATACGAACTATCCTCAAATCATCCCAATGCGTATTTGCCGTTTGTAATTCCGGTCCTCAAATCAACCACGGTCAGCAACAGCCGCGGGGACAGCTATACGACCGAATATGAGTACAGCGGGGGACTGTGGGACGCGGCGGAACGGGAGTTTTTCGGTTTCGAGACCGTGCGGGTGATCGATCCGGCCGGTAATTACTCGGAAAGCAAATTCCGCCAGGACGATGCGTATCTCAAAGGCCGGCCTGCCGAACAGGCGCAATACGATTATCAGAATAAAATTTACAGCAAAACCGAAAATACCTGGGCGGTTGACGTGATCAACAGTTCGGTCGAGCCGCCGGTTAAATTTACTTATCTCGAGCGCACGGATAATCATGTTTATAACACGGCCCAGGAAGCCAAACGCACGGCCCAGGAATTTACATACGGCGAATCGCCGCAAACAGGCAACCTGACCAAAGTGGAGCAGCTCGGCGAAGTGAACGTGGCCGACGGGCAGGATGTTCCGGGGGATTCGCGCACGGTTGAAACCGAATATGTAAAGAATACAGATAGCCAGGACATCTGGCTGCACGGTTTGCCGAAACAGACCACGGTCCGCAATAATACCGGTGAAATCATGCGGCGAACCTGGTTTTATTATGACAACAGTGATGATCTGAACGCCGATCCGGTCAAGGGCATGTTGACCAAAAAAGTGGATTGGGTCGGGGATGATCCCGAAGCCGAAGATCCGGTTACCAGATACGCTTATACGGCTTACGGGAATCTGAATTCCACAATTGATCCGCGGAATAATACGATTTCGATCGTCTATGATAATGAATTCCACACGTTTCCGGTTATCACCCAAAACGCGCTCGGGCATCAGGTCATTTCCGCGTATTACGGTGTTGACGGCGTCCCCTTGAACAACAACGGTTATGCCGGGCTCTGGGGACAGGTTAAATCAAAAACCGATCCAAACGGACAACCAGTTTTTCAGACACATGATACCTTCGGCCGGGTGACGAAGACCGTCGGGCCGTTGGATACGCTGCAATATCCGACCAGTTTGATCGGTTATGAAGACGGGGATACCTACACGAAAATCACCAATAAACAGCGAATCGAACACGGCCAGCCGCAAACCATCGATGCGGTCGAATATTACGACGGCCTGGGCCGCTTGATCCAGGCCAAGACCGTAAGCGGCAACGCGGGCGAATATGTTGTCAGCGGCCAGACCGAATACAATCCGCGCGGCCTGCCGGAAAAAAAATATATTCCGCGCTTCACAAGTTTGGGCTTGGATGAGATGGATCCGATTGATCCGGGAGCGCCGCATACCTTTATTGAATATGACGCCATTGGCCGGGTGACGCAGACCGTTAATCCGGACGATAGTTTTTCCGACGCGAGCTATGACAACTGGACCGTAACCGCGCGGGATGAAAACGGCCACCAGCAGAAATCTTATTTTAACGCGTACGGCCGGCTGATCAAAAAAGAAGAGTATGAAGGTTCGGACGGGCGTTGCTCGATCTACCCTGAGCAGGCGTACACCCTTTATGCCGAAACATTTTACTCATATGACTCCGAAGGCAATCTCATCCAGACCAAAGACGCTCACAACAATATCACCGGTATTTCATACGACAAGCTCGGGCGCAAGGTCGAGATGAACGATCCCGACATGGGCCTGTGGAAATACGGCTATGACCTCAACGGGAACCTGGCCTGGCAGGAGGATGCCAAGGGGCAGATTATTTCTTTCGAATATGACGCTCTTAACCGATTGCGTAATAAAACCGACGGGACTACGCTTAACGTCGATTATTATTATGACGATCCTATCGTTGCGTTTTCAAAGGGCCGGTTAACCAGCGTGCATTACGGGCCAAATGACAAGACGGAGTTCTATTATGACGCCCTGGGCCGCGAAACGAAATCGGTCAAGACCATCGACGGTATAGGATATACGGTCGAACGAAAATACGACGCCCTGAATAACCTGAAAGAAGTGACCTATCCGGACGGGAAAAAGGCGTTCTATCAATATAACGCTGCCGGCCAGGTCAACGCTGTCGCCGGAGATGAGTCTTTTATCGGCCCGCAGTCAAGCCTCAGGCGCTGGCAGGCGCTGCGGGACGTGATCCGTGATTCCTTAGACTGGTGCGAGAAACATATACTCGGCATCCGGGAAGTTTATGCAGACGAAATCCCGGCCGTGCCGGTACTGAACAGCGCGACCGCCGGGGACACTCAGGTGGCCTTGGATTGGACATTCGTACCCGAAGCGAACGGCTACGAGGTGAAATATTTTGAGGCCGGAGGCAGCGGCGGGTCCGGGACGAACTACACACTTGATCCCGGCTGCATGGGCGGCTGGCTGTTGGATGAGGCATCCGGTAACTTGATGGATGCGTGTAACAATAACAACGGGACTAAACACGGATACCTTCAAGCCGGAGTTCAGGGGCCGTTCGATGGCGCGCTAGAATTATTCGGCTATCCCGACGGGAATAACGCTTACGTGAACTTTGGCAGCGATGCGTCTTTGGATAACTTGGGCGCGCGTACGATCACGGCCTGGATCAGGCCGGATTCGCTGGGTGATTATAATCTTGGTGTCATCCTTGATAAAGGCGAAAGCTGGGGATGGGGTCTTTCTCTTTATAACAATAACCGGCTGCGTTTTTATCAGGGATTTGAAGGCGGGGCTGTGAAATGGCTGAGCCCACCCGGATCGATTCAACTAGGCGTTTGGCAGCATATCGCGATTGTTTATCCCGGAACCGGAGAGTATGACGAACCGGTATTTTATATTAACGGTAATCCGGCCGGCACGTCACTTGCATCGTCACCGCCGTATGGATCGCTTCGGACCGGAAATTGGGCGGATTTGCGGCTCGGCTTAAGTTATTACAATGTGTATGAATTTGACGGCGTCATTGACGAAATAGCCGTTTTCAACCGTGCTTTAAGTATGGCTGAGGTTGCTGAAATCATGAGCGCTGGCCTGGCCGGCGGCGGTACGGCGTATACTGTTTTTGACGCGGGCAACGTCATCAACTATACGGTCGCCGGCCTGACCAACGGCACGGAGTACGCGTTCTCGGTCCGCAGTTATAACGGCGCAGGTCGCAGCGAATTTTCCAATGAACTGAACGCCACACCGCAATCCGGGATCGTGCTGCCGCCGGCCGCGCCGGATTTAATCAGCGCCACGGCGGGAAACGGTTCGGTGGATTTGAGCTGGAGCACGGTCAGCGGCGCGGATGAATTTAAGATTTATTACGGGACTTCGCCCGGCAGTTACTCGCAGGAGGCCATGCCGGGAGATGTCACGGATTATACGGTTAACGGTTTAAGTAACGGCGTGACGTATTATTTCGTTGTGACCGCGTTGAACTCGGCCGGGGAGAGCGGGGTTTCGAATGAATTGAGTGCGATGCCGAATATTCCGGCACCCTCCGCGCCGGTTTTGAATACGGCCGATCCCGGAAACGGTTATGTTTCTTTGGGATGGGACATGGTGTGGGATGCAACCGGTTATGAGGTGCATTACGGGACTTCATCCGGGAATTATTCGGATAATGTCAGTGCCGGGAATGCCGGCAATTACACCGTGACGGGCTTGAGCAACGGTACGGAATATTATTTCGTGATTACGGCTGAGAACCAGGGCGGCCAGAGCGGGTATTCGAATGAGTTGAGTGCGACTCCGTATGTAGCGGTCCCGCTTACGCCCGTGCTTAATACGCCGTTTGGCGGAGACAGCTTGGTGCAATTAAGCTGGGACGCGGTGCCGGATGCGGATGACTATACGATCCGCTACACGACGTCTGGCAGCGGGGGCGGTACGGATTTTACCCAGGACAACAGCTGCCGGGGCGGCTGGCGGATGGATGAGGTTTCGGGGGATTTTATCGATTCCTGCAATGATAATGACGGGACCAAACACGGGTATCTGCAGGCCGGCGTCGACGGGCAATTTGATAGCGCGCTGGAATTATTCGGGTATTCCGAAGGCAATAACGCGCATGTGAATTTCGGCAGTGGCACGTCTTTGGATGATTTGGGCGCGCGGACCATCGCGGCCTGGATCAGGCCGGATTCGCTGGGCGATTACAATATGGGCGTGATCCTTGATAAAGGCGAAAGCTGGGGGTGGGGTGTTTCTCTTTACAGCAACAACCGCCTGCGTTTTTATCAGGGCTTTGAAGGCGGGGCCGTGACCTGGCTGAGTTCAGCGAATGCGCTTCAGATGGGGGCCTGGCAGCATATCGCGGTTGTGTATCCGGGCACGGGTGAGAATGACGAGCCGGTTTTTTATATTAACGGCAGTCCGGCCGGCACATCGCTGGCATCCTCACCGCCGTACGGCTCGCCACGCACCGGCAATTGGGCGGATTTATTGCTTGGCAAGAGTTATTATGACGTTTATGAATTTGACGGCCGGATAGATGAAGTGGCTGTTTTTGACCGGGCGTTATCCGCCGAAGAGATCGCCGGACTAATGAGCAACGGTATCACCGGGTCGGCCGGCGCGCCGCCCGCGACCGAGGTCCCGGTGGGTGATGTCACGAATTATGCCGTTGGAGGGCTTCAGAACGGGGTTGAGTACTTCTTTACGGTTTCGGCATCTAATTCCGCCGGCGAGAGCCCGCGGTCGGACGCGGTCAGCGCCACACCGTTTGCCGTGGTTGAAGCGCCGGTTAATTATATCGTCGATATTCAGTACAATGTGATGGGGCAGAAAACCGCGGTTGTTTATGCCAACGGCACCGAGACCGCGTATCAGTATAACGACCGGAATTTCCGTCTGGAACGCATGACCACGGTCAGCGGGCAGAGCCAAACCCTGCAGGATTTTCAGTATGTTTATGATAACGCGGGGAATATCGTTGAGATCGTGGACAATGTCAACACCGCGGACCAGACGTTTGAATACGACGCGCTGAACCGGCTGGTTGAGGCCGCCGGGTATCAGTACGGGACAAAATCTTACGCGTATGACGAGGTCGGCAATATTTTGTCCAAGGACGGGGTACAGTATTTTTACGGGGAAAACGGGGCAGGGCCGCATGCGGTGACGTCGCTGGATAATGGATTGTCGTTTGATTATGATCTTAACGGCAATATGACCGGACGGCAGGAAGGAGGGGAATCAACCGGGTACTTCTATGACGCTGAAAACCGCCTGCGGGTGGTACAAAAAAAGGGTGGAACGATCGCCGAATATGAGTATGATGGAGATGGAGGGCGGACGCAGAAGCGCGCGCTTTCCGGAGCCGAATGGGGAACCACGCGGTTCATCGGCTCGCTCTTTGAAATCACGCCTGACAGGATCAGCCGGTATGTGTATCTGGGCGGTGAACGCATCGCCGCGGTCAACAACGGCCAGACCGCGTATTATTTCAGCGATCATCTCGGCGGCCTGAACGTGGCCACGGATGTGGACGGCAATGTGCTGGAGCTGGTCGAATACACGCCGTTCGGATCCCTGTCGCGGCAGGAAAAAACGCAAGGAGGTGATGCGGCGCATCATTATTTCACCGGCCAGCGCCTGGACGACGAAACCGGCCTCTATTACTACGGGGCGAGGTATTATAATCCGGGGTTGGGGAGGTTCATTACCGCGGATATGGTAGTTCAGGATCCGAATGGAGATCCTCAAACCTTTAATAGATACTCCTATTGTGGTAATAATCCTGTTAATCGCATCGACCCAGATGGTCAAAGTTGGTTTAGTAAATTAATAGGTGGAATATTAGGCATAGCTACAACAATTTTTACAGGTGGTCAGGTCGGATTAGGATTAGCAGTTTTTAATATGGTCGATAGTACCATCGATACTTACCAGGCAACCGGAAATTTTGGATTAGCTATGGGAATAGGAGTTGGTGTTTCAATTGTTGGCGGTATTTCTGGAGGACTTTCAGACCTATTTTTTACTGAAACAATTGGAAAACACATAAAAAGCAAAGCGATTGGTTCGTTTTTTGGAGAATTATTTGGTTCATCTATAGGAGCTGGAGTTTCTTCGGGGCTAACCTCAAAAAGTCTGGGAGGAAAATTTTCCAGCGGTTTTTATCAAGGAGCTGCATCTGGAGCGATTTTCTATAGTTCCTTAAGGCTTGCTGAGATACCAGTCAATAAGATCAAGAAGATGCTTTATGAACATAATGTGCAAACAAAAGGAGAAGCCGGTAATCTGGTAATAAAAGCTTATCGAGGTGATGGAAATGGAGCGTTAGGCTCAGCTACTACAGATGGTCATGCTTGGGTTGAGAATCTGAATGGTGATCAAAGTTTTGGTGCTTGGCCGGATAGTCATCCTGGGAACTCAATGTTTGCAAATAATCCTAATGTTTCGAAAACTAAAGAGTTGTGGTTTAATCGAGAGGCAAATCTTCCAGCTCTCAGAAGCGCTGCAACTGTTAAGACAATTATATCGTTGTCTACTGATCAGGTGAACGGTTTCGGAACTTTTGTTTCCAAGGGCTTAGACTGGGGTAAATTTAATAATTGTT
>Ga0272441_10013214_pt1 | contig 11909 bp, 10 predicted proteins | sample SSMProp6N_FD_193582 | JGI IMG/M metagenome (GOLD analysis project Ga0272441, IMG submission 193582) | Marine sediment archaeal communities from Little Sippewissett salt marsh, Falmouth, MA, United States - SSM-Prop-6N | ecosystem: Environmental > Aquatic > Marine > Wetlands > Sediment ...
TTAACTTGATTTTAACAATAGGTAATCGTTTGGTTTATGTTTTCAATCATAATTTATTACAATTACTTAATTAACATACAAATTATTTTATTGGATGTCAAGCATATAATTTTCATTAAAGCAAATATTTAACACACAATAAAAAAACCTGGTCATTTAACCAGGTTGATTCACGTTATTTTATATGTGAGGTTATTACCTTATTTGTTGATCTTATATTTCTTCATTCTATATCTAAAAGTATCCAGGGACAATCCAAGCAATTTAGCTGCACGAGTCTGATTACCATTTGCTTTTGTAAGGGCTTCTTTCAATAATTTTTTTTCAACATCAGCGATATTCATCCCGGCATCAGGAATTTCAAGGACATCAGCCTGCCCTTGATCATGATGAGACGTCTGGTCCGGCAGAATAATTTCTTTTTCATTGATGATATGGTCATCTGCAAATATCACCGCTCGCTCGATGACATTTCTGAGCTCGCGTACATTTCCTGGCCAGGAATAATTTAATAATTTTTTCCTGGCTTCATTACTGAGCGAGGTAACTTTCTTCCTGAAATCGAAAGAGAACAAATTGATGAAATTTTGTGCGATCAGGACAATATCATTACCCAGTTCCGTGAGTGTTGGTAATTTCAGGCTAACAACGTTGATACGAAAATATAAATCTTGTCTGAACTCTTTGTTCTCAACTGCTTCCTTCAAATCCTTGTTTGTCGCAGCAATAATGCGGATATTCGCCTCTTTTTCTTGTGTGCTTCCCAGTCGTCTGAACTGCTTGGTTTCCAGGAATGATAAAAACTTGGCTTGAAGGGCCAGTGGCAATTCTCCTATCTCATCGAGAAACAATGTACCAGCCTCAGCCTCCTCAAGTAGCCCTTTTTTACTGACTTTTGCATCAGTGAACGCTCCTTTTTCGTAACCAAATATTTCGGATTCCAGCAATGTCGCTGGTATGGATGCACAATTGATTTCAACAAAGGGTGCTTTTGGTTCCATGGATGCACGGTGAATTTCCCTGGCAACCATGTTCTTTCCCGTCCCACTATCACCCTGTAATAATATAGTCACATTATGAATACTTGATATCTTTGCGATAAACTCACGAACTCTTTGAATCTGGTCCGATTCACCCAGAAGACGTCCCGAATGATAATCTCCATAACTGGATAAATTTGCCTGAAGTACCTCTATTTCATAAATTTGCTGTCTTATTTTTTGTTCAAGAGATGTCTCATTCGTTGTATCAGAGACAATACTGAGCAAGTGGGCTCCTTCGAAAGACTTGTCTTTCATTGGCAATAATGTTAAATCATAATAGTGTATATTTCCAGAAGAATCAAACGTATTTATTTTATTCAATTTATACTTGTTTGATTTTCGCGTCAGAATATTATGAACATACTCTTCGGTTCCAATAAGTTCCGGAAAAATTTCCCAAATTTCATTTTCCAGTTTGATTGTATTGGATTGTATTATATGAGAAAAATTGGAACTATGCTTTATCAATTTCAATTGAGTATCAAATATTCCGAATGCTATATTGCTTTCTTTTAATATTTGATTAATATAATTTGTCACTTTGTTATTTAGCCTCTAGAATTGATTTACCTAAATTAATGAACAATTCTTCCACATTCTCGGCAGTTTTACTGCTCGTAAATATGAATTTTGTTTTATACGACTTTTCTATTTGCAATAATTGTTCCATTTTCAATTTGTCGTGATCGACTAAATCAATCTTATTGGCTACAAATGAGATTTTACTGCCGGGATTCATTTCAAGGTAGGGATTCAAAAATATATCAACATCTTTAAATGTTTGCTCTCTGGTGATATCACAAACAACAATCGCACCGTGGGATCCTCTAAAGTAATTTTTTATCACATCATTAATCTTCTCAATATGTGCGATATCCCACAAAATAATTTTCAAATGAATTTCAGATCCTGCATTGCTTTTTAGTGATCTGACATCCTTTTGACTTATTTGTACTCCTATTGTAGAAAGATATTTCTCATCAAATTTATTGTAGACAAATCGACGAACCAGGCTTGTTTTTCCAACTCCAAATGAACCCAACATGCAAATTTTCTTGCTAACCTTTATTATATCAGCCACTGTAACTTACCTTTCCTGGATTATATCAAATTCAACTCGACGATTTCTTGCACGCCCTTCCTCACTTGAATTGGAAGCCAATGGATCCGTTTCACCGTGGTAGCTGACTTCCAGTTTTTCGTCCGATAATCCATTTAATCTCAAATAATCATGAATTTTATCAGCTCTATTTTTTGAGAGTAACATATTATAGTCAACACTTGATGTATTGTCAGAGTACCCTTTCACCAATAACTTGCATGAATCATTCGCTTTCATTGCAGTAATAATTTCATTCAGTAAAACAGTATCCTTCGCAGAAATCTCAAAATTATTTACATCAAAGAATATTGTGTGAGTCTTCAAAAATTGCTTAATTTCCATGCTGGAATTCAAGGATTCATTTTGTTGTAAGTTATTTATAATCATGTGGACGCCCCTCACATCACTCACACGATGCGATATTCTTCGTTTTGTTTCCAAATCCGCGACTTCGCCCTCGATGGTGACAATATCATCCTCTATGATAAATATGGGCCTCTTACCCGGAAATTTTATCCCACTCAATTGCTTTTCAATGTTTTCCTGAATATATCGTTTCGATGAAATCCTGTCCTCGATATCTAAATCAAGCGTGTACCCCTTGTAATCATCCCTTTCACTTAACACACTGTCGATCCTGGACCTTACATCCATTGAACTTACAGTTCCTGAAACGGTCAGCCAGCTGTTATCTACATCAAAATCCAATGCCGAAATATCATAATCCACTACATTCTGCACTTGTGTTCTTATCTTTTTTTGCATGTTCAAATTTCTCAGGAATCCTGGCAACCATGACCATAATGCGATAATCAATAAAATACTTACTAAAAAACCGCCGATATATTTAAAATAAGATTTTGTTTCTCCAGCTGTTTTCAGGGCATGCTCCTGATTAATCTGGACAATAAACGCCTTCATTGGATTAGTGATATCACCAAATTCAGTCATATCACCATCAAAATTTCTGAGTTTTTTATGATATCGATTGAATAATTTGTGTGATAATTTCTCTATATCTTCACGAAAATCTGTTGGTTCAACGCCGGAGATTACGAATGCAAAATATGAATAACGCCCAAAATCGAGCAAAATTTTGGAATCGCCGTATTGAATTTCTTCAAGATCCTGTTTCTGTTTTGCATTGAACACCTCTGACACAAAATCTCGTATGGCTGTCAACATACCACTGACAAGGTCTTTATCCATGCTCGACTGATTCTCAACACTCGATGCATGAGCTATCAACAACCCGCTCTCTTTATGTATGAGAAATATTTCATCTATTTTAAAGGGTAACGCATCCTTTAAAACGAGTTCCCCCTTGGAAACGCCCGTTATTGTTGACTTCAATCGCGTTGCTAAAATTGGTCCGCTGAGAGCCTGATCAATCCTCCGATTTACCGTTGTCACAAGATTCTTCATCGATTCTGAAACAGATTTACGGATAGTCTGACCAATAACCGGATATAAAGCGTCGACCATGTCATCTTTCGCTTCGGAAATCTGAGTCCTGATAGCATCCCCCATGACCGGTGCCAGGGCCGCGGCCATTTCGTCCTTTGAATCCGCGATTTTCCTGTTCAATAAATCAGCAATAACCGGTTCAAGTACCTCTATCAATGATTCCTGATCACCTATCTGTTCCTTCAGTCTCTCCAGTTCCCCCACGAATGAATCAATTTTTTTAGAATCTTCTTCAAAGAGTATTTTACGTAATTTTTCAACTGAGCTTTTATTGGCCGATTTCATCCGATTTTAAATCCTGAATGTTTAATTCATTTTATACAATGTGTTACGAAGATTTTTTGTCCCGGACTCTCGTTCCCCACTCGATAAATGCCTGTCCAATTTCTGACTTATCCAGCTTGCTTTCATTAATTTTTGAGAGCTCCGACATTATTTCTTCCTTCAAGGCTTCAAGCTTTTGTGTGATATTTTTATTATCTTCATATGTTTTCTTTAAACCATCGACATTTTCAGTCAGAATGCTATCAGATTTTTCACACCGAGTCTTCAGATCATTTATCTCGTCCATAAGCTGCTTGTTTTCTTTGCGCAGTTGCTGGATTTCGCTTTCAAATTTTGATCGGTCCTCACCATAAATGATCTCCCGAATCTCATCCATTTCATTCCGTACGTCTTTGTCCTGATTCGCCTTTTCAGACATATCACTCATATTGTTGTCTCCAAAAATTATGTTAATATACTCCCAATATATCTGAAGCTTTTCAATTTAAGTCTATTTAAAAATAATGAATTATTCTAATAAAGTCAAGATATTTATGATTACGCGCAATTACTTAATCCCTCTGCATTTCACATCTAATTAAGCAATAAAGTCCTTGATGTCGACAAAATTACCATTAATCCCTATCAATTATCAAAGAAATTAATAAAATAAACAGGGTCGATCCGATTACCGACCAGATTATGGGAATTTGTCTGATGTAAAATAAGTCCGCTATTTCAAACTTTTTACTCAACCATGATCCCAAAACTGCACCGATGAAACCAATAAATATTCTGGTTGTGCAACCGCCGGATTTTTTCCCTACGATTGCCGATGCGACTGAGCCACATACAGCTGCAACTACTATTAGAATGAGTATGTGCGACATAGTTGTATTCAATCCTCCTTCGATTTAAATTTCACATTTATCACTATCAATCATGTGACCCACTTCCAAGTCGTTCCATCATTGAATATAATCGCCTGCGTGTTATACCGAGTAACTTCGCGGCCTTGCTCTTATTGCCCTGCGCCTTGGTGAGGGCCTTGTTAATGAGATTTTTTTCGACCTCCTCAATGGAAAGACCATCTTCCGGAATCTCTATGTCAATAGCTGTCTCTATTTCGATTCCACTTCGAATATGCGGCGGCAGCAGATCAATTGTGATTATTCCATCACCAGCCATTATCAGCGACCTCTCGATCACATTTTCCAATTCCCGCACGTTACCAGGCCAATTATATTTTATCAGAGCCTTGATCGCTTTGATATCCATCTTTTCATCATCCCAGCCATTTTTCCGTAAGAAATGAGCAACCAACTCCGGGATATCATCTCGCCTCTCCCTTAAAGGAGGCAGCTGAATCGGAAAAACATTGATGCGGTAATATAAATCCTGCCGAAATGACTCATTTTTAATCGCGGATTCCAAATCTCTGTTCGTGGCAGTTATCGTTCGTGCCTCTATGCTGATCGTTTCCTGGCCTCCCAATCTCACGATCTCTCTATTCTGGAGTACTCTCAGTAGCTTAACCTGTATTGCTGGAGAGATATCTCCGATTTCATCAAGGAAAATCGTTCCTTTCCCCGCCAATTCGAATCGTCCCAATTTACGCTTTTCAGCACCAGTAAAGGCACCTTTTTCATATCCAAACAACTCACTTTCCAGCAATGTCTCAGGCAAAGCACCACAATTTACTGCGATGAATGGCTCATTTTTTCGGTCACTCAATTGATGAACAGCACGCGCTATCAACTCTTTTCCAGTCCCACTCTCTCCGCGCACCAATACAGTGGCATCACTGGGTGCCACCTTATTTATCATTTGATAAATCTTCTGCATTTCACCGCTTTTACCAATAATATTATCGATCGAAAACTTGCGTTCCAACTTCGACTTTAAATCTTTATTCTCCCTCTCCAAATCACTCTTCTGGCCGATCTGTTTGACTTTCAATTTTAGTTCGTCGATTTCAAATGGCTTGATAAGATAATCATATGCACCTTGACGCATGGCCTCTACAGCTGTTTGCGCGGTCGCGTACGCTGTAATCATGATTATTTCTATATTCGTAAATTTCGATTTCGCATATTTTAATACGTCCATGCCATCTTTTCCCGGCATTTTTAAATCTGTAATTACAATATCAAATGTCCCTTTATTCAGCTTGGCGATAGCATCCTCACCATCAAAAGCTAAATCCGTGGTATACCCATCACTCTCTAATGCTACCTTCAATACATGGCACATGCGTTTTTCATTATCGACAATTAAAATATTCATAATTTAATCCCGTTCTTCTGGTATATAAAAAGTTATCGTGGTACCGTGATCCGGTTTGCTTTCGACATTGAGCCAACCTCCATGCCCTTCAATTATCTGCCTGGTTATCGCGAGACCCAGTCCACTGCCTGTCGATTTAGTGGTGTAAAATGGTTCAAAAATCTTGTTTGGATCTCCTTCGATACCGGAGCCATCATCGCTGATTGCTACTGCAATATATTTATGCCCGCGTGAATCAGCTTCTTTGATATCAATCTTTATTTCACCTTTATCATGAATCGCCTGTCGCGAGTTAACGAGCAAATTTAATAATACCTGCTTTATCTTCTCCTCATCATATTTTATTTGGAGCTCATTAAATAATGTGCTCAATGTGAGCTCTATCTTGTCCTGATCGATATCTCGATCAAATGCTCTGACTGCATCTTTTATCGTGTGAATGAAATCATTTTGTTTTAAATTTAATTTTATTTCTCTCGCGAATGACAGGAAATCATTGACCATATTGTTCAATCGATTTACTTCTGTTCCAATATAATCAAATAATTCGTTTGGCGCATTTTTTCTTTCATATTGCGATCTCAACACATCCGCTGTCGCTTTAATCACTCCGAGCGGATTGCGAATTTCATGAGCAACTGATGCGGACATCTGGCCTAGCAGGGCCAGTTTCTCTCGTTTCCTCAATTCCTCCTGCGTGTTGATGAATAAATCTATTGTCCATGATAAGAAAAATGAAAACAAGATTATCGCTCCCAGACTCGCCAGTCCAATAATCACAAGACCTCGTTTAAAATTTTTAATTATTTGAAAAAAATCTGCGTTTGCTTCCAGAACTAATAACGCAACGGTCTCTCCTAAAATATTTGTCACCGGAGCATAACCAGTTTTGAAACGACTCCCCTCAACAATGAAAATAGGTGAAATTTCAGTTCGCCCATCCCATGCAGAAGCAAGTAAAAGACTGTCGCGTTGTATATATGAAAGTAAATCACCATAATTAAAATTACCACTCGCATCAATGATGATCCTGTTCCTTTGATCAATCAAATAGACACCCTCCAGCTGATTTTCCATTTGAATGGTAATTAATTTACTTTGAAGAAGTAAAAGCTCTGTGTAATTATTTATTGGGAGCATCTGAAGATCATGGAGGGAAATTCCAGGAGTGAGCTCTATATTATTAGCCGATAATGTAGCAATAGAGCCAAGACGCGTGGATAACTCTTTCTCCAGGGAATTCTCTATTTCGCTTAGAAAAATCCAGCTGCCAAAATTGAACGCGATCAGGATGACAACCATTAGAATTACAATGAATTTGACGTAGAATTTTCTTCGTTCAAGATATTTTTCTTCATCTTTAACAAACATATACAATTCTCATTGTAAATCAGACTCATAAGACCTATTGATTATGTCTATCTGGATCTTAAATTAAACACGCCATCCCAATCTTCAGGTCTCGGCTCCTCAATGAAAATTTTACATCGTCTTATAAATTCTTTCGATGGACCGTCCTGAGGAATCAATTGAATAGCCTTGTAAAAATAGTTATATGCATTTACCCAGTCCCGCTGTCTGTAATAGGATAATCCCTGTAAAAAATATTCGTATCCACTCGATCTGGCCTGATCAATTTGCTCAGATTTTCTGCTGATCAACTCATAGATCTTAATAGGATTTTTATTACCCTTAACGCGTATATAATCTAATTCTCTGACCCAGAAATTGTCTTGAATTACCTTGAATGTGTTCTCGCTAATAATCACTTCCGTATCATACAACTTGTTTGCGCTTTCCAGACGATACGCTATATTCACCGCATCACCTATCGCCGTATAATCAAATCTGTTTGAGCCGCCAATATTTCCCAATACTATATGCCCGGTATCTATCCCAATCTGCATTTTGAATTGCGGTAATTCATTCCGTTTCCAACTATTCCGTAATGCAACAATTTGTGCCTGCATATCCAGAGCCGCGCTACATGCGTCTATCGCATGTCGCTCATGCTTTAATGGAGCACCCCAAATTGCAAAAAGCCCATCACCTTCATATTTATCAATATACCCATTGTTGCGAATGATTATTTCGCTCATTTCTGATAGATATTGATCTAATATTTTCACCAGTTCATGAGGAGATAAATTCTCAACTAATTGTATAAAATCCTTGATATTGCAAAAAAATGAAGTGGCAACTCTCCTGTCACCCTGCAAGTCAATGCTGTCAGACTTTTTAATCAATGCGCGTAAATTTTCATCCGAAATATAGTGTTTGAAATAATTTCGCAGAGAGTATCGTGTCTTATGATTCATTACCGTGTGATAAACCATGGCTGTCACAAATCCGAACAGAACTCCACCCACAAGTTTCATTATGTTCAACCACATATCACCATACTTCAATAACTCGACCGATAAGAAAACGCATAATCCCGCGACGAGAATGGTTACCACAGTTCCCCAAAATCTTCGCCATATGATCAAGCTGGTAACGGTCATTAATATTACAAGGAAAAGTATGCTATAGAAAATATATGAATTCAATTTTGAAATAAAGGTTCCTGCAATAATACTGCATATGGCATTTGCATGCATTTCAATCACAGAAAAATCATTTTGAAAAGGTACATTTATTCCGGATGTTATTTTATTCGAAGTCGTACCTATCAGTACGATCTTGTCTCTGAACAAACCCAAATCAATATTTTTTTCCAAAATGTCTATGAATGAGATATGTCTGAAAGTCTGTAATGCACCGTGAAAATTTAGGATCATTTTCTCCGATTCATTCAATGGAATTAATATGTAGTCGCTACCATTAATCCTCATCTTTATGTGCTTTTGGGACTGAAATCGAATTTTATCTCTTTCCAGATGCAGGGAAGACATAACGACTGACAACGGAAATGAAGGAATGACACGATCTCTATATTTTATTAGAAGAGGAGTCGAACGAATCACGTCACCATGTTCTTCTTGAATCAAAACACCACCTATTCTTTTCGCAGCCTGATACAAATCATAATTATACTCATTCATGAGATCAGCTGCCGGAAGATTCGCAATTAAACCAGCATCCACGTTTATTGAATGCTTCTCCAGTATCTTGAGCTCTGACGTATCATTCCTGAAATTATAAAATAAATAGGGCATCTCTTCTATCATATGCACTGCTTTGCACAATGATTGATGTTTTGAAAACAATGATATCAAACTATCCCCGGTCGCATCTCCATTCGTCGCAATTCGTACAGGCATGTCCAAACCTGTCACGAGAGAACCGGAACGTAGGATATCATTAATTACCTGAACGAAAAGTTTATTTTCCCAGGTAGAAATTGGACCCAGTTTATCAAGTGTACGCTGATCAATATCAATAATAACAATATTATCAATCGCACCCGTTACTCGCGACAGTGAACGGTCAATCTTTTTCTGATATCTCCAATCATAGAGCTTTGCTTCATATTTATCGAACGAGCATTCAAATAAATACTCAGAAAATATCAGGATGAGTGCAAATGATATTAAGCTTAATATCACTGAAATCAATATTTTATTTCGACCAGGTTTAAACATATCACATTTTTCTTTATATATCGATAATTTTGCCTTTATACACAATCTTTGCAGGTCCTGTCAGTGTAAGATCTTGAAAATCTGATTTAAATGAAACGATTAAATGCCCTCCCCGCGTTTCAACATGGACTGGCGGACGAATCCCGTGCTGAGTAAAAGCTGTCATTGCCGATGAAATTGTCCCTGTTCCACAGGCCAGCGTTTCATCTTCCACTCCACGTTCATACGTCCTTATTCGCAGGTTATGTTCATCAATAATCTGCACAAAATTGACATTCACTCCTTTGGGCTGAAAGGAATCATGATATCGATAGAAACGACCGATGTCAATGACGTTCAACCGATCAATATCCTCAGCAAATAGAACATAATGAGGTACACCAACGTCCAGATATGCACCCTCCTGAAGATTTACCATATCATTGACTCCCGGTTTCATCTCAAATTTAACAGGTGGGGGCATGCCTAATTCTATGCCCTCGTCCATAACACGCGCCTTGTACACTACCCCCAAAACATCAAATTTCATTGAACCTGATGCAATTCCATTCATATAGGCATAATAGGCAGCCGCTCTGGCACCATTACCGCACATCTCACCAAGCGAGCCATCCGCATTATAATAACGCATCGAAAAATCATGGTCGTCGCTCTTTTCGAGCAACAGGATACCATCCGCACCTACGGCGATTCTTCGCTTACAAATACGATGGAAAATATCCGATTCATCGCCGGCAAAATTGCTTGACCGATTATCAAACAGTATAAAATCATTGCCAGCCGCTGAAAGTTTTGAAAATTCCAAATCTCTTACATTCATATTAATTTCCATTGCTCAGGATAAAAAATCTTCCCAATTTTCACGAGACCTTATCAGCTCATGCGTATTACCATCTATCCATACTTCAGCTGGTCTCGGACGTGAATTATAATTACTCGCCAGTGAATAACCATACGCACCCGCTGTCATGACCGATAGTAAATCTCCACGTTCTATACGGGGCATTTCCCTGTCCTTGGCTAAAAAATCTCCAGTTTCACAAATGGGGCCAACGATATCAACAATCTCCTCCTCAGCTCCATTCCTGGTTGCAGGTACAATTTGATGATGAGCATTGTAGAGGCTGGGTCGAATGAGGTCATTCATACCCGCATCAACAACAATAAATTTTTTACCACTAGAATCTTTTCGATAAAGAACACGCGAAATCAGTGCACCCGCTTCGCCAATAATTGAACGACCGGGTTCAAAGAATATTTCCAGATCCAGTTTCTTCAAAACTGAAAGCACACTGTCTGCTAATTCCGCTGGCTCCGGTTGTTTCGTATTATCGGAGATAGAATCATATTTCACTAAATTTGTATAATTAACTCCCAATCCACCACCAATATCTATATGATTCAAGACCATGCCATGATCTCTTAGTTCGTTCACAAAAACAGCCAGCTTTTCAGCAGCCGCTTTAAAATATTCAAGATTTAATATCTGCGATCCAATGTGACTGTGTATTCCATCAATAGCAATGCCTGACATTTTATCCGCTCGTTTGAACACATCCAATGCTCGCTTGATATTGATACCAAATTTATTAATTGACTTTCCAGTGGAAATGTATGGATGACCATTTATGTCGATATCAGGATTAATTCTGATGGCGATCGGTGCCTTCTTCCCCAGACCTGTCGCAATATTATTTATGACTTCCAATTCTTGCTCAGATTCAATATTAAATGCTCTAATGCCACTCTCAATCGCGAATTCTATTTCCCGATCCGTTTTACCCACACTTGCATAGACAATTTTTTTGGGATCAATCCCCGCTTTTAACGCCAGGAATAATTCACCACCCGAAACAATATCCGCACCACTGCCCAGTTCCCCTAATAATTTTAAAATATGTAAATTTGAATTTGCCTTTAAAGCGTAACAGATTGTATGCGGCACTGATTGAAAAGCATCAGCATACTGCTTGAATTTATGCTTGATAGCATTTTTACTGTAAAGATATAAGGGCGTCTTATATTGTTTGACAATATCACTTATTTTAATGTCTTCACAATACAATTCGTTGTTGCGATAAGAAAAAAAATCCATTTAATCTCCTTGTCGAATCAATCTTAGGTTCATTTCTAGAATTATTAATAAGTGAAAATTTATAATTG
>Ga0272441_10013215_pt1 | contig 11908 bp, 8 predicted proteins | sample SSMProp6N_FD_193582 | JGI IMG/M metagenome (GOLD analysis project Ga0272441, IMG submission 193582) | Marine sediment archaeal communities from Little Sippewissett salt marsh, Falmouth, MA, United States - SSM-Prop-6N | ecosystem: Environmental > Aquatic > Marine > Wetlands > Sediment ...
GAGGGCGCGAAAATCGGGCGTGCCGTCCTAGAGCGCATTGCGAACGGGAGGGCCGGTGCCTGGCACCGACATGCAGTCACAGTCGTCGATGGCGGAACACGCGTCTCGACCAACCGGGAGCGCCATTCGTTCCCCTCACGAGCGACAGCATGTGAACACCTTCAGTCAGGTATGGGACCTTGAGTTCGAGGGTGAATACCCCATGTTTGATGGTGCCGGATCTCACGTCCCCGACCCTGATGTCGTCGATGGCGATTTCTGGGACTGGTCCAGCCGTGGAGAGCGGCGTGTAACCTTTGATCGTCAGAGGATCGCTGGTGGTCTGCCCATTCGGTGGCTCGATCAGCGACCATCCTTCCACAGCTTTCGGCTCCGGCTCGAGTGAGAACGGACGGTGGATCACCGCCTTCACCGCGTCGAGGTGGGGGGATATCTTCGAGCGGCCGTTGGTCATGCAGATTTCGCAATCCGCAGGGGGCTTCCCCGAGACGTGGTGCTGGCGAAACTCCGCAAATTCGTCGCCGCGCCAGGTTTCTTCCACGGTGCGATCATCAATGAGACCGAAGACCCGATCGTTGAGACAACACGTACGAATCTCTCCGGCGGTGGTCACAAAAACTGTCCCCCAGGGCTCACCGCACCTCGGCCGCACCTGATTGCGGACGGCGACGCGCCGGGGGTAGTCCATTGATCCGTCGGTGGCCACGAGATAGCTGCTGAAGTGGACCCCTGCGGCGGCGGAACGGTCTGCCGCTCTCTCGATGACCTCACGGGCCCAGGTTTCGTCGATAGCGTTCAGTGATTCCTGGGAGTAATGCCGATCGAGTGGGCCTGCGGTGTCCCAGGCGAACAGGGGCTCGACGTTGATTTCCTCGACCCCCATCCCGATCACGGTATCCACGAGGTCGGGCAACTCGCCGAGATTCGACCCCATGGCCACGAAGTTGACCGTGACCATTGGATTGCCAAACCTCTGGCGAGCCTCGCAAAGGGCCGAGAGACCACGAATCGCGTCCTTGAAACGTCCACCGATGCGGATCGACTCGTAGGTCTCGGGCGTGATCCCATCGAGAGAAACCGACACCCTTTGTGCGCCTGCTCGCGCCACCCTGTGGGCATATTCTCGATCGATCAGGGTCGCATTGGTCGTAAACCACGCCTCGACCCCAGCATCGGTAAGCTCCGAGATGTAATCGACGAGGTGTCGATTCAATGTCGGTTCGCCGAGACCGTAGAGATACGCTTTCAGGAGGTTCGGGAAAAGCCCACGCAATCGCCGAAAGGTCGTCGGTTCAAGCATGGCCGGTCGACCCGAATCCGTTTTGTAGCGCGTGTCGTGTGCGATGGCGCACATCCGGCAGCGAAGGTTGCACCGCGCGGAGACTTCCAGAAATGCCTCGTGAGGAAGGCAGCCGGGTCGGGTGAGGCCGGCGACGTAGGCCTCTCGAGCCTGGCCCAGATTGTTCCAACGAGCGTCGTTCACAGGTTCAGATGTCCTCTCCCCTCCCTCTGCCCCGGTTCCTGGTCATGCGTGGTTTCAAATAGCTGGCCCTTGGGGAGTCCAGACGGTGAACTGGATCCAGTCGCCGAGAACCCGAGGTTGCTGAGTTTACGGACGTCGATCACGGAGTGTCACCTCCGAATATCGGTCGCGATCATTCGAAGCGGTGCCTGGCACCGACGCCGGAGGTGGAGTAGCCCAAGAACTCGGAATTCGGAATTCGGAATTCGGAATTCGGAATTCGAAAGACGGGCAGAACGCTGTGCGATGGCACCGTAGGCGCGCATCTTATGCGCGCTCCGGTTACGCGCGCTCCGGTGACGTATCAGCGATGCAGGAAGGTCCGGCAATCGGCGGACGACTGCGCGCGCACGACGCGCGGCTACGGGAGGTGCCTCAATACACCGGACCCGGAATGGGCGGGCTGGGGTCTTCGTCCTTCGACCGACCTCGGGTCCTCATAGCCCCAAAAGCCCCATAGCCCCATAGCCGGGGCGGCCGGGGTGGGGGGGGCGGTGTTACGTCCCGGAAACAGTAACGATGGCGATCCCGACGACGAACCGTGGCACTCTTGGCCGCCGGACAGGATCAGGCTCGTCGCCCCGATCTCCAAGCCGTTCACCGACCGTCATTTCCGATACCCGGTGGGACGGCTTCGCGATCTGAGGCCGGTTGATCTCCTATCGTTTTCCTAAGGAATGAGAATTGCTCATTTATGAACGGACGAGGTGCGCCCTTGCGTTGTGGTCCAGATGGAAAATGTTGCGTAAAATTCCCTCATTTGAGGGTCCGTCTCAATATTATGGAAAAAGATCCGATATGATAGCCGGGGAGTGGTATTGATGACTATTATCACTTATATGATCGCGTACTGTGGCATGGCAATCTTCCTGGTGGCCTGCGTCGCCCGATTCAAGATGTGGTCGAAGATGCCCATGCACCTGAGATGGGAGCTCTACCCGGTGGCGCATGAGGGCGGAGGAAGGGCCACCTACGGCGGTTCCTACCTCGAGGAGAGTGACTGGTGGACCAAGCCCCGGAACGTCTCGCTCTTGGGCGAGGCCAAGGTCATGGTCCCCGAGATCCTCTTCCTGGAGGCGCTCAAGGAGCACAACAACCAACTCTGGAAGCTATCATTTCCCTTCCACTTCGGGCTCTACCTGGTGGCCGCGTGCACCATTCTCATGATGGTCAACGGCGTCCTCGGCGCGCTGTTTCCGGGCCTCATGGCGGGGATCATCGGAACCCTGTTCTCCTGGCTCATCTCCATCACCGGTTATGCCGGGTTGGTTCTGGGACTGGTGGGTGCCGTGGGCCTCATCCAACGTCGTTTCGTCAAGCCACTGCGAGATTACTCCGCGCCGGTGGACGTGCTGAACCTGGTCTTTTTCGTGATCGCGTTCGGCACGGCCCTGACGACCGCCCTGTGGGTCGATCGCGGCTTCGAGAGGGTTTCGACATTCGTCGGCAATCTGGTGACCTTTCACGTCTCGCCGCTACCAGGCACCGGACCCGAGGTCTTCATGCCGATGATCTCGGCGATTCTGCTTGCCATGCTGGTGGCGTATATCCCCCTGACCCACATGTCTCACTTTGTGGGCAAGTACTTCGCGTATCATTCCATCCGCTGGGCAGATGAACCGAATCTTCCTGGCGGAAAACAAGAAAAGGTCATTCACGAGTTGTTGGATCAACCGGTGTCATGGTCGGCCCCCCACATCCAGGGTGACGGCAAGAAGACCTGGTTGGACGTTGCAACGGAGGATCAGAAGAAATGAAGCAGCCCGACAGTGTAAAAGACATTTCCAAACACCCGGGTCAGCCGCTGGCCCACGTGGAGCCGATGGAGCTGGTTCCGCTGCCGCCCCCGTTCGACAACCTGGACGAAGAACCCGAGTTCGCCAAGTTGTCGGATCAGGCTCGCGAGCAGTACGTTGTCCTCGACGACACCATCGCAGTGAACATCAAAAAACCCGAGAGCAAAGAGGAGGAGGACCGCCTCGTCCAGAGCTTTCTCTCCGGGCTGAAGAAGTGCTTCACCAAAGAGGACAACTGGACCTTTCTCCAGCCCCTCGAGATGTCAATGGAGCACTGCGCCAAATGCCAGACCTGCTCCGAGGCGTGCCACATTTTCGAGGAGTCGGCCGAGAACGAGCTCTACCGCCCCACCTACAGGTCGGAGATCATCAGGCGGATCTATTTCAAGTACATCAAGAAGGCCTCGACGCTCGTCCACGGCGACATCGATCTCAACTGGACCACCGTCGCCAGGCTGATCGAGCTGAGCTATCGCTGCAATCTGTGCCGGCGCTGCGCCCAGACCTGCCCCATCGGAATCGACAATGCTCTTCTGTCGCGCGAGATCCGCAAGATCGCCTCCCAGGAGATGGGCATCACGGCTCGGGAACTGCACAAGGACGGGTCGGTGCTTCAGCTGGAGGTGGGTTCGTCAACCGGTATGACCCCGATGATCGTCAAGGACAACATCGAGTTCATCGACGAAGACACCGCCGAACGCACCGGCATCGAGTACGAAACTCCGTGGGATGTGGAGGGCGCCGACATTCTGCTCATCCACAACGCGGGAGAGATCATGGCGTGGCCGGAAAATCCGGGTGCCTTCGGAACCATCTTCGACGCCGCGGGTCTGAGCTGGACCATGTCGTCGGAGATCGTGGCCTACGACGGCATCAATTACGGGGTCTGGTACGACGACATGATGTTCGCCAAGGTGGCCGTCAAACACGCCCAGGCGGCGGCCAAGCTCGGTGTCAAAAAGATCGTCCTCGGCGAGTGCGGTCACGCCCACAAGGCGCTCACCGTGATTGCCGACAAAGTGCTGACTGGAGACCTCAACATCCCCCGCGAGAGTTCAATGGTGACCCTGTTGGACATCGTCAGATCGGGCAAGGTGAAGTTCGACAAAAGCCGGAACGACTTCCCTGTCACACTGCATGATCCGTGCAACCTGGTCCGCCTGATGGGTGTGGTCTCTCCGCAGAGAGAGATCATCGAAGCGGTGGTTCCCGAAGGCCGCTTTCGGGAGATGGCGCCGCACGGCGTCGAGAATTACTGCTGCGGCGGTGGTTCGGGTTTCGCCATCATGTCCGGCCACAACTTCGCGGACTGGCGCCATTTCATGACCGGCCGGAAGAAGTTCCGCCAGATCCTCGAGGCCTTCCAGGGCGAGGAGATGGACATGGAGCATCCCAAGTACCTCTGCGCTCCGTGCTCCAACTGCAAAGGCCAGATCCGAGACATCTTGGCCTACTACGATGCCTGGGAGAAGGCCGGCATCTATTACGGCGGTCTCGTGGAGTTGATGGTCAACGCCATGGTGGATGCCCAGCCGGGCTTCATCGATTGGGAGTGGCATTAGTCTCCGGCCGATCGAAGAACTGAGAACTCATAACTGAGAACCTCGACCCCCACCCGCCCGGGTGGGGTTTTTTCGTCGTGAGTGCCCGGCTGGTGCGGATCGCGACCCCGCCCACGCATTCTGCGATCCCGGGTCGATGCCTATCATTGCAACTTGCAACGGTGCGGCCTGTGAACTGCGAGGCTATCAACCTGAAATGTTGATTCCACATTACTTGTGCAAAATTTCACGAAATCGACGAAAGTGGCACGTCGGTTGCTGCTCCCCTGGTTGGAGGGCAGATTCAGCTCTCTGTATCGCCAAGCATAGAGGGAAGGGAGTGGCGAGATGATCCACCTCGAGAACTGGAACTGGGAGGAGGGACAGAGGGTCGTCGCCGACATTTCCACACTGCGGGAGCAATTCGTCGATGTCCACGAGTTTGCCGTCAGCGGGGACGGCGAGACCATCGCTGCCCCGGTGTTGAAAGAGCCCGACGTCTTCGGTGTGTGGGTCAACGGATCGCTTTGGGATGGCGAATTCGAGAAGGCGTGGCATCTCCTGTTCACGCCGGACCAGCGCCTCACCGCGTTGGTCCGCGTCGACGACGAGTGGACTCTCGCGGTCGATGGTGAGCTTTGGGATCAGCGTTGGGAGTTCGCCTGGAACCCGACCTTCAGTCGCGATGGCAGGGTGATCGCGCTGCAGATCAAGGACAACATGGAGTACTCGGTGGCCGTCAACGGGACCCCGTGGGACTGCAGCTTCCCCTCGAGTCGTGGCCTCACAGTGAGCGACAACGGCGATATCGTGGCCGCGCCGGTCCAGGTCGTGCCACTTGCCGAGGGAGACATATTCGCTTTTGCCGAGGGCACGTGGAGCGTCGCCGTCAATGGGGTGGCGTGGGATCGGAAGTTCCTCAATGTCTACGCGCCGGTCATCAGTCCCGGAGGTGACCGGGTGTCCGCTGAGGTGAGGCTGGACATTTGCGAATACACCCTCGCCGAAGACTCGAAGCCGTGGGACAGCCGTTTCGGCTGCGTCTGGGAGGCCGCGTACAGGCCGTCGGGGAATGGCCTGGTGGCCCCGGTTCGGGCCAACGGAAGTTGGACTCTCGCGGAGAACGGAAAACCGATCTGGCAAGGGAAGTACATGCAGCTTTGGAATCACCGTTTCAGCCCCGATGGCCGGCACATCGCTGCGGTGGTGGCACAGAGCTTCGGGCAGTGGACCGTTGCCGTGGACGACACGCCGTGGAAGTCGGAGTTCGACGACCTCGTCCTTCCACCTGTGTTTTCGGCAGATGGAAGGCGAGTCGCGGCGGGCGCTCGCGGCCGCAACCGCTGGACGGTGGCCGTGGATGGCCGGGCATGGGCGGCCGACTTCGACATGGTGTGGGATCCGGTTTTCAGCCCTTCCGGCGAGCACGTCCTGGCGAAGGTGGAGCAGGACGGCCGCTTCGCGATCGCGGTGGACGGTGCGATTTGGAGTCCTTGGTTCGACGGCCTTTGGGATCCGGTCTTCAGCGCGGACGGGACGAAGCTCCTCATTCGCGCGTTGGAGAACGGGAGCTACATCAGACGGGTCGTCCGATTCGATCCGGTCTACGGAGGGTGAGGGTGGGGATATGACACTCTACGACGTTGTTCGGGGCCCGCTGGTTTGGATCGCGTTCATAGGGTTCTTTGCCGGCATGATCTATCGGATCGTGGCCATGGCCCGGCTTGCGACAAAAGACAAGGTTGTCTACGCCACATACGACGCCAAGTACGGGGCGCGGTCACTGCTGCACTGGGTGATTCCCTTCGCCGGACGGAACACCAGGATGCATCCGATCTACACCATCATTTCCTACGTTTTCCACATCTGTGTGCTCGTGACACCACTCTTCGTGATGGGTCACGCGGTGATGTGGCAGGAGTCGTGGGGAATCCGTTGGTGGAGCCTCCCCGAGGCAACGGCTGACCTGATGAGCCTCGTGGTCATCTTCGCCTGCCTGTTTTTCATGCTTCGTCGTGTGGTTCTGCCTCAGGTCCGCAACGTCACCGACGCGTCGGACTACCTGCTCGCCGTGCTGGTCTTGGCGCCGTTTTTGACCGGATTCGTGGCCCACCAGCAATGGCTGCCGTACCGTCCGATCCTCATCGCCCACATCGTGACCGGGGCCGCTGCGTTGCTGCTGATTCCTTGGACGCGGCTGATTCACATGATCTGGTTCCCCTTCACCCGCGCCTACATGGGCAGCGAGTTCGGCTCGGTGCGTCACTCGAGGGACTGGTGATGCTTTCTATCTGTGATTCTCACTCGACGGGGGAAGAGCGGCATGGCTGATCTTCAAGACATTCAAATCATCGATCCTGGGGTCGACGAGAGCATCGCCAAGCTCACGCCGGAGCGGATCGAACAGACCATCAACAGGGTTCTCACCGAAGAGTCGGCGGCACGGCTCAAGGTGTATCTCCAGACATGCGTCCATTGCGGTCTGTGTGCGGAGGCCTGCCAGAGCTACGTGTCCCGCAACGGCGATCCGGATTATGCACCGGTGGCCAAGGTCAAGGACACCCTGTGGGAGATGGTCAAACGGAAGGGTAGGGTGGACGGCGATTTTCTCCACAACGCTGCCCGCATCGCCTTCATCGACTGCGGTGCCTGCCGGCGTTGCAGCATGTACTGTCCATTCGGAATCGACATCTCCTACTTGATCATGACGGTCCGACGGATCCTCAATCTCCTGGGGGTCGTGCCGCAATACCTGCAGGACACCACCAACAGCCACGCCGTCACCATGAATCAGATGTGGGTCCAGCAGGACGATTGGATCGACACCCTGATGTGGCAGGAGGAGGACGCCCAGGAAGAGCTGGCGGGAACCAGAATCCCCCTCGACAAGGAGGGCGCCGACATCATGTACTCGGTGATTGGTCCGGAGCCCAAGATCCTGGCCCAGCTGATCGCCAACATGGCGATCATCATGAAGGTTGCCGGTGCGGACTGGACCATGCCTTCGGCCGACGGCTGGGACAACTCCAACATGGCCATGTACTCGGGGGACTTCGAAACCATGGGTCGGGTGGAGCGCCTGCACTGGGAACGAGCCATGAAACTCAAGGTCAAACGGGTGGTGATGGGGGAGTGCGGCCACGCCTACCGCGGAGCGGTCTACGACGGGCCGAGGTGGCTCGGTTGGACCAAGCCGCCGATACCCATGGTCCACGCGGTGGAGTTTTACTACGAACTGCTCAAGAGCGGCCGCCTCAAAATTGTCCGCAAGATCGAAGAGCCGGTCACGGTGCAGGACCCCTGCAATATCGTTCGAGGCCGCGGACTGCACGACAAGCTGCGTTACGTGGTCAATGCGATCTGCGACGACTTCCGCGACATGGATCCTCGGTATGAGCACAACTACTGCTGCCAGGCTGGGGGCGGGCTGATCAACTGCGGACCGCCGTGGAAGGTCTCGCGGATGAAGAGCAACAAGGTCAAGGCCGAACAGATCGTCGGCACTGGGGCGCACACGGTCATCACACCGTGCCACAACTGCCACAGCGGAATCGAAGACATCATCGGCTATTACAAGATCGACGCTCACGTGTCGTTTATCAGCGAGCTCCTGGTCAAGACCATCGAGCTCCCGGAAGTCTGAGGGGTGGTGGGAATGTCTGCACGCCATTTGGGTTGGTGTTTCGCGCTGCTGATTGTGGTCTCAAGCGTCTCGGCAGGCAGTGGAGTCGCTCCGCGCAGCATCGGGCCGTCCCACATTGTGATGGACAATCTGCGTGCCTTCGGCGCACCGGAACGACCTGCGGTGGAGTTCGACCACGGGACCCACGTGGACGCGTTACAGGCGGAGGGCTGTACCGGTTGTCATCCTGTGGAGGACGGTCAACTACTCCCCAAGCTCACCGGAATCCACGATTCAGAAGACCGAGACGAGCTGCTTGACGCCTTCCATTCGAGATGCATGGGCTGCCATGAGGAGCGCACCGGGGAGGCCCTGTCCAGCGGACCGGTGACCTGCGGCGAGTGCCACGTTCGTCGTCCCGACGGAATTTCGGAGCGGGTGCCGATGCGCTTTGATTACTCGCTCCACGCTCGCCACGCGCAGGCTTATCCCGAGAAGTGCGAGGAATGCCACCACGTCTACGATGAAGAGCTGCAGAAGCTGGTCTACGTCAAGGGCGAGGAAGATGCGTGCCGCTCCTGTCATGGTCTTTCGAACGAAGGGGAGAAGCCGTCACTCGCAAATGCAGTCCATCGCGGCTGTATCTCATGCCATCTGCATCGCATGGAGGCCGACCTCGACGCCGGTCCGGTGCGGTGTGTCGGATGCCACGATCTGGATCACCAGCTCGCCGTCGTTCAACTGGACGAGTCCGAGATCCCACGACTGATGCGGGGCCAGCCCGACACCACCTGGATCCTCGATGACGGAGCCCGCACCAGAGTCGTGGCCTTCGATCACAAAGGACACGAGACGGTGACCTCGTCGTGCTCCTCGTGCCACCACCGGACCATGAGACCTTGCGGTGAATGTCACAGCCTGGCTGGTTCGCCCGAGGGTGACGGTGTCACCATGGAGAGGGCCCACCATCACGCGAGGTCGCAATACAGCTGTGTCGGGTGCCACAATCTGAACACCCGGGAGCCGGAGTGCGCCGGCTGCCACGTCCAGCCGTCGGCGGCACCTGCCGACAGGACCTGCGCGGTGTGTCATTCGGGTCCGCCGGCCGCGCCCGAGGTGGCCGAGCTGCCGCCCCCGGATCGGGTCGTACCTGTGCTGGCACCCCTACCTCCGATTTCGGAGTCCTACCCGGAAATTGTGGAGATCGCCTCTCTGGTGGATCGATACGAGGCGTCCAAATTGCCCCACGCCAAGATCGTGGCGCGGCTCGACGCCGCAGTCCGCGAGAGTGATCTTGCGGTCGGTTTCCACAGGAATATGGAAACCCTGTGCGTTGGCTGCCATCACCACTCTCCGGCAGCCACTCGGCCACCGCCGTGCCGCGCGTGTCATGCCCAGGCGGCCGCCACACGGGACATGCCGGGGCTCAAGGTTGCCTATCACCGGCAATGTATGGGTTGCCACGCCGCAATGGGGATCAAAGCGATGACGTGCACCGATTGCCACGCAGAGAGGGAGGGCGAAAATTCATGAGCATCACACGCCGGTCCATGATCGGAGGTCTGGTTGGCGGCGCGGCCGGCCTGGTTGCCGAGACCGTCGATGCGGGCACCCACAAGCACTTCGAGGGTTATCCCGGTCGCTACGGCTTGCTTCACGACACCACTCTGTGCGTGGGATGCCGGTCGTGCGAGTTCGCGTGCGCCGAGGTCAATGACCTTCCCGCACCCGAGGTCCCCATCGGTGACCAGAGCGTCTTCGAGGCCACGCGGCGAACCACCGACACCCATCTGACCGTGGTCAACCAATATGAAGGGACCGAAAGCCAGCCGGAGGTCTTTCGCAAGCTCCAGTGCATGCACTGCAACGAGCCCTGTTGCGCCACGGTGTGTCCCGTCGGCGCGTTCGAAAAGACTCCGGAGGGGCCGGTGCTCTATGACGCCGAGGTCTGTATGGGCTGCCGTTACTGCATGATGGCGTGTCCATACAATGCGCTGGCCTACGAGTACGACAACCCGCTGACGCCCAGGGTCATGCGCTGCACCATGTGCTACCCACGGATCGTGGACGGCAAGGTCCCCGGCTGCGCCGAGGCGTGTCCCACCGGCGCCATCACCTTCGGCAGGCGGGACGAGCTGATCAAGGTGGCTCGGGAACGGATCCGAAAGGCGCCGGAACGTTACCTTGATCACATCTTCGGTGAGCACGAGTTTGGCGGCACCAGTTGGCTGCTGCTGGCCGGTGTGCCGTTCGGCCAGCTCGACCTTCACGAGGGCTTGACCTACGAGCCCCTGCCCGCCATCGCCACCAGCTATCTCGGTGTGGTGCCCCTGGTCATCACCATCTATCCCGGCCTCCTTCTCGGCCTGCACGCCTTCAGCAAACGTCAGGAGGCCGTCGCGCGGAAGGAGCGGGAGGACGCCGTGGCGGAGGCTCTCGGCAAGGCCGCCGAGGAAGCTCGGGAGAAGGCCGTCAAGGCGGCCGAGAAAGCGAAGAAGGACCAACAGCGGGCAGTGGACAAGGCGGTCAAGGTGGCGCTCGAGGAGCAGAAGAACGGGGGTGGTCCATGAGTCAGACCGGTGTGGAGAGTCTGCATCCGGCACCGTCAAAGAACGGTCTGTTGACCCCGTTCAATGTGGTGTCCGGGATCATTCTGATCGGGGGCGCGCTGATTCTGGCCCTCCGATTCACCAAGGGGTTGGCGGCGACGACCAACCTCACCGACACCTACCCATGGGGATTGTGGATCGGCTTCGATGTCATGAGCGGTGTCGCACTTGCGGCGGGTGGCTTCGTGACCTCCACCGCGGTCTATCTGTTCGGCATGAAGGAGTACAAACCGGTTGTGCGGCCGGCGATCCTGACGGGATTCCTCGGGTACTTCCTGGTTGTTCTGGGTCTGCTCGCCGACCTCGGTCGTCCGTGGCGTCTGCCCTACCCTTTCATCAAACACGCCGGCCCCACCTCTCCGTTGTTCGAGGTGGCGCTCTGTGTTGCCCTCTACCTGACCGTGCTGTTCATCGAGACGACGCCGGCCGCGTTGGAGTGGCTCGGTCTCAAACGATGGCGGAGGGTGGTGGGCAGCCTGACCATCGCGCTCACAGTGCTCGGACTGATTTTGTCGACCATGCACCAGTCCACCCTGGGGGCCATGTACATGGCGGCGCCGACGAAGGTCCATCCCCTGTGGTACTCGGCCCATATGCCGGTGCACTTCTTCGTGTCGGCGGTGGCGGCGGGGATTGGCATGGTGATTGTGGAGGGAGCCATCTCGCACCGGGCGTTCCATCACCAGGTGCAGATCACCCCGGAGCATTTCAAGAGGATCAACATCGGCCTCGCCAAGGCCGGTGCGGTGGTCCTCGCGGTCTACTTCGCCGTCAAGGTCGTCGGTCTCGCCATCGAGGACGAGTGGGCGTTGCTGGGT
>Ga0272441_10013216_pt1 | contig 11907 bp, 9 predicted proteins | sample SSMProp6N_FD_193582 | JGI IMG/M metagenome (GOLD analysis project Ga0272441, IMG submission 193582) | Marine sediment archaeal communities from Little Sippewissett salt marsh, Falmouth, MA, United States - SSM-Prop-6N | ecosystem: Environmental > Aquatic > Marine > Wetlands > Sediment ...
ACATTAAACAAGCCTTCAGAAATACAAATTGAAATTTGGGATAACGGTTGCGGCCTGCCTGAGGATTCATCAACAGCATTCAAGGACAAGAAGGGGTTTGGTCTGCATCTTGTAAATCTTCTGATACATAATCAATTAAACGGTACCCTGGATGTAAAAACAAATCCGGGGACACATTATCAGATTCATTTTGATTCGAATCATTAATCATAAAACATTGTATTGTGAATATGAAGAGGGATTGAACATGTCGTACATACTGGTGGTTGATGACAACGAACACATAAGAACTGTTGTCCGGCGTATTCTTGAACGGGAGGGACACACTGTCATTGAAATTATGGACAGTGAACAGGTGCCGGACATGATAAAAACCAATAATTTTGATCTGATTATCACAGATATCCTGATGCCGGGCAAAGAGGGTATATCCACCATTATGGAATTGAGGAAAGAATATCCGGAACTTAAAATTATTGCAATTTCGGGAGGTGGAAGCTATGAACCTTATGGATATCTGGATATGGCCAAACGGGTAGGGGCAAACAGAACCATACCGAAGCCTTTTAACCGGCAGGAACTTTTAGATGTGGTAAACGATGTCCTTCTGTAATTTTTGAATTAATTTTCCATGTTTCATCATCCTCCCTCCCAATGCCTCCCGGAAGTCGTTCATTTTTTGAATGCTTCCGGGAGGTCCCCATAAAAGCAGTAATTTTCTACTAAATAAACTTATAAGTCAACTAATACAGCCTATGGCGTTGGTTTGTATGAATTGCCCTGAAAGGTACTATCCAATACAAAATCCCAAATTACAAGCACCAAGCTACACCAAACATCCACCACCCAAAGTGGTGGTTTTCAACTGCTCACAGTGCAGCGTGAGTAGTTGAAAAGGAGGCACGCATGTGCCGACTTGTTTAGGATCGAGGACCGGGAGCGCAGCGGTTCGGGACGAAAATCAAATAAATATCAAATCTCAAATTCCAAGCAAAATTATGTGTATCATACTTCTCATTTGAAATTTGTAATTTATTTGGTTTTTGTGATTTGGTGCTTGTTATTTTAAAGTCACATTATTTTGCCACATATAATTTGATTAATAAAATGTCGAAATGATTTTTGCCGATAATTAAAATATTCCTATTCCAGCCAATCCTTCAATTTCTTTTTCGCTTCTTTTTCCAGCTTGTTGGACTGTTTGTTCTTCTCTTCTTCAATTCGGGATTCTATGGCTTTCCTTTTCTCCTGAATCATTCCGTTTTTCTCATCAAAAGCAGATTGCAGAAGCATTATTTTGGATTCAAGGTTGCTGTTTTGATTTTGAATGAACTGGATCATATCCGTTTCCGTCCCACCGATCCGGCGGTTCACTTCTGATATCAGGCGCTTTTTTGCCCGGCCCACTTCTGCATCCATAATGGAACGCATCTTCTCAACAAAAAGATTATCCAGATTCGAGTTTATTTTAAAGGTCATTTTCTCATCACGGGCCTGGATCCTGGCCTGGAAATCAACAACCGATGTACCCTGTACAATGGAATTCACAATTTTTTCCAGTTCATTGGAAGACTGCTTATGATCAGGCATGACAAACGAGAGGCGGTTCGCCCTGAATGATATATTTGCTGTGACTTCATTTTCTGCCAGGTCCAGAGAGGCATTTACAAAGGCGGCTCCCTTCTTGACAGTATAGGGAAGAAATGGCGAATCTGACAATTGAACATTGGACAGGGGGATATTGCTGATATCAATAATAAAAGTTTCACCAGTCTGTTCCCCCAAATAGCTGAATTTCCCGGACATATTGACGCCGGCGCCATCTTTCCGTTTTCCATCGATCTGGAATACAGTGGGCTCTCCGATTAATTTTTGGTCCGAAACCAGGTTAAGAAGCTCACCGGCCAGCTGAATCTGATGAGATGTCTGCCCTGACAGAGAAATCCGTTTAAGCCAGAATTTGGGTAAAGTATCTTTTTTCGGAAAACGTATATTCTGACCCTTAAGACGGTCGGTTTTTTCTTTTTCAGGCTTCACGGATTTATTCTTTAATGCATGGCTCCGGTACAAATCGACCACAAAAAGTATTTGACTGACAGTGCCGGCCACCTTTTTCCCGAATATCATTTTACCGATATTCTGCGCGGAAAAATCCGGCAGCTGTGCCTTGGCCAGCGCTCGCTGATAATCATTCTGGACCCAGGTATTTACCAGGTTGACGCCCTCGGCTGTCGCCTGCAAATCCTTCACTGTTCCTGTTTTTACCCGTTGAATAAAAGAATATACTGAATCACTTCTCACCCTTATTTGTTGAACTGTTGTCAGAGCATTTTGAAGAGCCGGGAGGGTTTTTATTTCATCAATTTTCAGAGACTGTACAAGCGATCCAATATCATTTAATTCATTTTCCACATCATGATCCCTGAAGGTCTGCTCCCAAAACGCATAGCGTGATTCATATTCAGTGCGGAGCGAATCGATTTTCCCGGGAGAACGGATATCCAGCAGCGTCATAACGCTGTCAATATTCACTTTTTTTGTATATTTTTTCAGATTCCAGGCCGGTGCGCTGCGTACCTCGTCCTCAAGCTTGCCGGCTGTTCTTGCAAGGAAACCGGGTTTTCCGGACCGATCCGCTTTTTTCTTTTTTGGAACACTGCCGTCCGTGGATCGCCTGGTTCCTGTGCGCAAACCATTAATTTGAAAATTTTCAATAATTACTTTTTTCTTGAGCAATGCCCCGAAGGCTACATCAAAATCACAGGGTCCGGTTGCAAAAAGATTTTTCCAGGTATCCTTTGGATTGGTCACCTGCAGACTGTCCCAGCGCGTATACATTTTAAAAAGGGAAAAATCCAGATTATCAACTTCAACCCGGGCTCCAACGATAGCAGTTCCTGCTGATTCTATTCCTTTTTCAATCCACTGATCAGTCAGTAACACAGCGGCCAGGATAAAAAGAGCCAGCAGGGCAACAAGAAAAACAAGTCCCTTGATACGCAAAGTTCACCCCCCCAGTTTTTTTAATCTCATATAGAAAGTATAAATTTTCGACGATCTAAAGACCTTCACGATTTTCCACCTTTGTATTTTTTGGTCCACTTTTTCCCTGTAAACAATAACACCTTTTTTGGATAAAACATAAACAGGCCAGAGAAAAACAATCGCTGAAATCAGGCTGCCCAGAACAACGGTATTATTCAGATTGCCCAGAGCCAGAACAGGTATATTATAGAGAGCGGTCCAGAATCCATGAAGCGGGGGAAGTTCAACCAGCAATGTGTATCCGATCTGATGAAAAAGCGGATCAAACAGATAGGCCAGTGCACTGAACAGCGCGAGAGCAAAAAGCGCGGCAGCCACATTCACACGCAGCAGGATAATGAGCAGAAGAACCAACACATTATGCAGAGATCCCAAGGGAGTTAAACCCGGTATCATCCCCAGTATAAATCCGCCTGCCACCTGTTCCGGAGCGGCTTCTGACCTTAAAACCTTGATCATTTTGGCCAGCAGTTTTAGTATGAGCATTTTATCACTCTTGTTTCATATTAAATGGAAAAATAAAAAACATAAGATGTTCTGTCTGAATATACATATTCCGGGTGCTGAAATTCAAGTGAATTCTCATGGAAAATCATTTGATCACTTGACACAATACAAAATGAATTGTAAATTAACTGAGCTTTACAGTAACTGATCCTGGATCACTGTTCGTATCTGTATAAAAATTCAAACCGGAAATCGAATCTATGAAAAAATGTCTTATTGTGCTCCTGATCTTCACAGGATTTGTCCCTGTTAAAAGCGGACCGGTCCTCGGCATCAAGGGCGGCATTGCCGCTGCAACACAGGATTTCGAATATGCCAATCCTGAACCGGGTTGGAAAACTGAAATTTCAGCAGGATTGACAGCCGGAATCGAACTTGAATGGCCCATGCGCCATGTCTCACCCGTAATAGAAATCTATTACAGTCAAAAAGGTGTCCGGGAAAAAGCGGATTTATTTTCCGCCAATGGCACAATTGTGGATACCCGGACGTACAAACATCAGGTCAGCTACATCTCTTTTGCATTGCTGGCAAAGTGGTCATTACCTGCCGGAAAAGCGCGTTTTTATATGAAGACCGGTCCCCGCCTTGATTTAAAAATGGGATATAAAACGCAGATACTGGATCAGATCTATGAAGATTTCAGATATGTTCAGCCCGGACTGGACTTCGGATTGGGTATCGAAGGTCCGGTCCTTAACGATACCATCCTGTTCCTTGAAATCAGATACAGCCATGATCTGATGGCCGCCTATCATACTGAATACATTACTGTAAAAAATCGCTCCATGTCACTGAGCTGCGGAGTTAAACTTTAAAGAAGCAATATCGGCAAATCAAATCTATATTCTTCAACTATCACCGCCTGAATCGAAGGTTTACAAAAATTGTCCTGAAAGGTATGCACTTTTATATGATCTATTTCCTAAATAATTGGTGGTGTTGAATGGAATCTCCGGCGTTCGAGAAATCGGCGCCCGGAAATGTGAACGAGGGAACGCCCGTTTAGGAAAGTGATGTCTGACCCCGCCTCAATATCAAAAATATAATAATAGAAGCGGGGGAGTTTACTTGACTGGGTGTGACCGAGTGAACATTTCAGGCGATTTCTCGCAGCCGGGGTTTTTTACGCCACTTTTTTTAAAAAAAGTGGCAAAAAGAAAAGTGGATAATCAATACTGGATTAAAAAGTTGAACCTTTTCCCTGGACCATTCAGATTCTAAATTAAAATAAATAACCCAAAAAAAAAGCTGCTTCCATTTCAAACAGGATAGCAGCCTTTTCTGTTATTTAAAAACTCAAATCCGTCTATTCCAGATCCTTCATAATCTCCAGGTTCCGGTTAATCAGATCAATACGCTGCTGCACGCAAACCGGTGAGCACAATCCGTCTTCCGGCGTGTTTATACAATAATCCACCAGCCTGTCCACTGTGGAAGTGGCCACATGCTGTCTTGTATCTGAAGAGGCATAATAAATAAATACTTCATCTTTATCCGTACGAATCCATCCGTTGGAAAATGTCACATTGGAAACATCACCTACCCGTTCGGGTCCTCGCGGACCAATAAACAAACCGCCAGGCCGGTGAATGATCCGTTTCGGATCATCCAGGGCTGTCATGAACAGATATAATGTATAGCGTAAACCGGCTGCTGTGTTCCGAACCCCATGCGCCAGCTGCAGCCATCCATGTTCTGTCTTGATCGGTGCCGGCCCGATACCGTTTTTCATCTCATTAATGGTATGGTAGCGGCGTTCTTCAATGATGGATTCTTCCTGAATAACAGCATGTTCCATATTGTCTGCAAGTCCCCATCCGATACCGCCGCCTGATCCTGCAGTGATGAATTCATCCATTGGTCTTGTATAAAATGCGTATTTACCATTGATGAACTCAGGGTGCAGGCAGACATTCCTCTGCTGCGGAGAGGGCGTCTTCAAATCATCCAGGCGCTCCCATTGAATCAGATCTTTGGTCCGCACAATTCCGCCCTGAGCGACCGCATCCGGAATATCACCATCAGGATCATGCCGTTCCGTACAGAACAAACCATAGATCCAGCCGTCTTCATGCCTGACCAGACGCATATCATAAACATTGACATCCGGATCATCTGTTTCAGGCAGAACCACCGGGTATTTCCAGAATTTGAACTGATCGATGCCGTTTGGACTCTCAGCCACGGCAAAAAATGATTTCCGGTCCGCGCCTTCAACCCGGATCATCAGCAAAAACTTGCCATCCAGTTCAATTGCCCCCGAATTGAAAGCAGCATTGATTCCCATCCGCTCCATGAGTTCCGGATTGGTTTCATAATTTAAATCATAGCGCCAGTATACAGGGGCATGGGCCGCGGTGACGACAGGATATTCATATCTTTCAAAAATGCCGTTTCCGCCATCCAATTTCCTGTTTTTTCTGGCAATCAGTTTTTCATGTTCTGCCAGCAATGACTTGACTTTCTGATCAAATTCTTTTCTTTCCATATACTTGCTCTTTCTATTCATGATACCCATCAAATGAGATGGATACCTGTTATCATTCGTGGTTCTTTCAGCAACAGGTTACGGATTCGCGCAGCTATTCTTCCAGCCGGTCATACCAGGTTTTTTTCAGTATGACGACCGTAATCACAGTCAGACCAATCGTAATCGCCATGGCACCGAACTGTTTGATGACAATAAAAATCGGCAATGCCACAAGAGAGGTCTGTGCAATAATTCCAATCAGAATATTGAACATATCCCGTTTGAAATTTTTATTCTTGTTGAACTTTGGATCCGCCTTCATGACCTTGTCATGAACGGGCTTCCAGAATCCCCACGGACGCACCGATTTATAAAAGGCCATCAGAACCTTTTCATCGGTCGGCTTGGTTCGCAAACTGACAACAATACAGAAAAACGTTGAAATCACCAGAATGAAGGGAAAGAAATAAAGCGGATGCAGTTTGTTCAGTTTATACATGAATGACTGATCTTTTTGATTTTTAATCAGCAGTATCATTTCCGGTATGGTTGAAACCTCTGAAACAGCCTTCACATTGCGCGTATCTTCCGTGACGGCCACATTGTCTTCAATATACTGTACAATTCTGGCAGTATTGGTTGTTTCTTCCAGAGCTGCAATGGCTTCCGCATTATCCGTATTTTCCTTCAGGTACTCAATATACCGGGTGTTTTCGAACGGGACCTTATCAATCACCGTACTCTTGATTTGCAAATTGAATATAAAACCGAGCAATCCCGGTACAAGCGCCAGAATAATACCGGACAGCATACCCCAGAAATAGCCTTTTCCGTTGAAACGCCACCAGTACCATTTCAGCACATTGGCTGCTATGTATCCGCCCCACAAACCGGAGACAATCCACTGCAGAATACTGTTCACATCCTTGGCAAAAATGCCGAATAAAATACTGACAACAACGACAACAATGCCGACGATATAGTTGGTTGCTTTAATTCGCTTGTTGCCGGCTTTCGGGTTGATGTATTTTAAATAGATATCATTTACAATGTAAGCCTGACCCGCATTCAGGGTTCCCGCAAAAGTGGAATTAAAGGCTGCCAGAAGACCTGCAAGTAAAAGCCCGAGAATGCCGACCGGAGCAAATTCCAGAATGGCTGAGGGCAGTATCTGTTCAAAATCCGTGATCCCGGCAACTTTCAAATCCAGTTTGCTGAAATTCAGTATCGCAAGGACAGCGAAACCTGCAATCATAAAGTAACGAATGGGATTCAAAATCACAGAAACAAAGCCGCTCATCATGGCTGCTTCTTTGGGATTCTTCGTGGCCAGAATTTTCTGCATATCATAATTGGGTGCCGGACCTGCGGCACTGACCAGGATTCCCTTGAACACCATCATCATAAAAAAGATGGAGAAAAGGGAGTATCCGTCACTCTGAATTTTTACCATGGCTTCGTCCACAATACCCCGCCAGTCCAGATTCAGTGCCCAGCCGAAAAAGGGTGATCCCCATCCATCGGGGACCGCAAGCTGATGACCCGACAGTGCCTTCATGGCCAGAATACCGATAAAAATGGAAGAAACCGTCATGATGGTATACTGGATGACATCGGCCCACACAATACTGACCATACCGCCGATAATGGTATAAAAAATGGCCACCGCGGTAAATACAATACCGTATAAATGGGGCACGTATTCAGGAGCCACATGAAAAGGGACGTACTGCGAAACATGTTCCCAGGGGATAAAAAGTTCAATAAATTTACCCAGCCCGACAAAACCATAGGCCAAAAATCCAAGACAGCTGATAATGGCAAAAATAACCACAATGTTATGCGACGCCTTCGCACCGCTGTCTGTACCGAAACGGGTTTTCATCCACTCGGCGCCGGTGGTCACATTGGAACGCCGCAGCCACGCGGATAAATAAACCATGAGAAAAATCTGATTGAAAATGGGCCATAACCAGGGTATCCAGATGCTCTTTAAGCCGTATACAAACATCAGTGTCACCAGCCACATGGTACCTGAAATATCGAACATACCGGAAGCATTGGACAGGCCAAGCATATACCAGGGGAGTTGATTTTCACCAAGCAGGTAGGATTTGGTTCCTCTTTCAGCTCTTTTTCTCAAGATGAGTCCAATAATCACAGTGGAAAGCAGATAGGCGCAAATTATCAAAATGTCTATCTTTTCCAGTTTCATAGTCCTTCTCCTCTCAAAATAAAACAATCCTTTATTAACGGTATTATAACCGTTAATAAATTAAAACATTGAATTATTATTCCCCGATAATCCACAAAATGTCAGATAGAAGTTAATTAGATACAACGTAAGGGAATTTTTAAAATATAATGGAAAATCGGGCAAAATCAAGGAAAAAACGACTACATCATGATTAAAATGATAATGTTTTTTGCATATTTGCATCATTTAGAAACAAATAACCTCATTCTGCTCGCTGCTCCGATAAGCGCCATACACAATCTGCAGGGTTTTACGAACATCATCCAGAGTGGACATTGGTTCCTTCCCTTCACGTATACACCGGACAAATGCCCCGGCCTGATTGATAAAGGAATTTTCGTAGGAAGCATCTTTGTCCAGCATTTCACCATTGTGGTAACAGGCATCGGTTACAATAATATTGCCTTCGGTTCCCAGAATACGGATTCCCTCGATGCCCTGATTATGATTTGAGGTCCAGGACATCATAATACAGCCGAGCGAGGAATCGGCATATCGCATATTGACCTGTGCAATATCCTCACAGTCCATATGTTTTTGAACCAGTTTTGACGTAAAACCGTGCAACTGAACCGGCATGCCCATGAGATACAGAGACTGATACACCTGATGATGTCCGCTGTCAATCAGCGCCCCGCCTGCACCCAGCTCCTTTTTACTGCGCCATCCCGTGACATGATCCGGTCTCAGGAAATGACTCGAAAGAAAGGACGCATAGGTTACTGTACCCAGCTGACCGCTTTCAAGAAGACTTTTCGCTTTTTGTACTGCACCTCTGTACACAAAATTATGCCCGGGAAAAATAACAAAGCCGGTATCCCTGGTTCTCTTTTCCAGATCAGCCACCTGATCGATTTCTGTGACCACCGGCTTTTCTATTAAAACATGTTTTCCATTTTTCAGTGCTTTCAGAATCTGATCATAATGACAGGGATTGATACTGGTAATGATCAATGCATCCAGGCCGGGATCCTCAGCCATTTCATCAAAATGTCGGTATGCCCGGAGGCCGTCTCTGCTGCATATATCTTTCAGTTTTTTCCTCTGTATTGCCTGCTGTCCCTCATCACCATAAAAATCGCGGCAGGCACCCGTTACTTCCGCTCCTTCTGTTGCGCGGAAGCCGTTCAGATGATACTTATAAATCATACCGATACCGTGTATACCCAGTTTCATTTTCTTAAGCCTTCCTGTATTATGAAATATTCAGACCATCCCCGCGCTTAAAAAAGCCGGGGAAAGTCACAGGCATCCGGCCTCGGACCGGACTTTCACCCAGCCACGCCCTCACTGCCGCCTCCTGTGAATGGAGGGAATCATCAAAGGTGCATACATATACCGGGGCAGCCTGACAGTATTGAATAATATAGGGATCCCCAAAAGCCGTGATGATAATGTTTCCGGCTTCGGTTAAAATACCATTGAAAAAGAGCCGCACCGCGTTGATATTGGGTATTAAAGTTCCGATCGCAAAATTGGGAACCACGAAAAAATTCAAAAATGTATAATCATATTCCGCTGTTTTCCGTGCCACATCACCCACCTGCCCAAACGGCCATTCAGAAGTCACTTCATATTCATCCACTACAGCGCCCCGCTTTTTGAGCGCTTCCACCACACCTTCCTTCATGGCAAATTGACCCTGATTCACCAAAATACGATTTTCCGGGCCAAATACATTCAGCACACAGACTTTTTTATTTTGAATATTTCGTATGGGCAGCACATCCCCTCTGTTTTTCAGAATCGTAACAGCTTTTCCAGATATGGTCCGGCACATGGAATTGTACTGTCCGGATTGAAACAACCTTTTTCGTTCCTTTTCATTCGCCGGTAAGCCGGAGTCCGCATGCAGACCGGCTTTAACCTTCGCAATCAGAACATTCTGCACCGCATTATCGAGGCGCTTCCTGTCCAGAACGCCGGAATCAACAGCATCAATCAGGCCTTCAAAATCTTTCTCAAAATCAAGCGGATGAAAATCGAGGATCAGATCCGTACCCGCCTGTAATGTTTTAATATTGGCCTGATTGCGTGTATACTGGCTGTTCACACCACCCATGTTCATGGCATCTGTAATAACCAGTCCCCTGAATTGCAGCTCACCCCTCAGCAAATCTGTAATAATTTCACGGGACATGGATGCGGGCACGGGACGGCCGGTTTCCGGATGCAGTTCGTTGCACAGAGAAGGAACCTCCAGATGTGCCACCATGACGGCGGACACATCAGCCTTCTGTATGCACTGCCTGTACGGGGCCAGCCAGATTTCCTTCATTTTATCCTTTGAGTGTGAAATGACGGCAGCACTGATATGCTGATCCATGATGGTGCCGCCGTTGCCGGGAAAATGTTTGACCGTGGCCAGCATACCGTTCTCCTGCAGGCCTTTGATATAATGAATGGCCAGCTTTGCAATAACTTCCGGATCATCACTATAGGCCCGGACATTCACATCCGGACACAGCGGTTCCGTATTGACATCCACAACAGGACTGAATGTAATATTCGCGCCGATGGACCGCCCCTGCCTGGCAATGGATTTCGCAATTTCATATTCCTGACTTTCATCTGCATGATATCCCCTTGCCATGGCCCTGGGAAAACGCACGCCCTCTTCAACAACCCAGCCCAAACCCAGCTCATAATCCGCCGCAACCAGCAGCGGCACCTTTGCGTCCTCCTGCAATATACGGAAGCAATCAGCTAAAAAGGACTGTCCCGCATTAAAATGAAAAAAGCCGCCGATCGGATACTGTCTGATCTTCTTCCTGATTTCAGGAAATGACTCAGCGTTCAAGTTCCAGAATCCAACCATCAAAACCTGACCCACTTTTTCTTCCAGGGTCATGGATGCCATGGTTTCTTCAATCCATGTATGTGTCATTAATCAGTCCCATTTAAATAAATCATTCCGGTCAGCCCATTACTACACGAATTTTATGTTCGCTCCCTTTTTCAAACACGGGTATCTTTTCCATCTCCTCCCCATCCACAACAATCTGTTTAATCCCTTTGCAAACATGATCCGGATTTTCAACCTGAATATGGTAGACGGCTTTTCTGAATATACGCTTTATTTTAAATCCGTCCCACGCTTCAGGAATACAGGGATCCACAATCAGGCCGTCATACCATGGACGAACACCCAGAATATATTGTGCAGAAGCCACCATATTCCAGCTGGATGTTCCGCTGAGCCAGGAATTGCGCCCGATTCCGAACTGAGGATGCTACTTGCCCAGTATATTCTGTGGATACACATAAGGTTCAACTTCAAAAAGATCCGCTATGTCATTACGTGTCCCGGGCAGAATTTGTTTATAATATTGGAAGGCCCGGTTTCCGTTCCCGGCCATTGCTTCAGCAATCATGGCCCAGGGATTGGTATGACAGAAAATACCCGCATTTTCCTTGGCGCCCGGCGGATAGGTGCTTAATCCCCCGATTTTGGGATCATGATTGGGAAAAGCGGGCCAGAAAAGGACAATACCATACTTGGTATTTAAATGCTCCGCAGCCGAATTCAGGCACTGTTCTGCTTTCTCCTTTTCAGCCACACCGCTCATCACGGCCCAGCTCTGTGGATTGAGAAAAATCCTGGCATAGTCACCTTTGTTGGATC
>Ga0272441_10013217_pt1 | contig 11907 bp, 8 predicted proteins | sample SSMProp6N_FD_193582 | JGI IMG/M metagenome (GOLD analysis project Ga0272441, IMG submission 193582) | Marine sediment archaeal communities from Little Sippewissett salt marsh, Falmouth, MA, United States - SSM-Prop-6N | ecosystem: Environmental > Aquatic > Marine > Wetlands > Sediment ...
TGTCGATCTCATCGTTGGCGATCCGCTCGAAGGCCTGCACCGCGTTGTTGGCGGTTAGCGCCGAGTGGCCCGCCTGCTTCACGACGTCGGAGAGGGTGTCGCGCGTACTCTCGTGGTCGTCGACGATCAGGATCGTGTAGCGATCCGCATGGAGGTCGTCCGGCAATGCATCCGTCCTTTCCGCCACGTCGCCCTCAGGAACCCGCCGCCGGGGAGGCGACGCTCTCCCCGATTCCGCCCGCGGGCGGCGGGTCCGTCCGCCCCAGTTCCAACACCTTCACCTTCGGGAGCCGGACGATGAACCGCGCACCGCGCCCCGGGCGGTTGTCGAGGACCAGTTCGCCCCCGTGCTCCTCGACGATCCGCCGCGCGATGCCGAGGCCCAGCCCCGTCCCCTGCTCCTTCTTCGAGAAGAAGACCTCGAAGACGCGCTCCTCGTCCCGGGGGTCGACGCCGCCGCCGTTGTCCTCGACGTCGATCTCGACCCAGTCGTCCGTCTCGCGCGTGCGCACCGTGATGACGCCCTGCTCGCCGACGGCCTCGCGTGCGTTGGTCAACAGGTTCATCACGACCTGCGCGAGCTGGTGCTGGTCGACGTAGACGGGGTAGAGCTTGTCCTGGAAGTCCCGCTCTATCACGATCCCGTGGCGCGAGGCCTCGGGCTCGACGAACTCGATAAGTTCGGCGAGGTACCCGTTCACCCTGACGGGCATCCGCTCTAGCTTCGGCGGCCGGGCGAACGCTAGGAACGAGTCGAGCGTCTTCTTGAGCCTCGTCGCCTCGCGCTTGACTCGCCCTATCCGCGTCCCAAACTCATCGCGCCTCTCATCCGAGACGGCGTCGAGCGCCTCGGCGACCAGATCCGTGTTCATGAGGATCGCGTTAAGGGGCGTGCGTATCTCATGCGCCAGCCCTGAGGCGAGCGTGCCGATGTACGCCAGACGCTCCTGGCGGAGGCGCGCCTCGTCGCGCTCGAGCTCCTTGCGGCTTCTCGTCTTGGGTGACACGGTCGGAATCCCTCTTGGAGTCGCTACTCGGCGCCGGGGCGCTTCCCGGCGGGATTGCGGGCGCGCTTGGGCGCGCCGTCCGGCTCGCCGACCTCTATGCTCTTGACGTACACCAGGTCCTCGAGCCTCTCGCCCCAGCCGCCACGGTCGTACTGGCGGATGATGAGGCGGCGTCTGACGGGCTTCGGCTCGGCCTTGGCTTCCGGCTTCTTGGGCACGGCGGGCCTCGTCGACTTGCCTGATCCGACCGGGCTCTCCTTCTTCTCGGGCGCGAGGACGGTGTCGAAGTACATGACGCTGCCCTTGACGTGGACCTTCATGCGGTCGCCGCCCCCGAGCGTAACCGCGTGGTCGAGCCAGCGGCGCGGGCGCTCGCGGCCGGTGTAGACCTTCTCGTCGTTGCCGTAGTCTTTCCAGCGCCACTCGCGGTCCATCTTCTCGGCGCGCGGGAAGGCCTCGAGCGCCGCGAGGTCGGCGAGTTCGATCTCCACCCATTCCTTCTTCTTGAGGTCGTAGACCGTCAGGGGAACGCCACGCGTGAAGGAGAGCTTGCCCATCTCCTTTTTGCCGTCGGACCAGGTGACGGTAGCCGGGACGGGGGCGTTCTCGGGGGGCGACTTCTCCGCGCCGCCTCGCGTCCCAAAGAGGTCCCGGCCGGCCGGGGGCGCGTCCCCGCCCTGGGCGGCGGCCGCCGTTGCGGTGGCCCCAACGACGACGAGGGTCGCGATGCGCGCGGTCAACGCTGACAGGCCCACGCGCGTCACGGCCGCCCCCCGCCCTTCAGATGGAATCTCGCCGAATCGCAACGGAGCCACCCCTCCCGTTACCATTGAAGCTACCGGCCTTCCTGGGGGGTGTCAAGGGCCCGGGGATCGCGGGTGCGCACGGCCGTGCGCACCATGTCGGAACGACCCGCCATGGCGTTCCCGCACGACCCGACTTCTGGTCATTGTGATATGAATCCCAGTCTATTTCCTCGGATCCATTGCCGGGCCGGGATAGGCTGCAATGCGATGCTCTCGGTGCCGGAGGCCCCGTCGGTCCGTGCCCCGCCCCGGTTGGTCGGGGCGCTTTCGCCATGCAAGTTCCGGGGCCGGGCGCGTTATCGCCCCTGTCTGCGTGCGTGCGGCTCTCACGCACAGGCAGGCGACGTTGGTCCCCGAAAGGCCGGCCCGGACGCGTTAGCGCCCGACGTTGGTCGGACGCTTGCGTCCGGCGCTGCGCGGCGGCGCTGACGCGCCCGCCTTGGCCCGGTTGGTATAACCACTCGCCCCTCCGGGGCTCGCCGGCCTCCCTTGCGCGGTGGGCTCGGAGGCGCCACGGGCCACGGGCGCCGAACGGTTCCAGCCGAGGGCTCGTGATGCCCGCTCGACGCCTGCGGGAGCGCATGTCACCACGGACCCGGGGGGAGCTTGAGCGCCGCCCCGGCCCGGCGATCTCACACGCGAACCCCGCGGCGCGCGCCTTTGGCCCGGCGCCCAGCGGCGGGGATCCGATCCGGAACCGCGAGCCGGACATTCGAGGTTAGTAACTGGAATCCATATGACAGGGCTGTTTCGTACAGCCTTGGCCCACCCAGTGTTGGCTCTGGGGTTACGGATGATATCGGCGGCCTGTTCGGCGAAACCCAGGCCAGCATGCCGACGCCGCGACACCGCGCACTGCGGCGGGCATTCCGTCCGGATGGATGCCTCGCGGCCACCGCCTCTGACGCGTGGGCGGCTAGAAGCTGAAAACGATGCCCGCGCCGATGGGCGTGTAGACCATGGACTCGCCGCTCCCGAGCGCCGGATTGACCACGTTCGGGGCCGTGGTCAACTGGACGCCGATATCGGCGTAGAAACCCAGCTTGCCCGAGCGCATCTCGATCCCCAACTTGCCCCTGAGTCCAATTTCGAAGCTGGCCTCATACACCTGCCCCAAGGCATAGGTTACCTCGGGCATCCTAACGATCCCCAGTCCGGCCTGGACGTAAGGCTTCCACTTGCCCGAGACGCCCAAGGGCTCCAGCATCGTCTTCGCCTCGAGCCAGCCGCTCATTATGCTGGCGTCGTCAACGCCGCCGGCGTAAGGTCTCCCGCCGAAACTCACGAACTCGCCGCCGGCGAGGAGGTACGTGTCTCCGAGCGAGACCGTCCCGGCGGCGGGCCGGCGAAGGATGACGCTCGCGCCGAACCCGAAGCCGTTCTCGAAAACCTCAGAGTATTTCACGGAATCACCGGCGTCCACGAAGGCCCTGCCTCCCGTGCCGGTTAGCGGGGCGAGGACAACGCCTCCGTTGATCCCCCCGCACCCGGCGACGAGCGTCGCGGCGCCGAGGAGAATGACGCCGAGCCGCCTGACAAGACCTGCGCCGAAGTCACGATTCATGAGCGAAGCCCTTCCTTGCCAAGCGGAACGAGGCATGCCCGGCGATTATCGCCGAATCCAAGTCGAACGCGGAGGCGTCCGGCCCGGCACCGTTCCGTTCCTTCCCGGATGCGAACCCGCCGACCTCTCCGCAACCGCGCTAGAAGCCGATTATCACGCCGACGCGGATCGGGTAGGTCACCATATCCTGCGCCACCCTCTTCTCGATCTCGGCGGCGATGCCCTGGTCAATCCAGTATTGAGCCACGTCCGGCGGCCCGAGCACCTGGATGCCGCCCTCGGCGTAGAGCCCGACGCGCCCCTTGCGCAACTCAAGCCCCATGGCCGTGCGCCAACCGAGCGCCATCGTCGACTCCCAGTGGGCGGCGCCGCTGACCGTCGCCTCGCCATACAACATCACCCCGCCGCCGTACTGGAGATACGGCCTCAGGGCTCCACGCGAATCAAGCCCGCCGAGGAGAGTTCTTCCTTCGAGCCAGGCGCCGTAGATCGTCAGCCCGTCCGGCATGACAGGCCCGCCGTCGAGGTCGTAGGCCTTGCCGCTGTAGGACTCGAGAGTGCCCCGGACCACCATGAAGGTGTCGCCCGTCGCAAGCGACGCCGCCGGGCGCGGCGGGCGGCGAAGGACGATCTGCACGTCGAAGCCCGTGCCCTTGTCATACATTGCGCTCCAAGCGACAAGGTTGGCGGGCGGGTCGTTGTCGACGCCCGCAGACTTGTCGCCCAGCGGAAGAACGGACATCCCGCCGATTATTTCGAAACTCGGCACGACCCCCGCGATCTCGCCCGTCACGCCCTTGACGCCCGCCGCCAGCGAATCGGGCTGCATCGGCGCGGCAAGAATGCTCTCTCCCGGGACGGCCGGAGTCGCGCGCCACGCCATGGTGCCACACCCCGTTGCGAGCAGGGCCACGACAGCTGCCGCGGAGCCCAGCCGCCGGAGCCCGACAGACATTGGAAATCCAGCCCGATTCGATGCCCCGCGCGTCATCGCGGTGGCCCCCTTTCGCAACGGTGTCAGAGTCACCGGCAACCGACCGACAGGCCCCGGCACGAAGCGACACATGAACCCTTAGGATTCTAGCGAGGCGGCGGACGCCATCAAGGGCATTTTGGCGCATTTTGGCCCGGCGACATGCATGGGCAACATCCGATATATGAGAGTTCGCGCCCCGCACTCGCCGCGCATGTTCGGTCGTGTTCCCGTGACCGGCGTTCCTGACCGCCGCGGCAGGCGCGCCCGCCCTGCGGTGCGATGTCGCACATCTCGCCGGCCGCCACCCAGGCATACGAGATGTCCCCGGACGCCCGCGGCCCGCCGCCCGAGGCGCGCTCTCGACGAGCGACGGCAGGCCCCGAAAGAGCCGCCACGGGCCATTCGGCCGGCGGCCCCTCGTCCGCCCTCGGGGGGCATGGCCGCCGCATGCGGGGGGGAGGGCCGGCGCCGGCCGGGGCCGCAAGCGGTTCGGCCAGCGTGCCGTCAGAACAGGGCGACACATACATAGGCAGTATAGCGCTATCCAAAACCGGATATTGCCCATGCATCGGTCCGATTGCGGGGACGGCGGCACGGCAGACGCGCGAATTGTGACGCCGTCCTGCAGGAACGTCTCCGATCGAATGTATCGCTCGCGGCGCTTCCGCTGGACGGGGGCGGGGCAACGGTCATAGGATCCGCGAATGACGCGCGCCAAGGCCGCGTCGCGTCTTCTCGAGCTATCCGGCGGCATTCCGGCCTACTCTAGGAGGGCAATCGATGGATTCCGTCTTCGGCGGCAACGTGAGACACTGGGAGGCGCCCGAGGTCACGGGCCTGGCGAAGCTCCCCGCGCATTCGCGCCTCGGGGGATACGCGAGCGGGGCCGAGGCGTTGGCGGGCCGCATCTCGGACTCGGGCTTCGCGAAGTCGCTCGACGGGGACTGGAGATTCCGGCTTTTCCCGACGCCCGAGGCGGTGCCCGAGAACTTCCACGCCCCGGCCCTCGACGACTCGGCGTGGGACGAGATCGAGGTGCCGTCCAACTGGATGATGCACGGCTACGACAAGCCGATCTACACCAACATCAAGATGCCCTGGCCCGAGGAGCCGCCGAACGTCCCGCGCGACGACAACCCCACGGGCTGCTACCGAAGGCGTTTCACCGTGCCCGAGGAGTGGGCGGGCCGGCGGGTCACGGTGACGTTCGACGGCGTCGAGTCCGCCTTCTACGTCTGGGTGAACGGGCGCGAGGTCGGCTTCTCCAAGGGCTCGCGCCTGCCGGCCGAGTTTGACATCACCGACCACCTGCGCGGGGGCGAGAACGTCCTCGCCGCGAAGGTCATACGCTGGTCCGACGGCAGCTTCCTTGAGGACCAGGACCACTGGTGGATGGCGGGCATCTACAGGGGCGTCCGGCTGACGGCGCTGCCGAATATTCGCATCTCCGACTTCTTCGTGCGCACGGAACTTGACGCCAAGTGCAAGGACGCCGTCCTCAAGACAACCGTGCATGTCGAAGGCCCCGCCGGAGACGAGAGGTGGGCGCACACGGTCGAGGCGACTCTCTATGATCCCGAGGGCAAGCCCGTCTTCGGCGAGCCGGCCTGCGACAAGGTCAGGGGCGGCAGGGACATCGTCGTGAGGGCAAGCATCTCGGCCGACGTGAGGGACCCGCTCAAGTGGTCCGCGGAGGAGCCGAACCTCTACACGCTGGTGCTGGCGCTCAAGGACGGCTCGGGCAAGGTCGTCCAGGCGGAGAGTTGCCGCGTCGGATTCAGGAAGATCGAACGCGGCGACCGCGAGATCCTCGTCAACGGCAAGCCCGTGCTTTTCAAGGGCGTCAACCGCCACGACCACGACGACCGGCGCGGCAAGGCCGTGACAGAGGAGACGATACGCGCCGATATCCTTTTAATGAAACGCTTCAACATAAACGCCGTCCGCACCAGCCACTACCCCAACGACGAGCGCTTCCTCAAACTCTGCGACGAGTACGGCATCTATGTCATCGACGAGACGAACCTTGAGTGCCACGCCTTCTACCACCGGCTCACCAACGAGCCGCGCTGGGCGAGCGCGTTCCTCGCGCGCGGGAGGCGCATGGTTCTCAGAGACAAGAACCACCCCTGCGTGATCTTCTGGTCGCTCGGTAACGAGTCCGGCTTCGGGCCCAACCACGACGCGATGGCCGCGTGGATCCGCCGCTATGACCCGACGCGGCCCGTCATGTACGAGGGCGCCTCGCGGGCCGGTGCGGACACGCAGTCGGGAACGGACCTCCTCTGCCCCATGTACCCGACCGTGAAGAGAATCGTCGGGTGGGCCCGCGACCCCAAGACCCCGCCGACGCCCTTCGGCCCGAGGACAAACGGCAGGGAATACCGCCCGCTCATCATGTGCGAGTACGCCCATTCGATGGGGAACTCGACCGGCAATCTCAAGGAGTACTGGGACGCCATCGAGTCCACGCCCGGCCTGCAGGGCGGCTTTATCTGGGACTGGGTCGACCAGGGAATCACCAAGAGAGACGAGAATGGCGTCGAGTACTGGGCCTACGGCGGCGACTTCGGCGACACGGTGAACGACGCGAACTTCTGCATCAACGGCCTCATCTGGCCCGACAGGAAGCCGCACCCCGCGATGCACGAGTACAAGAAGGTCATACAGCCCGTGGACGTGAGGGCCAAGTCTCTCGCCACGGGCTCCATCGAGGTCATCAACAAGAACTTCTTCAAGGGCCTCGCCGACCTCGAGGGTTCGTGGGAGCTTGCGGTCGACGGCGAGGTCGTCAAGAAGGGCCGCCTGCCCAAGCTGAACATCGCGCCCGGCAAGAAAAAGCTCGTCAAGCTTCCCGTGAAGAAGCCGAAGCTGACGGCCGGTCAGGAGTGCTTCCTTACGGTGCGCTTCCACCTCGCGTCGGACGCGGCGTGGGCGCCAAAGGGCCATCTCGTGGCGTGGGAGCAGTTCGCCATGCCTTGGAAGGCGCCTGCCACGAAGGCGAAGAAGAAGGCCAAGTCCAGGAAGGCCCCCAAGGCGACCGGCGTGGAACTCGGCGACTCGCCCGAGCGCGCGGTCGTCTCGGGAGAGGGCTTCAAGCTCGTCTTCGACAAGGGCGCGGGCGCGATCGCCTCGATGACCTACGGCGGGACCGAGATCATGAGCTCCGGCCCCGTCCTCAACCTCTGGCGCGCGCCGACGGACAACGACGGCATCAAGGCCTACGATCTCAAGAACGAACGGAAGGCCCTCGGTCGCTGGCTCGCCGCCGGGCTGGATCGCATCGAGCGCGAGACTCAAGAAGTCACCGTCCGTCGCTCGGGCGGGGCGGTGAAGATCGCGGTCGAGACGGTCGCGCACGTCGGCGCGTCGGGAATGGCCGTGAAGCACAAGCACACGTACACGGTATACCGCTCCGGCGACGTCGTCGTCGCGAACCGCATAGACATCGACAAGGGCCTCCCCGAACTCCCGCGCGTCGGGGTGACGATGACGCTCCCGGGGGGGCTCGAGCGCTTCCGCTATCTCGGCCGCGGCCCGCACGAGAACTACATCGACCGCAATGCGGGGGCAGAGGTGGGGCTCTTCGAGAGCACGGTCGACGGCCTTTACGTCCCCTACATCGTGCCGCAGGAGAACGGCAACCGCACCGACTGCCGCTGGGCAGCCCTCACCGACGACTCCGGCGCGGGGCTCCTGTGCGTCGGCATGCCCCGGATGGAGGTCTCGGCGAGCCACTTCACCGCGGGCGACCTCTTCGCGGCCCTGCACACGAACGAGCTCGCGCGGCGCGAGGAGATCACTCTGAACCTCGACCTGCGCCAGCGGGGCCTCGGCGGCAAGAGCTGCGGGCCGGACACGCTCGAGAAGTACCTTGTTAAGCCAGGGAAGTTCTCGTTCGACTTCGCCTTGAGGCCCATGGGCGGCGCGCGCTCCGATCCGCGCGCGCTCGCGAGGGAGACAACGCCCTGACGGCCCGCGAAGGCGGCGGAGAGTGCGCTGCGCGGCCCCAGTGCCGTTTTGGTTGACGGCGGCCCCGATGGCGCACATATTCTAGCCGTTGGCCTGATATCCCAAGGGAAAGGATCGGCGGATGTTCTGCAGCAAGTGCGGCGCGGACAATCCGGAAGGCACGAGATATTGCAGGGCGTGCGGCGAGCCGCTCCAGGGGACCGAACCGCCCGCCGGCCGGCCGGACGCGGTGGAGATCCCGCTGGCTGCGGCGATCCTCACCGCGATCTTCTGCTGCCAGCCCTTCGGGATCGTCGCGATAGTCTTCGCGGCCATGGCGCAGGGCAGACTGAGCGATGGCAACACGGAGGCCGCCCGCGATCTCGCGGAGAAGTCGTGGTACTGGATCAAGCTCTCGCTCCTTCTCGGGATCGTGTGGTTTGTGGTAGCCGCGTTGTTCTTCGCGGTCAGATCGACGTAGTGAATTATTGAATGGGTGCGTCCCCTCCATCGATCGCGGCACAGTCGCGTCTGAGGGCCCGGCGCCTGCGGCTGGCGGCCATCGCAGTCACGGGCGTCGCGGCCGCCGTGGTGCTCTATCTCTTCAGGCCCGGCGGCGTCGACATCTATCCGCCTTGTCCCTTCCACGCGTTGACGGGGCTCCACTGCCCGGGCTGCGGGACGCTGCGCGCGCTTCACGCGCTCCTGCACGGGGAGGTCATGGCCGCCCTGGGCTTCAATGCCCTGACCGTGCTCGCGATTCCGTTCCTGGCATACGCGTTCGCCGCCCAGGCGTTCGCGGCGATCACGCGTCGTCCGCCGCCGGCGGCCCGCCGGTGGCCCCGGCTCGCCTGGGCGCTCCTGGGGATCGTCCTAGCGTTCTGGGCCCTGAGGAACGTGCCTGTTCACCCGTTCATCCTCCTGGCTCCCTAGCGGGTTGCTGAAAAACCCCAGAATCCCGGCAGCCCTCATATGCCATCAAGCCAATCGCGGCCCTCCAGGGCGACCGACCTGCTGTAGGCGCCACTATTTCATCAGCCTGCTAGAAATCGTCCGACGCCGCGAGCCGCGCCGAAGAGCGGCTTGACCCGACCGGGAGGACGCGTATCATGGAAGGCAAGGAGGGCCCCGGAGATGGAGACGCACAAGGTCGACAAGGCGTTCGGCGAGGCGGCGCTGGCGCGCGGGTTCCTCACCGAGGGCCAGCTCGACGAGTGCCTTCGCGCGGCTGTGCTCGTCACCCAGGCGGGCCTGGAGAAGCCGCTCGCGGACATCATGCTCGAGAAGGGCTTCATCACGCAGATACAGGCCGAGCAGATCGGCCGGGCCGTGGAGTACCCCGAGGCGACGACCATCGCTGGCTTCGAGCTCATCCAGAAGCTCGGAGAGGGCGGGATGGGCGTCGTCTACAAGGCCCACCAAGCCTCGATGGACAGGGTCGTCGCCCTCAAGGTCCTGCCCGAGCGGCTCGCGAAGGACAAGCAGTTCGTCTCACGGTTCTTCCGCGAGGCGCGCGTTGCCGCGAAGCTCGACCACCCCAATATCGTCCGGGGGATCGACGTGGGGTCGTCGGGCTCGGATTACTTCTTCGTCATGGAGTATGTCGAGGGCGAGGACGTCGGCAACGTCCTCGAGAAGCGCGGAAAGCTCCCCGAGAAGGAGGCGCTCGAGATAGTCGTCCAGGTGGCCCGCGCTCTCGACCACGCGCAGGAACACAGCATGATCCACCGGGATATCAAACCCGACAATATCCTGCTCACGCCCGACGGGACGGCCAAGCTCCTCGACCTGGGGCTCGCGCGCTCGACCTCGGGCGACATGACTCGCATGACCGTCACCGGCACCGCCATGGGGACGCCGCACTACATCTCGCCCGAGCAGGCGCGCGGCGAGGCCGACATCGACATCCGCACCGACATCTACTCTCTGGGGGTGTCGCTCTTCCACATGCTCGTCGGCACGCCGCCCTTCGACGGGGAGACTGTCGCGGTCATCATAACGAAGACGCTCACCGAGCAGGCGCCGCCCGTCCGCGAGATCGTCCCCGAGGTCTCCGAGGCCACCAGCCGCGTCGTCGAGAAGATGATGTCGAAGGAGAGGGGCAGCCGCTACGCGAGCCCCGCCGAGGTCGTCGCGGACCTCGAGCTGATACTGAGCGGCGAGGAGCCCACGCGGATCATTGGCGCGGGCCCGGTCGCCGCATCCGCCGCAACGCGGCCCGCTCCCGCGCCCGTCGCCGCGGCGCCCGACTCGGGCCAGATGAGGATGATGAGCGACGCGGATATCGAGAAGCTGAAGGCCGAGACGGCCGCCCAGGTCGCGCGCGCGGCTGGGAAGGGCAAACTGCTGCCCGTCCTTCTCACGCTGATCGTGGTAGTCGCGGCGGGGGCGATCGCCACGCCCTTCGTGCTGAAGGAACTGAAGGGCGATCCGCCGCCCCCCGTGCGCCCGCCCGAGGATCCCGACGCGGCCGCCGCCGCTGCGGCCGAGGCCGCGAGGCTGCGACGGCTCGAGGAGGAGAACGCGGACGCCGAGCTCTGGTCGAAGACGAAGGCGACCGCCGACAGGATGGCGGCGGACGGGAACCTCACGGGCGCGCTCGCTGCGCTTGACGTCTTCCTCAGCTCGGCCAAGACGACGAAGTTCAACGCCGAGGTGATGGAGATCAAGGGAGACCTGGACAAGCGGCGCTTCGAGGCCATGAGGGCGCGGCGCCAGGCCGAGCGTGAGAAGATCGCCGCTGCCACCGAGACCCCCGAGGAGAAAGCGGCGAAGCTCATCCGCCTTGCCGAGAAGGCCGTGGAACTCGTCGATCTCGACGACGCGAGCAGGCTCCTGGGCGAGGCGCAGGTGTTGGGCGCGGACGTCACGGAAATACTCGCCAAGGTCCGGACCAAGCGCGCCCGCGTCGAGGCGTTCGCACGCGTCAAGGAGTTCATAGAGAACAAGTCGTGGAAGGAGGCCGACGCCGCGCTCGCCCCCCTGCTTGAGCAAGACCCAGGCGACAATGAGGCGCTCGATCTCCTCGCGAGGGTGAAGAAGGGGTTGGCGCCGCCGCCGGAACTGGCGCTCGACCTCGGCGGGGGTGTGGCGCTCGATCTCGTCTACGTGAAGCCCGGCCGGTTCCGGATGGGTTCGGCCGAGGGCTGGGGCGACGAGAAGCCCGTTCATGAAGTCGTCATCACGAAAGGCTTCTACATCGGGAAACACGAGGTCACCCAGGCCCAGTTCCGGCAGGTCATGGGCGTCGACCGCAGCAGATACAAGGGCGAGCGCAACCCCGTGGAGGAGGTCTCGTGGAACGAGGCCGACGACTTCTGCAAGCGCGTCGCCGAGCGCACGGGCAGGACGGCGCGCCTCCCGACCGAGGCCGAATGGGAATACGCCGCGCGCGCGGGGTCTGCCGGGAACTACTGCTTCGGCAACGATGAGGCCACGCTAGGGCAGTACGGCTGGTACGGGGCCAACTCCGGCAAGACCACCCGCCCGGTCGGCGGCAGGCAGCCAAACGCGTGGGGCATCCACGACATGCACGGCAACGTCTGGGAGTGGGTCGCCGACTGGTACGACAGGAACTACTACGCGAAGAGCCCCCGCGAGAAC
>Ga0272441_10013218_pt1 | contig 11907 bp, 11 predicted proteins | sample SSMProp6N_FD_193582 | JGI IMG/M metagenome (GOLD analysis project Ga0272441, IMG submission 193582) | Marine sediment archaeal communities from Little Sippewissett salt marsh, Falmouth, MA, United States - SSM-Prop-6N | ecosystem: Environmental > Aquatic > Marine > Wetlands > Sediment ...
GTTCCTCGCCCTGCTGCTGCTGGTGCCGCTCCTCATCCACTGGTACCGGCGACGCCGCGGCGAGCCACCCACCATGAGATACAGCGACCTGCGCATACTGGGTGAAACGCGATCCACCAACCGCGCGAACATGGTGTGGCTGCCCCATGCGTTGAGGATCGCCGCACTGATATTACTTACGGTAGCCGTGGCGAGACCTCAGTTCGGAGCGAAACACGAGGAAGTCATATCCAAAGGTATCGACATAATGATGGTGCTGGACAACTCCGGCAGCATGAGGGTAATCGACCTCGAACCCAATACGGAAAAGATCGACCCCGAACGAACAAGGCTAGCGGTGGCCAAGGAAGTCATCAACGATTTCGTCACTCACCGCGGCAACGACCGCATCGGGTTGATAAAGTTCGCCGGCAAAGTCTACCACCAATGCCCGCTCACACTGGATTACGGCATCCTTTTGACGTTCATCGATTCCATAACGATTAACGAAAAAGACCCCAACACGGCCATTGGGGACGCGATCGGAACGGCCGTACTGCACCTGAAGGACTCGGAAGCTCAAAGCAAGGTGGTGGTGCTCGTGACGGACGGGGAAAGCAACGCGGGCATATTGAGCCCGTTGACCGCGGCGGAAGCGGCAAAACAGTACGGCGTAAAAATATACACCGTCGGCGTCGGCAGCCACAATAACGCGGTGGCTCCGATAAAGGACTTTTTCGGGCAAAGGTATCAGCCGGTGAGGACCGGGCTCGACGAGGATACCCTCCAAAAAATCGCCGACGTAACCGGTGCGAAATATTTCCACGCAGCCAACCCGAGCGCGATGAAAGAAGTTTTTAAGAAGATAAACACGATGGAACAAACGGAAATCAAAAAAAGAAGGTATACGGAATACAGCGAGCGTTTCACCCCGTGGGCTGTCTGTGCGTTAATACTTCTTGGCATTGAAATAATGCTCGCGACCGGGCCGATGAGGCAGGTACCCTAAAATGAGATGGGGAAATCCATATGCTTTCTGGGCCTTTGTTTTTGTGCCCGTCCTCGTGCTGATGTATCGCTACGCATCCGTCAAAAGGCGCAAGGCGATGAACGATCTCGGGGATATCGGTCTTTTGTCCAAGCTGGTTTCCACCGCCGGGCCGGGTAGACGCGGGTGGAAAGCGGCGCTTTTCACGGCGGCCTTCACGCTGATAATACTCGCTCTCGCTCGACCCCAGATAGGCGCCGGGCTTCGCGAAATACGTTCATCGGGCAGGGATATCGTTTTCGCCCTGGATGTGTCCAAAAGCATGCTGGCGCAGGACATATCTCCATCGAGGCTCGCCGCCGCCAAGGCCCGGATTTCCGGATTGCTCGATAATCTGGAAGGGGACCGCGCCGGGCTGGTCGTGTTTGCGGGCGAGGCTTTCATGCAATGCCCCCTGACAATCGATTACCGGGCGATGAGAATATTGCTCGATGCCGTGGAGCCTCAAAACGTGCCGACTCCCGGCACAAACATACGAGAGGCCATTGTCGAATCCGGCAAAGTGTTTAAAAAAGCCGACAGCCGGGTTAAAATCGTAATATTGCTTACGGACGGCGAGGACCATTCCGGCAGAGCCGTCGAGGCGGCGGAAGAAATCGCGAAAGACAATATCAAAATATTTACCGTCGGCATCGGGGACGCTTCGCCCTCCGGAGCGCCGATACCCATTAAAAAACCCGCAGGCGGTATCGAATATAAAAAAGATTCCGGCGGACAGACGATAATGACCCGACTGGACGAAGAAACGTTGCGGAAAATCGCTTTGGCGACGAGTGGGAAATATCACTACGCGGGCAAAAGACTGGACCTCGGAAAAGTATACTCGAAAGTAAAAGAAAATGAGGGGGAAAAAACCGAGTCCAGATTCTACACCGAATACGAAGATCGTTTTCAATGGTTACTGTTACCCGCATTGTTGATTTTGATCATTGAGGCCATGCTGCCCGAACGAAAAAAGAAAGACGCAGTGGAAGGTATTATCGAACAATGAAGAAATCCAGGCTCGTAATTTTAATATTGGCGACCGTCCTCCTCGCGACAACCGGATTCGGCGGGATTTCGAGCACGGTTAAGGATGGCAACCGTCTGTTCGAAGAGTCCAGATACGACCAGGCTCTCGCAAAGTACACCGACGCCCAACTAGACGACCCCGACAACCCCGGTTTGCACTACAACATCGGATCCGTGTTGTATAAACAAAAAAAATACGATAAAGCGATCGAGTCGTTCAGAAAAGTCGCCGAAACCGGCGAAGACAATAACCTCATCTCCAAAGCATGGTACAATATGGGCAACTCGTTCTTTATGCAGGCGACCGGAGCCGGCGACGCGGAATTGCTCTCAAAAGCGGTGGACGCATATACCGAAGCTCTGAAATTGAATCCCGAAGATGAGGACGCGAAATACAACCTCGAAGTAGCTCGCAGCCTTATGAAAATGAAAAAGGAAGAACAACCGCCTCAATCGTGCCCCAACAAGCAACCGAAAAAAGAAGAACCGGAAAACCAAAACAACCAACAACAACAAAACCAAACCGGCGAAAATCAAACCGCGACGTCGGAACAGTCGATATCGACATCCGAAAGCGACGCCGCCACTCCCGAAACACAACCGGAACCGCGGCCTCAACCGGCCGAGGGTGAGATGACGCCGGAGGAAGCGGAACGTTTGCTAAACGCACTGGAAGACAGGGAAAGAGAAAACGCCCGCGAGGAACGGGAAGCCCAACCGGGCGGAAGAAGACCTTACGCCGGGAAGGACTGGTAACACAATATGAGTCGGGGCGTAAAAACCCATATTATATCGTTTTTTGCGGTGCTCTTACTGCCGATCTTTGCGGCGGGCGCGAACCAACCCGCAAACGGAGGCGGCGATATCATAATCAAAGCCACCCTCAGCTCTCCGACGGCGATTGTCAACGAGACCGTCACATATACCGTCACGGTCGAAGGAGAAAACATACCGACTGAAACGAAGCCCAAAGTGAGCGGACTTTTCACAGACGGCATAAGTTTACAGGCAGTGGATTCGTCCAGATCGATTATTTCCGGATCCAGCATGACAGTGGTTATTAACGGAAAGGTAATAAAGGACGACAAGGACGCCCGCGAGATTGTCGAATACAACTATCACCTGATCGCGCAAAAAACGGGAACTTATAAAATAGGCCCGGCGGTTATCCGACTCGACAATGTCGATTACTCGAGCCCACAGGTTTCCCTGCGGGTAAACTCGATGCCGAATGCGGACGTTCTCGAAGAAGCGCCTTCCGAAGTTTTTATACACGCCAAAACAAACGGCACAAAGCTTTGGGCGGGTCAGATATTTACGGTCGCGTACCACTTTTATTTTCGAAACGACATTGATGTGGAGCGACTGACCGGCGAGACATTGCCCGAGCTTGACGGATTTATCAGGTACGACTTCGAACAACCCACGGGAAGACCGCGGGTTTCCAGAATAACGCTCAAAGACGGCGGCGTTTATAAAAGAGCTTACATAGGCCGCCTTATCGTATTTCCGACAAGGACCGGAATTCTGACTCTCGACCCATACCGGCAAGGATACGTTCAGGCCAGCCAGATGCCGGGCCACGGGATTTTTCAACAATATCGAAGAGTGGAAAGGACCGCGGTCAGCCAATCCATATCGATTGAAGTTTCCCCTCTTCCCACCGAAGGCCGACCCGATAAGTTTTCCGGCGCAATAGGTGACTTCAAAGTCGAATTTTCGCTGGATCGCGACAACGTGCGCACCGGAGAAAGCATCGCCATGACCGTCAAAGTGACTGGGACCGGCAATCTCGAAGGAGCCGCCGACCCGGTGGTTCAACTGCCCCGCTCGATTGAATCTTATCCACCCGAGAAACAGGACGATGTTTCCGCAATAGAATCGAACCTCGCGTGGGAAAGGACCTACAAATTCATTCTGGTGCCGGACAAGAGCGGTGAAACATCCATCGGCCCAGTCTATTTTCACTACTTCGACCCCGAAAAAGGCGAGTACTCGACCAGTACCGCCAACGCCATCAAGGTTAATGTTATGCCCGGAAAACAAACCCGATCTTCGGTGGAAAATTCCGGTCCGACAATCAAAAAACCACTTACCGACATCAGATATATCAAGCCCGATTTGCAAAGTTTAAAAAACGGGCGGGGCTTCTCAATCGATAAAACATGGTACATTGCGGCGCATTTCGCATCCCTGATTTTCGTCGGCCTTGCTGTTCTTGTCCGTAAACGTCGCGACCGTATGGAAACAGACGGCGCTTATGCGAGGAAACTCAAGAGTCGCGACCGCGCGTCCAAAAAGCTCGAAGCGGCCCGCAAGGCCATCGGCAAATCCAGCGACGACTTCCACCGCGAGTTGTACAATTCGATTTCCGGATATATTTCCGATATGCTCAACCTGCCCGAGGCGGGGACGGCGCCGCGCGAGTTCGCAGTCCACCTAGAACAAGCCGGAGCAGCCGACGGTATTATCAACGAGGTTGTCGATCTTCTCGAAACGTGTCGAGCGGCTCGATATCTGCCGGGCAACGCTTCGAAAAACGAAAAGGAACTCCATAAAAAAGCGACGAAAATAATAAAAACGCTGCGAAGCGCGATCAAGGAGACACCCGTCAAATGATCCCGCGCCTATCGATAATAATTATTCTCGCACTATCGACTTTATGCTTGCCGGCCCGAGCTGGAAGCGGAACGGAATCGGGAGCATCGTTATACAACCGCGCCAATTCGTTATATGCGGAAGGAAAATATTCGGAAGCGGTCGAACTGTATGAAGAAGCCATAAGCGTGGGCGCAACCGATCCCAGGCTGGAATACAATATCGCCAACGCATATCTTAAACGTGACCCGATGGACATCGGACGCGCCATACTCCATTACGAACGCGCGCGCCTGCACGCTCCACGCGATCCCGACCTGCTATACAATCTCGAATACGCGAATATGCTCATAAAAAATAAACCTCCCGTCGCCGAAAAGACCTACCTGCAACTCGGATGGGAAAAATCAATGTCCAAAATAACCGTTAAAGAAGCCGCGATATCTTTCAGCGTTATATACTTCATCCTGATACTGTTTATTACACTCGCCGTTATATCGAGGTCGGACGGGACCACGGGCGTTCTTAAAAAAGCGATAGTGACAATGTCCATATTACTCGTCCTGACCATGCCCGTGCTTGCCGGAAAAGTGCGAGGCCTATCCAGGCAAAAAGCGGTGGTCATGGAATCGAACACGCCGCTGCGTTCCGGACCCGGGGCCGGCAATCCGGAACTTTTCACTCTTTCCGAAGGTATGATCGTTTACCGGAGGGCCTGCCGCGACGACTGGTGCCAGGCGTCGTCTCCGGGCGGGATGGCCGGATGGATACCCCGCAACAGTATCGAACTCGTTACTCCCGCAGACTGAGAATCGTCCGCAATCCCACACAACTCCGGTAACAACAATCGACGCTCGGAAACACGCGTATAAAATCCTTAAAAGCATTCGGCGCAAAACCTTGACTATCGCCAAATCGTGCGCATATTTATTATTAGACGAGAGAAATATAACGGAAGGAGGTGCTAAATATGGAACTCACAAGATACGAACCGTTTTGGATGACAACGCCCAGGAGATTACTAGGCGGATTCTTCGACGATTTGGGATTTACCGCGAACGATACGTTCGTACCCGCGGTGGATATCAAGGAAACAGAAGATAAGTATGTAATCGAAGTAGAAGTTGCGGGTATCGACAAAAAGGATGTTCACATCGAAGTCAAGGACGGAGTTCTTACCCTTTCGGGAGAACGCAAATTCGAGCACGAAGAGAAGAAAGACAACTACACCAGGATCGAAAGGTCCTACGGTAAATTCCACCGGACTTTTACACTTCCCGATCTCGTAATGGAAGATAAAATCGAGGCCGCCTATAAAGACGGATTACTTACCATCGAGTTGCCCAAGGGCGAAGAAGCCAAACCGAAAGAAATCGAAGTAAAAGTCAACTGAAAATCGAAACACACATAATTCCGGGGCGGCGCCTGTTAAAGGAGGCCGCCTTTTTGCCATGCGGATGGAGGACCATATGAACGGAGACGATTATTACGGCAAATCGGGAGGAGGCTACGGCGCGTACATACCGGGCCTGTTGCCGATCCTGTTCGGGTTGTTGATATTCATCGAGCCGAAGCTGCTGGCCATAACGGTGGCCGCGTTCTTCGTCAGCCTGGGCATAATATTGCTGGGCATCGGTCACAGAGTGCGGCAAAGCAGGAAAACGAACCGCGAAATTTTCATACAGTGGTTCGGCGACGGGCGGTAAAAAAGCCCGACCCTGAAAATAGGACCGGGCTGAATGTTATATTGATAAACGGTTAAAGTCGACCGGTCGCGCCGGTCGTGTCGATTTCAGACCGCCTTAACGGCCTTTGCCCCGCTTATGAAAGAATCCGCCAGTTCGAACATATCGACTCGCCTGAAAAACCACCTTAACATAGACCTGATGATTTTACCGGGCTCCTTCGATTTATCCGGCTTGGGCACTTCCTCCACCTCGTGCCATTCGATATCGGGAATTTCGTCCGGGTCTTCTTCTTTACTGAAACGCATTACAATTCTCAAAAATACCCCGAAAACAACGCCAAGCGTCCAGGCGGTCGCGCCCACCAATCTTGCGAAAACGCCTTTTTTGCCCGGCTCGAGCTGTACCACTTCTTCATTAACCGGTGGGTTGTCGAAAGCGTTATGCGCCCCGATGCCGGTGAGATACATCTCGTAAACGAACCCCGGAACGACTACTGGATCGTCCGAATCCGTCGGTTCCCTCATCGGCATAGTGGCAAGAGCGTTCGGAACCATTTCGACTAAAGCCCTCTTGTCGTTCCACGCCTTGATGGGGTTCAATTTACCTCCGAGGATATCGTGGAAATCGGCGGAATTGGTCCAAAACACTACATCCGCCGACTTGTTCTTCCCGTCGAAAACCACCCTCGGCGGCCTGCGGGCCAGGTCGATATACGCCTCGTCGCCCGTATCTTCGAGCACGACGCGCACCGTCATTGCAATATCCGGCGCCATCACCGGTATCAGCGGGGCTATGGAATTTATACCACCGACAAAACCCATCGTTAAATCCGCCAATCTTACCGTATTCTTTTTTGATTCCATCTTATACTCCAGATTAACCTCTCATAGCCAATACCGCGGCCCCCAGCGCTCCAACAAGTTGGGCGTCCAAATTAAGACGCGCCACTTTAACTTTCAGTCCTTCCTCCACGGCTTTTACCAAACCTGCGTTTTTGGCGCAGCCTCCGGTAACGGTCAATTTTTCGACTATACCGACTCGCCTTACAAGCCCCTGCAATCTTTTAGCGACGGCTTTCTGCACTCCCGCCGCGATGTCCGCCGGCGATTTGCGCTGGCTTATCAGGCTGATAACTTCACTCTCGGCGAAAACACTGCACTGGCTCGATATGGGTATGGGGTTTTTCGATTCGAGAGACAGGCGGCTGAACTCTTCGAGGTCGAGGCTGAACGCGCGTCCCATCCCTTCAAAGAATCGACCCGTCCCCGCGGCGCACTTGTCGTTCATCACGAAATCGAGCACATGCCCGTCGTCTCTCAAACCCATCGCCTTGCAATCCTGCCCGCCGATGTCTATCACGGTCCTTATTTCCGGGTCCAGATAATGCGCGCCGATTGCGTGGCACGTAATTTCGCTTATATTGTCATGGGCGAATTGAAGTTCGATCCTGCCGTATCCCGTCCCGATTATTCTTTCCATGTCGCTGATGCCGATGTTTCCGTTTACTTGAGCGATCGCCCGGTTCAGCGCCTCGGTGGCGGTGTTTTCCGGATCGACGGTGCTCGGCAGCATGGAGTGCCCGAGTATCTTACCACCCTCGTCGAGAACGACAGCCTTGCCGGTTGTCGATCCGACATCACAACCCGCGAAATATTTCATCATCTATCTCCTTTCACCCATAATATTTTCCATAAAATCGGACACCTGCCGCCGTATACCCTCGGGACTCATGTACCTCGTGTCGCTCAAGTCGTACTCGAAAACCAGCAAGGGAATCGAGCGACGCCTGCACAGTTCCTTGAACATGCCCATCAACGCGCCGGTGTTTTTACATCCCTTATGCGCCGCCATGATAATCATATCCGCGCTGAAAGATTCGTAAAGATAAAACAAGTCGTCGAAAAAATTCTCGCACGGCCCGCGCGTATGCTGCGCCATGGGCCCGTAAGAAAGCGTTCTTGCAAGATCGCGGAGCATAACGTCTTCGTTCGACGTGTCGATCCACTGATTCCTTCTGAACGTAAGCATATCCATTACCGTAATGGCTCCGAACTCCTGCTCCATCCAGACGAACATTTCCGGGAACACCAATGGGGGCGGGTTCCACAAAACGGCCCGATGCCTTTCGTCTTTTATACCCCCACCGTCGCGCTCGACGGACCGATGCGCCAGGCGCAACAGGTCCTTCATAAGCCTCGTGCCTTCTTTAGTCCCGCTGCCCAACGGGAAAGACAAGTGGCCATACACCATCGCCTCGCCGCCCATCGGAGCGGGCGAAGAGCGTTGAAGGTCCCACAGGTCCATCGTGTAAGTCCACATTTTGTTGCGTTCCTCGCAAACTTCCTTCAAGCGGTCGTAATCCATTTTTACGGAATAAACTTCTTCGAGCCATGCAATCAAGCGCTTTATTTCCCTGAGGTAATATTCCTGCGCGCGCTTCTCTCCGAAATTGTAAGGCAAATCGAGCCGGAAGACCGGGACTTTGTATTTTTCCTCCATCACCGCGTAACTGGCCATACCTCCGTCGCAAGGGGAGTTGCTCGTCACTATCGCTTTGGGAGGCGGAAACGCGTCGTCCAACGCCATTCCGATGGCGGTTTTGGGCAATGTGCAGGTGTCTCCCGGGTAACCGGAATTTTCCGCTACATCGATGTAATGTTCGGTGAACTCCGAATTGATGTTGGGCATAATTATCGGGATGGCTTCAACAAGGAACGGAACCAGACCCATCGCGTGAAAAATCTCGGGAGAAATCAAATCCTCATGCCAGACAAACAAATCCGGCTTCCGTCTCATTTCTTTAAATACGTTGAAAACGTAATAAGCTATGTAGGTCAATGACCTCGCCGCTATGGCCCCGTAAGCGGGATTGCGTCCCAGAACGAGATTCTTCATATCGGAATCTTCCCGATGCGGCCCCCCCCACGGCCTCAACCATTTATTGAGCGTTAAAAATTCGTAAATACCTCGAGGTCCGGCGCTAACGGCGAAGTCCGCGAATTGAGCCGCGTTTTTCCCCGCATAATAAGCCGCCAGAACCGGTAACCTGTCCGCCAGAGAATCGAGAAACATAGCCATTTTATTTACCCATCATTTCGATAAACGCCTGCACTCTCGTGCGCAATTGTCCGACTCCGCTAAGCATGTATTCCCTCTCCAGCTTGAGCACTTCAATGTGGTCGTCGCGGAACCTGTTAACGAAAAGCTGCGCGTCGATGTTCCACGTATCGCAAAACTTCATCGGCTCGATCACCACTCCGTCCGCCCGGTATTCACTCACGGCGTCGGCTATTCTTCCGTATCTTTCCTTAAACCCTTCGAACATTCGTGGGCACGACAGCTTTCTTACATATCTCGTCGCCAGCGCTCTGAGCGGTTCTTCGTCTTCATCGACCATTTCCGCGAACTGTATCGACCCCTCGCAAAACGCGTCGCCGACGACCAATCCCCCCATCTCCTCCATGGCGGCGATATAAGCGGGGTCGTCCATCTGGCTGCCCATTATAAGCAACCTCGCGCGGTACCCCCGAGGTGGATCGCGTTCCTCCAATTTTTCGTAAATCTCTTTCAATTGCTCGATTGCGACATCCGCCGGGGTTGAATTGATGCCGACCATTATGCGGTGCATTTCCTCGCCGGTAAGTTTGGGTTCGTCGATTTTTCGCAATTCCTGTATTTTGGAAAGCACAGTCCTGAGTTCGTTGGTCCGCTTTATACTGCCGACAATATCGTCGTCCCGAATTTTGTTTCCCAGCGACTGTTCGATATTATCCCGCAGAATGTGCAACTCTTCGGTGTACCAATCCACCGCGTCGTCGTGAGTCTTGTGCGGCAAATCGAGTATATGGCATAAATCCGGTTTTACGAGGTACCTGACATTATCGTACAATCGCCGAAGATGGTCGCAGCTCGCCACGAAGACATACCCGTCGATAAAGTCGAGAGAATCGTCCAGAATGCTTTCGAGCACGCACCTGGTGTATGAACAGTTAAACTGTCCCAGATAAGTATCGGCCACATCTGTACCCGTGTTGTTCGGAGCCCTCATCCTGTAAGGGACCAAACCCGCGGCGTCGAGCAACTCCCTGGGCACATAACTGCAAAAGAACCCTATCGCTTTTTTCCCGCCGCTCCTCGCACTCGAGATATACTCGTTGTTCAAACCTGAAACCACGTTTAAAAACGGGTGGTCCAACGGTTCCGTTTTACGATTCAGCATCCCTGCTTTTTCTCCTTAAAACAACTATGTCCCTTACCGCATCGCATGTTTCTTTTTCGTCGCAATCTTCGCAATCCAGATCGGTGCATTCGTACTCGCCGTCGCCTACCAACACCAGTTTCTTGTTTTTGCCGAGCAAAATTCTAGCTTCCGCCGCCACCGAATGCAATTCGTTTATTTCATCTTCCCTGTCGGTAATGAAGAACACTTCCGCGGCTTTGACGTATTCGAAATCTTCCCGGTAAACGGCTATTAAGGCTCCGCCGAGTCTGGCAAAATCCATCCCGTCCTTTACCGCATCGAAACTGACGCGGGCCCACAAGCGACCGGGGACGGTCCGTACCATGAATCCTTTGAGTCTATTCGAAAGGAATTGCGTCGATTCGAAAGTAAACGGGTCGGCCTCGTCGAGATTTTCGACCGCGAGCATCACCACCTGCGCATAGGGCAATGACAATTTCTCCCCGCCCCTCATATCCGAACCCAGCACGTTTATCTCGCCGTCTCTTATGATCGATTCATCCTCCGTCCAGAGCACCATATTGGCGTTGGCGGTTCCGGGCGGACCGAGTTCCACGGCGCATTCGTCCGAAGGAACGATACTTGCCCGCCCTCCCCTTCGAGGCCCCATGTCGATATGTTTCATAAACGCGCGGCGCCCTTCGGTATCGACAAAAGGGGCCGTGTACCTGTGGATATCAGCGGCTTTTTTCTCGATAACCGAGCGCACGTGGTTTATCTGTTTTTTGAAGTCCGGGGCTTCAAACCTGCCCGAATCGTCTTCGACTTCGGCGCTTTTTTTTATATCGTCATCGTCCAAACAAATCCACCCGTCGATTCGTTTTTTGTTATGCGGGCGCTTTGTCCGCCGCGAGAATCGCCGCTCCGACCGCGCCCACAAGCTGTGGATCGACACCATCGGGAAAAGCTTTTATATCGATTTTCAGCTTTTTAGCGAGCGCGTCGATAACACCGCGGTTCTTCGCGACTCCTCCCGTAACCGTAACATCCTCGATGAGCCCGACCCTCTTCGCGAGGCTTGCCACACGGTTAGCCAGACTGATGTGCAACCCTTTTATGATCCTCGGCACTTCAACGCCTTCGTTAACCAGATTGATGACTTCGCTTTCCGCAAAGACGCTGCACATGCTGCTGATGGTGCAGGGCTCGCCTTCCTGGAAATGGAGTCCTTCCAGATCGTCCAAACCTATTTCCATGTTCCTGATGATAGCTTCGAGAAACCTGCCGGTACCGGCGGCGCATTTGTCGTTCATCGAGAAATCCAGAAGCGCGCCGCGATCGTCAACGCAAATAGCCTTGGTGTCCTGTCCGCCTATATCGAGAATGGTGCGAACCGACGGCAG
>Ga0272441_10013219_pt1 | contig 11906 bp, 10 predicted proteins | sample SSMProp6N_FD_193582 | JGI IMG/M metagenome (GOLD analysis project Ga0272441, IMG submission 193582) | Marine sediment archaeal communities from Little Sippewissett salt marsh, Falmouth, MA, United States - SSM-Prop-6N | ecosystem: Environmental > Aquatic > Marine > Wetlands > Sediment ...
TGCTTCATGCAGCCTAAGTGGAGAACTTATGTATACCATATATTGTGGTAGCGCAAATCTTTTACCCAAAAAGATTTATAAGCGATTTGATAAACACGAAACTCTCTTAACAGAAACGGCACTAGCACAGTACATTGAAGACGTTCCCGCCCGATAAATTTTTTTCATAACTCCTTATCGGTTTAAAACTAACATATATTCGGACTCGATTTGAAAAAATAGGCCGGTGTGGAGTCAAAACGGAGAGTGCGCCAAGCTAAGCTGGTGTGAGTCAGCTGGACAATCCAGCCTGGCCAAAGGTTAGCCACCAGGCCAGAACGGAACTTAATGTGTATTGAGGTAACGAGATACGCAAGGCTTAAGGAAAGGTGAATGGTCAGCCATAACGCAAGTGAAGGTATTGAGCCCCGAAATTTGTCTATCTTGCATTGGGCCAAGGGTTTCTCTGCTTGGAAGCCAGTAGCGCTGCATGCGATAATGGCGAGTGTGTCAGCGACGTGCCGGGGTCGGAGTCCATGGCGGGTCATTCGAGGATTCACAGCAGAACTTGGGAGAGCCATATCGTTCCCAAAAGAAGCTTCCAACGAGCCGAAGAGGCAGAGTAGGAAGTATGGCGATATGGTAGTCGGACTAACTCATAGTAGAGGAGTAAATGAGGTAATGCTCATTGAGTCCCCAGAGCCCGGGACACTCGAAGGGGTTAGCAGTAGAACGCAGAGGGGTGAGGTGACGTATGCCATACTCTGAAATGGACAACATAACGTCATCAAAACTGACCCTCATATCGGAACGGGCTCGGAAGGACCCTAAGTTTCAGTTCACGAGCTTAGCTCATCTGCTGAACGAAGGGTTCCTGAAGGAGTGCTACTATGATCTCGGCAGGGACCGAGCCTGTGGCATTGACGGTGTAAGTTGGAAGGAATATGGAGAGAATCTGGATGAGAACATCAGCAATTTGGTGCCCCGACTAAAGGCAAAACGCTATAGGCCGCTGCCTGCCAAACGGACCTATGTACCAAAGAATGAGCATGAAAAGCGTCCGCTCGGTTTGCCCGCTCTTGAAGATAAGATCGTGCAAAAGGGGGTTGCCCGTATGTTAGAGGCAATCTACGAGCAGGACTTTCTGGATTGTTCGTATGGTTATAGACCCAATCGCAGTTGCCATCAGGCGTTGAATGTGGTGGACAAGACGATGATGCGACGCCCCATCAACTATGTTGTAGAGGCAGATATTAAGCGCTTTTTCGATACAGTCTCGCATAATTGGATGGTCAGGTGTCTGCAAGTTCGCATCAAGGACCCGAGCCTCCTTCTGCTTATTAGAAGGTTTCTTGAGGCCGGCTTCGTTGAAGTGGATGAATTCGTCTTAACCACCCAAGGGACACCTCAAGGCAGTAATCTTAGCCCGATACTTTCCAATATATTCCTGCACTATGTGTTGGACCTGTGGTTTGAGAAGAAGATCAAGCCTAAAATCCGGGGCGTTTGTCATCTGGTGAGGTATGCGGATGATTTTATCTGCATGACTCAGTACGCGGATGATGCCCGACACATAGAGCAAATGATGCGAGAACGGTTTGTGAAGTTTGATCTTGAATTGCATCCGACGAAAACTCGTATCATCAACTTGGACAGAGAACAGCGATGTAGGAGGAAGAAGGATCACCAATCCCACACCTTTGACTTTCTGGGCTTTACCCATTACTGGGGTAAGAGCCGCAAAGGTAATCCAACACTGTGTCGCAAGACCAGTGCGAAGAAGTTTCGCAAGGCGTGCAAGGAGATGAATATATGGCTCCGGAAGGTACGCGGCACAGCGAAGCTTAAGGATTGGTGGCCAACGTTGCGGGCGAAGCTGAGAGGACACTTTCAGTACTATGGTATCAGTGGTAATCGTCGAGCTATTGAGCGATTTCACTACGTTACGAAACGACTGGTTTTTAAGTGGATCAATCGGCGGAGTCAGAAGACGTCGTTCACGTGGGAAGGCTTCGAAGCGTATTTGAAGCACTACCCACTTCCTGAACCTCGCATCGTTCACTATCTGTATACGCTGTCGTTCGACTCGTGAGTTCTACTGAAGAGCCGTGTGCAGGAAATCTGCACGCACGGTTCCGTGAGGGACGTTGATGTTCTTTCACATGGCAGAATATTGTGACACTCTTCAATCGAAAGAGAAGAGACCCTGGGAAAACAAAGCATGCCTAAATGAAAGAGCTATATTACGTCTACTCGACCACGATGTCCCCTGGTCTTGGCGGCGTCTTTAAAGCCTCTGAAAAAGGTAAATTTTCGCTTGTTCTGTCACTCTTCAAAATCTTTTATTTGTGCGAGTTTTGCCCGCCACTCTTCAGCTTTTTCCAGCTTAACGTCCTGTCGAAATGACGATTTACAAGCGACAGATCAATCATCCAGGGAATCTGAAAATTGAAAATCGATGGCCATGAGCAGATGATCGCTAAGTTTGCTGTCTTCAACATCCAAACTCAGTTGTTTCCGTTCTGTACGATTTAATAACTCGGAATTGAGTATGAATCCATTTCGGGGAATAAGTGTCTTGCCGCTATAGATAACATAATCCAGCTTACCAGGCGAAAATGATGCACGCGGTTCTCCACGCCAGGTAACAATGGATTCACCGATCAAATTAGGAATCAACCAATCTTTCAAGCCCCAATCCTTCCTGTTGATGATCAAATCCAAAGGTGTTCTGGATCCGACCAAATTGAAATCGCCGACAATTACAATGCCCGGTTTTGTGCCTGTTGCTTCATCCTTGTCATATTGTCCCTTGTGAATCTTATCGATTGTGGCAATAATATCATTCGCCTGTCGGATGCGAAGCCGGTCTTCATCGCTGCCAATATATCCCATAGCTTTCAGATGAACATTAATAATGAATAAGTGGTTTCCGGCCAGTCCGAAATACGCCACTGCAAACCTGTCATTTTTTGACGGCAAAGCTTTCAGGGGATACTTCGATGCAATGACATTGCCATGCACTTTGTGGATATGCCATCGACCTTTGCTCTCCAGCGGCATCAACCGTTCCAGGATTTCACTATGACCTTCGGTTTTCCACTCCTCCTGAAAACAATAGACGTCGCCATCAACAGAACTCAATAGACGAGCCATTGCCTCTTCTCGATTAGGATCGCTCAAACCTTCGAAATATGTATTGAAACTCACGATTCTCACGTCGGTTCCAGAGTATCGACGATGGGAACGGCGTTTAGGTGTTTCCAAAGGTTGTGAAAATGTAAATGTAACCGGGGCGTTGAGTCGATCGGAACCGTCAAATTGAATGCTTATGGCATCGCCACGATTTATATTGAATTCACTGAGGTCAATTTGTAATTCGAATTCATTGTGGGCATAGGTCGGCCCGACAATGTACTTCAAACGATCTCGGGGAATTCGTTCCTTTAAGCTGTCGTTTAAAAAGGCCTGCCTACCCCTCGTATCGAGAATCAACTCTTGACTGTTCGGTAGATCGATTACGACTAACAAAGTTCCTTCAGCTTCCAGACCGTTCTGGAGATTGAGGAAGTTGGTTGTGTCGAATCGAAGATAGAGGATAGAGCCCTGACTTGCAGCATATACCTGGGTAATATCAAAAACACCTTTTGCATCCCCCTTAGGATCACGAGCGCATACTCTTACGCCTTTCCAGTCTTCAAATCCTCCATCAATTCTTATGACCGATGCTGATGACTGGTTTAGCAATATCACCACAAGAGCGCTGGCAAATAGACAAGAGCAAACCAACCTACGGCGACAAGATCTCCCGTTCAATCGTTCTAAAAACACCTTTTTAAACCTTTCAATTCCAATGAATACGTCAAATCAGCATTCCGACAACACATGCCGTCGTAAAACCTGCTAATGTACCGCCTACCATGGAGCGTAAGCTCAACTGGGCAATGTCCTCCCGACGGGATGGAACCATGGAGCCGATACCGCCGATCTGGACGGCCACCGAGCCGAAATTTGCGAATCCGCACAGCGCGTATGTTGCGATAGTGAATGAGCGCGGGCTGATTTGTTCACGCAGTTTGATAAGATCCATATAGGCGATAAATTCATTGAGTACTGTTTTTTCGCCTAGGAGGGAAGAGACTTTCAGTACATCTTCGCTCCGGACACCAATAATCCAGGCGAACGGGCAGAAAATCCATCCCATGATTCTCTCGAATGTCAGCGGAGCGGCCACAGTTATCTCCTCTGCGGCCTCGGCGCCGCGCATCAGGTAAATCACGAAGAACTGGCCCCGCTCCAAACCCCAATTGATCAGGGCAATAAGACACACAAAAGCCAAAACCATAGCGCCAACATTAAGAGCCAGTTTCAAACCTATTGAGGCACCGTTGCAGGCCGCATCGATGACATTTCGGCCTTGGCTCGGGACTTCCACTCGAACCTGGCCCTTGGTCAATGAAACCTCTCGCTCGGGCACCATAATCTTGGCGATCACGAGCGAAGCCGGCGCAGACATAATCGACGCGGCTAAAAGGTGCCCGGGATCGATCCCAAGGCCGACAAACGCCGCCATGACGCTGCCTGAGATGGTGGCCATACCGCCTGTCAGCATAGCCATAATTTCCGAGCGCGTCATGGATTCCAGATAGGGTCGAACCAACAGCGGGGCCTCGGTGTGCCCAAGACAAACATTGGCCGCGGCAGCCAGTGATTCTGAGCCGGATACATCCATCACGCGCACCATGGACCAGGCCAATAATTTAACAATCTTCTGAATCACACCCCAATGAAACAGAACCGCCGTTAGACTTGAAAAGAAAACAATCAGAGGCAATACGGAAAATGCAAAATAATGCTCTCGAAATCCATCGCCAAAAATAAAACTCGATCCCTCATTCCCGCATGCAATGATTCCATTCACACATTGCTCCAGGGCATCAAAGACCAGGCGACCGGGGGTTGTCTTCAGGATCAGCAATGCAAAGACCAACTGAAACAGCATGCCCGTCACGATCAGTCGCAGGTGCACTCGCTTGCGATCTTCCGAGAACGCCCATGCCAGAACCAGCATCATGCACAACCCAAGGAAGCTGATCAATTTGGGCATTATGTCCTGCATCGTTCCACCTCTGTGTCTAAGTCGCCGAATGGCATGCTCGGCCGTCCGTTTAATCATGTTCCGGTGCTGATCGAACGCCGGGGCCGCCTACTGCCCAAAGTGCACGATATTTCAGGAGGTATCCCTATGATGACACACCCTTTGCCCAGCACACATTTACATTCATTCAGTTTTGAATCTCATTATAGGATTTAGACGGCATATCTGTCATAAGTCACCCGGGTTTTGTCTCCAGCGATTGAGATATCCAGGATCCTGTGAACATTCATGCCTGTTTCCTCTTGAATTCTGGCAATTCCTTTGTATTCCTTTTTGACTACTGCGGTAACGGCGCCTTCAATATAGACATCATTATTCCGAAGCAAATTGATTAAACCTATTAACGTTCCTCCGCTGCTTACCGTGTCTTCAATGATATAAACGGTATCGCCTCGCTGAATCCCATATGGGTATAGATTGCCTTGATAATATTCCATCGAGAAAGCAGTGCCCTGCGATTCGGGCCCTGGAAACCATTTCGCTCCGGCAATGGGCATATTTGTGTAGAGTGAGACAGCACCTAAGATATGTGAGCACCTATCAAATTCTGCGACGATTTTGTCTATTTGTGCTCTTGGAATAAACTGGCCAATCTTAAAAACGACTTCTCTCAAGAGGTTTGCTTGAGTGCAAGGGTAGTGCTCACTTAAAGGAACAATCATAAACTGCACTTCTTTTCCTTCCGGACTCGTTATTGCAACCAAATCTTTTCCTTCATAAGAAGATTGCAGTAAATTCCCCGAAACATCAAATTCCGGATTGTCGCAATACTTTGTAAAACGACAGTTGACTGTTTCCACCCTGCTTCTTCTGCCACCGACTTCAACGGTAAGCAATGACTTAATGTTCCGGCCTGATAGGTTTATCCTTCCAAAGCTTTCACCATCGTATGTTTTTTCAGCTAAGACGTATATTTCATCAATCGTCGCTCCCCTCGCTTCTATAAGGTCAATTAATGTTCCAAGCGTTTCGCCTCTGTCCAGGACATCGTCGACTATGGTGACTTTATCGCCGGATTGCACACCCTGGAGAACAAGACGGCCTCCCCTATAATGTGCATTTTTGCCAAAATAAGGAATAAGCTTATCTGCCAATCCATCGGAAGTCCAACGGGCAATTGCAATATCATTTCCATTAAGAAAAGAAAGTGCGCCCGCAATATGGCCCGCACCATGCTCTTCGGTTACAATTTTCTTGCTGGGATCAATAGAGCTTGCCAGGATTGACGCACAAACTCTTAGGGTTTCGGGATCTAATCTTGGAGTTAACTCTGATATTGTACTAAGTATCCTTTTTCTGTCATCATTTGCCGGAATAGTGGGTTGGTCATCATAAGCTCGAATAAATTTGTGCATTATTCCACCATGCTTCTCTTATAATACCGTGACACAGTTCAAAACAATTTTATGGCCATTTGACATTAAAAACGAGTTTCACCAAAAACGCAATGTTAAAACGGAAAGTGCCCGATAAAGAGATAGGACCTGCAGGTCAATGAAATTTAGAGGTGATCTAACGAAAATCGGCGAAATGCTGCGCGCAAAGATACCTTTTGCCTGCAAACGCCTGCTACGTTAGACTGGCTGCAGCAATCGAGTTATTGGGACAAAATATGAAGAAAGGAATACTAATCGGTATCGCTGGTGCTTCCGGCTCGGGTAAAACATCTGTTGCCGCCAACATCATTGAAAACCTTGAACCGGATAAGGCAGTAATAATTCAAGAAGATTCATATTACAAGGATCTATCTGACCTACCCTATGAGGAGAGAGTGAGCAGAAACTTCGACCATCCTGATGCATTCGACCACGATCTTCTGGTCAAACACTTATTGAAACTGTTGAATGGTGAAGTTGTCGCACATCCCATTTATAATTATAAGCTTCACACTCGCTCGAAAGAAACAAAGACCGTTGGACCAGGCGCCTTAATCATTTTGGAGGGCATTTTGGTTTTTGACAAAGCGCGGCTGCGCGAGCTAATGGATTATCGAGTGTTTATCGACACGCCCCTGGATATCTGCTTTATTCGTCGCTTAAAACGAGATGTAGAAGAAAGAGGACGGACCGTGGATTCTGTGATCAAGCAATACACGGAAACAGTTCGACCCATGTATCGTCAGTTTATTGAACCTTCGAGGCAATATGCAGACATCCTAATCTCTGGCGAGGGGAAGAATTCCCAAGCTATTAATATTTTGATAACCAAGATCAATGCTCTGCTTCAAAATAGCAATCAGTAGGAATCTATCAGGAATGCACTATGGCGAAAGAGAAGGAAGTCACCAAAGCTTACGACAACCATGAATTTTTACATGGCCGCTCGGCTCGGCATCTGCGAGTTCTGGCTGAATTTATCGAACCTGAAGAACGTTTGCAAAAGCATGGCATTCGCAACACAATTGTCTTTTTCGGTTCGTCGCAGTCTGTCGATAATGGTACCTTCAGAAAGCAGACGCCGGATAGTACGGTCGTGCCTGAGAAGGCCATCCGTGTGAGCCATGCGCATGAATCCTGTATCGAACTCGCCAAACGCATTACGGCCTGGTCGCAGAAAATAGAGGATCCGGCCAAGCGATTTTATATCTGTTCCGGAGGCGGCCCCGGTATCATGGAAGCGGCCAACAAAGGTGCAGAATTGGCGGGCGGAAAATCGATCGGTTTCAACATTACTCTTCCTCTCGAACAAGCTCTCAATCCTCATATCTCACCGGAGCTTCGTTTTAACTTTCATTACTTCTTCATACGTAAATTCTGGTTCCTGTACTACGCTAAGGCGCTGATCGGTTTCCCTGGCGGCTTTGGCACCATGGATGAGGTTTTCGAGTTGCTAACTTTACTGCAAACCAAGAAGATACAAAAGCAGGTTCCCGTCGTACTCTTCGACAGGACGTTCTGGAACGAAGTCATTAATTTTAAAGCCTTGCAGGAATATGGCGTCATCGGGCCGGCCGACTTGAAACTCTTCAAGATCATAGACGATGTCGATGATGCCTTTGAGTATATTACAGGACAACTGAAGAAGCTACATCTCTAATCCAAACGCTAAAACATGCTCGGATACAGAGATTTTGTGAGGTGTTCATGGAGCTTGATGTATATGCTCTCGGCAACGCTTTAGTGGATATCCAAGTGAAGGTTGAAGATTCGTTTCTAGTCGAACTTGGCCTTGAGAAGGGGAATAGGTACCCCACCGAGCGTGGCCGTCAGGAAGAGGTTTTACGGAGGCTGCTCGGATCCGACAGCTTGGACCGTGCCCGGGAAACCGGCAAACTGCAGACCGCCGCAGGCGGCAGCGCGGCGAACACGATGTATGGCCTTTCACAACTGGGCGGCCGGGCAGGATTTTGCGGAAAGATTGCGAATGACAAATTCGGATGCCTCTATACCGAGCACATGAGACAAAGCAGCGTTGTTTTCAAGGAAAGCACGGGACAGGGAATGACGGGGACGTGTGTGGTCCTGATCTCCGATGACGCCCAGAGAACCATGCTCACCTGCCTGGGTGTCTCAGGCGAGATTGATTACGAAGATCTTGATGAAGAACTGCTCAAGCACAGCCGGTATATCTATCTGGAAGGATATCTTTTTGAAAGCGAATGTGCCGCCCGGACCATGCTCCGGGCGGTTGCAGTTGCCAGAAAAAATGGCGTGAAGGTAGCTCTGACCGCGTCCGATGTGGGCTGTGTCAACAGGCACCGGAACCTGTTTGTACAGCTCATTCAAAATGACGTGGATCTGCTTTTTGCTAATACCGGGGAGGCACAGGTACTTAGCGGCGTCGAAAACAATGAGGAGGCTATTCAGGTGCTGTCTGGTTGGTGCGAAGGTGTTGCCGTGACCGACGGAGCGCACGGATCCCTAACGAGCTTCAACGGCGATGTTACAACAATCGCGCCGTATCATGTGTCTGCGCTGGACACCACCGGCGCCGGTGATGCATACGCGGCCGGGCTTTTATACGGGATTCTCAGCGGCCATACGGTCCATGAAAGCGGCACGATAGCAAGCATGTATTCTGCCAGGGTGGTCATGCAAGTCGGACCGCGTTACAGCGGTGACCTACAGCGAGAACTTAAGAATCTGCTTTAACTAACAAATGATGTCAATAACACAGTCAAGCCAATGATAAGAGCTCCCGCCAGAGATTTCTTAGTTTTCGCCGATTGTGTCAATCCCCAACATCTTAGCCATCCACTCATCTTTGAGCTTGCTATGTTCTCGCCAAACACCATGCCCTGCAAACGGGTAAACTCGATATTCTTTTTTTGATTTCACTGCATTATAAGGGGCGAATGAGATGCGCGGCGGACAAACATCATCCTGCAGTCCAACTGACATAAGCACAGGACATGTAATCCACTCAGCCATATTCATCGTATCAAAATAACTTAAGAGACAATTGATGCCGGCAAACGTTAGATCAGGATACCCTTTAAATAATTTCGGATAGTTGTCGTGGGCCCATTCCGCGGTTTCGAGATAACCGACCCAGTCGCCTAGCCACGGGATATCAGGCGCACAGAAGATAACTCTGCTATCTAACGCGGCTGTGGCAAAAGAGAGACCACCCCCTTGGCTGCCGCCTTCCACACCGATTCGAGAAGCGTCAATTTCGGGCCGGGATACGAGAAAATCGACAGCTCGCAGACAATCCAGATAAGCACCGGCATAGATGTACTTTTCGGGGCGTTCCGGATCAAAACCGATGAACATATACTCATCACCTTTGGGATCAACATCATCTTTGCTATTACCGTGTCCTCGTGGATTCAATGCAAAGGTAGCGACGTTTGTTCTGTTCATATACGGCCACATGGTTGACGTATATCCAGGAACACTCAGGATGGCCGGATGCGGACCCGGCTTCTTGGGAACTGTGTACCACCCCCGGACTTTAACATTTCCATAGCTTTGCATTTCCACGAGATACACATCCACTCTATCTGTTGATCTGTCATCCTTTGTCATCTTGAATTCCGGGGCAATGTCGGCTAGTTCCTGTTTTCGTTTTTTCCAGAATTCGTTGAAATCAGCCTCACGTGTTATGGGACTCACGATTTTTTCAGGCTCATAGCCCAAAACCATTGTTTTTTTTAGGTTGTTGTTCAGCGTGCAAACGATACAATAAAATCCCGGTGGAGGAGGAGCGAATTCTATTGTTTTGGATACCTCCTCCTTACTGTCGATATGTACTGTCTTTTTAATACTCTCGAGCACACGCACCGAGTCAACGCTATCATTCACGAGTTCAAACATCGCGTCCAGCTCATAATCTTCACATGAATGGTTTTTCAAGCCTATGGTCACAGGCAGCGGATTAGGAGAGAAATAGATGCCATTGGAATTCTTGAGTTTAAACTGAATGCCGATCAAATCCTCAAACTGTGGGAGTTGAAGGGTGTATGGGCCTTTATAAAGTCCACCAGAGCCATTATCATCATAGATACGTACCGCAATAACATTCGGCTGTCCCCAGCGAACCAAGCTCGTCGGAATCTGGTAAAAAACTTCGAGTGTAATAGGCGGTTTTATAGTCCGGTGGCATGGAACCGGTAGCCCCAACGTGTTCTCCATTAAAATAAGTAACGTCGGCATCATCAATTGAACCCAGTGATAGACTCAGAAGACCGTGTTTGTCTTTCCGTTGCCAGTGCTCCGGCACTGTAAATTCAATCCTATACTATACGTATCCATCATAATTCGCATATCCAGCCTCTTCCCAGTGCACACTCACTTGAATAGCGTTCCACTTGCTGTCATCAATATCGGGATCGGCCCACGCTTGATTATCGCCGATAGGTGCAAAGAGGACAAGCACTCAGTTGGCACATTTGACTTCTTAGGCTTTGCCCATTATTGGGGTAAGAGTCGAAGTGGTCATTGGACACTGCATCGTAAGACCAGTGCCAAGAGATTTCGTAGGGCATGCAAGGGAATGAATGGCTCCAGGAAGTACGCAACACTGCGAAGCTCAAGACGTGGTGGCCAACATTGCGGTCAAAGCTCAGGGGTCACTACCAGTACTATGGTATCAGAGGAAATAGCCGAGCGATTAAGCGATTTCACTTTGTTACCAAGAGACTGGTATTTAAGTGGCTGAATCGGCGGAGTCAGAGAAAGTCGTTCACTTGGAAAGGCTTCGAAGCGTATTTGGAGCACTACCAATTACCTGAACCTCGCATCGTTCACTATCTGTATACGCTGTCGTTCGATTCGTGAGTTCTACTGAGGAGCCGGATGAGGGAAATCTTCATGTCCGGTTCTATGAGGGACGTTGACGTTCCTTCACATGGCAGAATATTGTGACACTCCTCAATCGAAAGAGAGGAGAACCAGGGAACACAAAGCATGCCTAAATGAAAGAGCTATATTACGTCTACTCGACCACGCTGTCACCTGGTATTCGCGATGTTTTTCAGCTCATGAAAAAGGTGACTTTTCGATTGTTCCGTCACTCTTCAAAATCTTCAATTTGTAACAGTTTTGCTCACTACTCTTCGGCATGCTGAATTATTTGTCTGACTCTATGAGCTTCTGGAAACGGGGGTGGTTGCATAAGGGGTCCCAGGCCGGATCGATTCTAAGCAAAGGTTTCGATAATCCTACGGGTTTGGACAGCATGTATTCGATCTTGTCAATAGCTGCATTATAATCGCCCACCATCATATAGATCTTGGCCATATCCCTTGTTCCTGATATATGGCTTTGAGAATCCTTGTCGTATGGAACCAATTCCACACCCAATTGTGCCTCCCGGATGGCCTCTT
>Ga0272441_10013221_pt1 | contig 11903 bp, 6 predicted proteins | sample SSMProp6N_FD_193582 | JGI IMG/M metagenome (GOLD analysis project Ga0272441, IMG submission 193582) | Marine sediment archaeal communities from Little Sippewissett salt marsh, Falmouth, MA, United States - SSM-Prop-6N | ecosystem: Environmental > Aquatic > Marine > Wetlands > Sediment ...
CCTGTTATGTCCCTGTATGTATTTCATATAATGAAGATACTCAATTGCAGGCACATAGCCTTAAAATAATGCTGCTAGTTATTAACAAAACATGCAGGTTTTTAGACACTCTGACGGCCCGACAATAAAATTTAGTAAGCGCTACCCGCCGCCAGTCCGATGTGCAGGAACTTCGGGCGTAAAGATGTGTCGAAAAAATACGCGGCGGGTATGGCACGTGTTTTTGCAATCCAAGCCTGCCCTGACCGAGCCGAAGGCGAGCGTCATGGGTACAATTGAAGGGCATATACGTGTTTCGGGATTCAATTTTACTAAATGGTTGAATTATAGTTGTTTATTGTTATTTTATTAACAGCAGAAGAGCGATTCGGATATATATTGTATTACTGATTTTAAAAGAAAGTAGGAACGATAGCAAAAACCCTGTCTGACTGCGCAGACAGGCAGGCGTGACAAGCTTATTAATTTTATTGACCGTGTTAGCGTTTCGGTTTATTATTTTTTTGTCAGATTATTACCTCATTAACTATTTACTACAATCTATAGTAAAATATACATTGGGACTACCCGAAGTAAAAACAGAAACTCCAGTTGGAGGGAATGGTATCTGCCATACACAGACTTTAGTTAGTGAGGGCATATTTTCGATAATAAAATAAGATAAAGCAGTATTCTTTGAAACATCTAGACTAGAAAGCTGATTACCACTGCAATCCAGAAGCTTTAGAGAAGTATTTGTCGAAATATTCAGACTAGTAAGTTGATTATAACTGCAATACAAATGTTGCAGAACAGTATTTTTAGAAACATCCAGACTAGTAAGTTGATTTTTACGGCAATATAAAGTATGTAAAAATTTATTATTAGAAACATCGAGACTTGTAAGTTGGTTGGCATCGAATGACAAGGTTCTTAATGCTGTGTTGTTTGTAACATCTAAATTGGTTAATTTGTTATAACCGCAATACAATTGGTATAAAACAGTGCAATTAGAAACATCAATAGTGGTTAACTGATGATTCCCCATGCAATACAGGAGTTCTAAGTCAGTATTATAAGTAAGATCAATACAAGTTAATTGGTTAGAATTAACAAATAATACTGTTAAAGCAGTATTATTAGAAACATCTAGACTAGTAAGTTGATTTGAATCGCAATATATATTTTTTAATTCAGTATTGTATGAAATATCCAGATTAGTTAGCCTATTCTTACTGCATTCCAAGAAGGTCAGAGCAGTATTATTTGAAATATCCAAACTAGCTAGTTGATTAGATTTAAAAGATAAATCTGTTAAAGCAGTATTCTTAGAAACATCCAGACTAGTAAGTTGATTTGAATCACAAGATAAATTTGTTAATGCTTTATTCTTAGAAACATTCAGACTAGTAAGTTTATTATTACTGCAATTAAGAAATCTCAAATTGATAAATGCTTCAATCCCTGTCATATCAGAGATATAAAAATTATCAATAATTAAACTTGTTACCGCTTCAGCTTCAGCCTTACTTATAATACCATTCCAATCAATATCAACTTTCTGATATATTAGAGCCCTTAAGAAAAAATAATCAGGGATGTTAATTTGTGGTTCCTCCTTCTTACAATGATACGTTAAAATAAAAGTCAATGTGAGTAGCAATATTTTCAGAATTACTTTCATGATCAAGAGGTTAAGCCGGAATATACTAATCAAATTATTAATATTTTATCCAAGGTCAATTTGTTAGTAATGGTCAATATTCTTCCTGAATATAATCTCAGCGGCATTTGATTCAATATATTACCTATAATAAGTATTGGCAGCTAGTAGGGTGTTAACTGAACGCTAACGGTTCGGCGGTATAATTAGTAAGCGTTACCCGCCGCCAGTCCCACGTGCAGGAACTTCGGGTGTAAGATGTGTTGAAGAAAATAAGCGGCGGGTATGGCGCGGTTTTTGCCATCCTGGTACAAATTTTCGGGCGTATATGTGTTTCGTGATACAATTCTACTAAATAATTGAATTATAGTTGTTTATTATTAATATATTAACAACAGTGGTGCGATTTGGGTACATATTTTATTTCTAAATTTAAAAGAGAGTAGGAGCGATTGCAAAAACCGTGACAAGTCTTATTAATTATACCGACCGTGTTAGGTGACGGGTTTATTATTTCCGACTATTAACTATTAGTCCAGAAATGTAGTTAATAAAGTTGACCACAGCAACAAATGCATCCTTAGCTTCTTTCTCTGATGCAAATAATTTTACCTTATGAATAACCTCTTTACGAATTTTATATGCATTTTCATACCATTCTTGGTATTGTTTACTGCTTTTTATGTTCTCTCCAGTAATTTGTTTGCCAATATCTCCCAATAGATTATCACGGAGATCCGCCTCCAGAATTGCTTCAACAAAATCAACGGTCTTTTTTACGCCCTTATATTCTCTGGTTAAAGTCTTAATATTCCTAAAGTTACATTCGCCAAGGAAGCTTGTTTGCAAGAAGATCTCAGTTGCGGTCACAGATAGAATAATTGCAGTTTTATAATCACCACGGAGTTGGGCATATTCCTTTGCATCTGATAGTAATTGAAGATGAATCTGAACCGGGAGACTAGAATTAAGATTTTTCTGTAGTTTATCAAATATGTCTTTATTGATCTTCTTTTTGAAATATCCAGTTAATTCAGGTTTTGGGGTACTAAGTATTCGAGAGTGGAATTTATACTGACCATTCATCACCTCATAGTCTGTTTTAAAATTCTTTTTTGAAGCATGCAGCTCAATTACTGGCAAATCCAAACTGGATGGATTATGTACATCTACTTCATTTGCAACTGTTCTATATTGATTAATAAAATAAGATAAGATTTCTATTATTTTGTCTTTTAAAATATCTTGTTCTTTATTTTTTTGTAGATATTTTTCTGGCAACTCAAAATAAATATCTAAACCTGTTGATTTTAATACTTCAATAGTTCCTTCTAGAAAATCTTCTTGAGCATTATTAACTATTATTTCTCGAAGAAACTTTTCTGAACTATCTTTGAACGTCTGGTTTATTTTCCAAAATTCTCTTCCAGCCTTTTTGCCTTTTAAGTTTGAAAAATCATTAGTTAGGTATGAGTGTACTTTAACACCACTAAGTTCTTGTGGGATTATAATAATTCTATCCCAGAGACAAGTGAAAATTATAGGAACTTTTGGTTCTAGACCAAGATTTAAGGGAACAACCAATCGTGCTCTATATCTCATTTTTATTATTTGATTAATTTGTTTCTGTGATTGTCAAGATGTTACTCACCTGGCACCTAACGGTCTGCCGGTATGGCAAGTAAGGAATGCGATGCAGTTTCCTTACGGCTATACCGAACATAATACGAAATTAATATTTTGGATGTTACCATAAACCCTTATTTGCTATACCGGCTTGTTAGGGCGGCGTTGTTAGCGTTGGCAGCCAGGGCAGGCACTTGCAGATTGCTTTCATAGACCGGTTTTGTAAATTATAAAAAACAAAACCGAGAAGACTATATGCAAGTGCCAGTGAGCGCAGGCCGCGGGTGCCCTTTTCTTTATATCTGTCTTAGTTATCAAAACTATAAATACTATGTAACTGTATTTAAAGCAGTTACTTGAGATTTATTCTTTGAGACAATTATTTATAATGAAGGAATCTTTAGATATAGTACAAAAGAATTAATGGCCAATGCGCCCTAACTCGTTTATATGAGTATTAAAATTACATAATATATTCCTATCCGAGGTGATAATTTTATGTTTTTCCATTATTAATTTAATTGTATTACCAACTGCTTTGTCCACCGAATCCTATAAAACGATAGAAGGCATGCCAACTGCCAACTGCCAACTGCCAATTGCCTACTGCCAACTGCCAATTGCCTACTGCCAACTGCCAACTGCCAACTGCCTACTTCAAATCCATGTCATCAATAGGATTCCTGATGTCCATAAGATTACGACGACTTACATGTGTGTATATCTCAGTCGTCTTCATGCTCCTGTGACCTAGTAATTCCTGTATGTACTTGATATCCACTCCACTCTCGTGAAGATGAGTGGCATAACTGTGCCTTAAACTGTGAACCCCTACTTCCTTGTCTATACCCGCTCTCCTTAATGAACTCTTGAATACCCTGTAAACACTCTCCACAGAATACCTGCCCCCAGATTGTCCTTCAAATAAATATATTACAGGATGATAACTTTCAATATATTCGTCAATCTTTTCCCATACCTTCACAGGAACAGGTACTATCCTGTCAACCATGCCCTTAGCCTCAATGATATTCAATATACCTCGCTCTCTGTTAAGATCCCGTAACCTGATATTGATTACTTCACTGCGCCTTAATCCACAAGAATAAATAATCCATAGTATCAGCTTGTGCTTCAAATTGTGCGTGGCACTTAATATCTTTTTTACCTCTTCCTTCGAAAATACTTTCGGCAATGACCTCCCCTTGCGGGGCCTGACAATATTCATTATTCTTACATTCCCGTTACCATTTATACCATAATACATCTTGATAGCAGAAATCATCTGGTTCTGATACGACGATGAATATTTGTTCGCAAAAACATAATCGTGGAAAAAATCCGAAATATCACCTTCGGTTATTTCTGACGGAGTTTTCGTATTGTGATATTTGAAGAATAATTCCAATAGACTGATATAAGCATCGTTGGTATTTACACTGTAACGATTTTCATCTAAAAACCGCCTGACATTTCTGATACCTGCCGCAGCTCTATCGTTGATTTTTTGATCCCTTACTTCATTGCCACAATTACTCCTTTTCTCCTTTAACAACACAGGTATAACTGCTTTCTCAACCTTTACCTCGATACCTCTTGACATAAAATAATCAGCAAGAGAATCAACCGTCATCTGCGACCAGGGTAATAACCATTGCCTGCTGACTTTATCATAAAAGACCTTGCCATAACTCTTGATTTCCCTGATCCAGTCAGGATCATAGCGGCCAAGAAACTTGATTATTAACCTGCTGTCTGTGTCCCTGATACTGAATCTCACCGGACCAAAATTACTTCCAACCCGGGAACCACCTGACAAATACTTGCCGGTAACCGGATGTCCGGATTCTATGCCTTCATGATAGCCTTTCTCAAGATCGACAGGTATTTCTGAAATACTGCTTTGATTATAATCATCTTTTCCGGCTCCGGCAGGAGATGATATCTGTGAGATATCAATGTCGGTAATATCCCTTAAAGCCGATAATAATACTTTCAAAGCTGATTCCTCAGCTGGTACATGCCAGCATTTGTTCGTGCCACTGTACGCTATACCTGGCATCTTTTTAACAATAGAAATTATCGCGGGATCATATTCAAAACTGATCCCATACCTCCATTCATCATGATGGAGAAACCTTTTTAATGTAACTTTCTTTTTCATCTTGCAGCGAGTTAAATAAATATACTTTAGCACTATTTTTTTATCCAGTAATTTGCAAACTTTTTCTTTATTTCAGTGCCCTGTGCCCCGTGCCCTAATCACTCACACACCTCACACTGAAACCAAATATCCTGACCATCTTATATCATAACCTGATACTATAATCTTGAATTTTGAATCTTGAATCTTGAATACAATTACGTTCCCACCCGGTCAGTCCCAAAAGCAAACGCCCTGTAATACACTGAATAACAATCCTATATCTTGCTTTTGCCTGACTTTTTCCATATACAGATATATAAATTTACACAAAAAAATATTGTTCAGCATAAGGAGTTAAGCAATTATTAGACAGAAAAGTAACAAACTGTCTGAATCAATCCTGAAATTGGATTTTGGATTTATGGAGCATCTGTTGCAAGGTCTTCTTATAAAAAAATCAGTAACTTCATCTTTTCTGAGAATTACATTTTAACCTTAATCAATGAAAAACCTGGCCTTAAAGAGTGTTGTTGCTCTCACACCTATCGTGCTTATGCGATGTGGCGATAATACCGGTACATCGGAGAATCATCCTAACATCCTGATAGCTATAGCAGATGATATATCATATCCTCACATGAGTGCATACGGATGTACGTTTGTCAATACCCCGGGATTCGACAGGGTCGCCCGTGAAGGTATTCTTTTCAATAATGCCTATACACCAAATGCAAAATCATCACCTTCAAGAGCCTGCCTGCTTACAGGACGAAATAGCTGGCAGCTTGAGGAAGCCTGTAATCATGTTCCCTTTTTTCCTCAAAAGTTCAATTCTTTTATCGAATGCCTGAATTCTCATGGTTATTTTACCGGTTATACAGGAAAGGGATGGGCACCTGGCATAGCACTCGATTCATCAGGACTAAAACGTGAACTTACAGGTAGAGCCTTTGATACACGAAAAACAATACCGCCTGCATCAGGGATTTCAAATAATGATTATGCCGGCAATTTCAGGGATTTTCTTGATGCCCGGGAACCAGGTAAGCCATTCTGCTTCTGGTATGGATCCTTTGAACCTCACCGCAGATATGAATATGGATCGGGAGTAAAATCAGGAGGTAAAGATATTTCATCTGCAGATCCGGTTTATGAATTCTGGCCGGAGAATGATACGGTACGTAACGATATCCTCGATTATGCTTATGAGATAGATTATTTTGACTCTCACCTGGTTTCAATGCTGAAGATCCTTGAAAAAAGAGGAGAACTCGATAATACACTGATAATCGTTACATCCGATAACGGGATGCCCTTCCCGAGAATCAAAGGTAATGCATATGAGTATTCAAATCACATGCCGATGGCAATAAGATGGGGAAAAGGGATCAGAAAGCCGGGGCGGGTGGTCGACGATCTTATCAGCTTTATCGATATTGCTCCAACAATTCTCGATGCTGCCGGAATTAACCAGGATGATATTAAAATGGAACCTGTTGAAGGAAAGAGCTTCATGAATATCCTTAAATCAGGGAAAAAAGGGCTTGTTGATAAATCACGCGATCATTTGCTGATAGGTCATGAGAGACATGATGTGGGAAGACCGGATGATGAAGGCTATCCGGTAAGAGGAATAATCAAAGACGGTTATCTCTATCTGAGAAATTACAAACCGGAACGCTGGCCGGCATGTAACCCTGAAACAGGATACCTCAATACCGATGGCAGCCCGACAAAAACACTGATATTGAACATGAACAGGAGGAGAATAAATACAGGGATATGGGAACTGAATTTCGGGAAAAGGGTAGAGGAGGAACTCTATAATATCACTACTGATCCTTCCTGTATGATTAATCTTGCCGGAGATCCGGAATATGCTGATCTGGTTAATAGTCTCCGTGAACAGATGGAAGATGAGCTGAGAGATCAAAACGATCCCCGTATACTTGGCAATGGAGATATATTTGATCAGTATCCCTATGCTCATGATAATGTAAGAGATTTCTATAACCGCTATATGAATGGAGAATTATCATCGGCAAGCGCCGGATGGGTCGATTCAACAGATTTTGAAAGTGTAACAATTAAATAAGTACAACCATGAAATATATTGCGATAACCATATTACAGTTGATGATTACTGTAATCGCCATTGCCCAGGATTATCAGGTTAAATCACCTGATAATAATATAGTTGTGAATGTTATTAACGGCAGTGAGCTTTACTATTCGGTAACTTTTAAAGGAGAGACCATTATCAATCCTTCACAGCTGGGATTTGAATTTAAAGGTGAAGAACCTATGTGTGGCGACTTTTTTGTCATCTCCGATACCTTAATTTATTTTGATGAGAAATGGATGCCGGTAGTAAGGTCCAAACATGCTGAGATACATAATAATTATAATGAGCTGCAAATTACTTTGAAGGAGAAGAATGCACCTATGCGATTAATGGAATTTATAGTAAGGACATACAACGATGGCATTGCATTCAGGTGTAAGCTATTCAGGAGCGCCCGGATAGGCGACAGACAGATAACCCGGGAACTTACATCTTTCAACATACCCGGAGATCCAAAGGCCTGGATAGTAGAATACACAGATGGCTATTATTCATCAAATGAGGCTGAATTCTTTGAGCATCCTCTAAGTTATCTCAATAAGGAGTCAATCGCAGGAATGCCTCTGCTTATGGAGTATAATAAGGATTGCTGGATTGCAATAACTGAAGCTAAGATCGATAATTATGCTGCTTTTTATATAGGAACGAACGGGTCAACAAATAATCTGACAACCAAACTTGTTCCTCTTTTGGGAGAAGAAGAGGATGGTGTTAAAGTGCGTTTCAATGACGAGGTTTATACACCCTGGCGTGTGCTGATGATAGGAGAGAGTCCCGGTGTGCTTATCGAGTCTGAGATAATACGTAACCTGAATGATCCCAGTGCTATTGCAGATCCTTCGTGGATAAAACCGGGAATGAGTGCCTGGGATCACTGGTGGAGCGGTGAGGTTAAGATGGAAATGCCTGTTATTAAACAATATATCGATTTAGCTGCGGAAATGGGCTGGCCTTATATGCTGGTCGACTGGCAATGGTACGGAGAGTTCAATACCCCTGAGACAGACATTACTAAGTGGGCTCCGCAGATAAGTATGCCGGAGATAATCGAATATGCAAAATCAAAAGATGTACGGATTATAATCTGGCTCTATTCAAGCGATGTAAACCGCAATGGAGCTTTTAAGAAAGCATTTCCTCTGTACCATAAATGGGGTATTGCAGGAGTGAAAATAGACTTTATGGATCGCGATGACCAGCAAATGGTAAACTGGTATCACGATATAATAAAGTGCGCTGCAGAAAATAAATTATTGGTCGATTTCCATGGTGCCTATAAGCCGGATGGAATAATCCGTACATGGCCAAACATGATAACAAGGGAAGGCCTGATGGGTAATGAATATTATAAGTTTTCCGACAGTATGAGCCCTGAACATAATGTAAAGCTTGCCTTTACCAGGATGCTGGCCGGACAGATGGATTATACCCCGGGAGGGTTCCTGAATGTTACCAAAGAAGAGTTTAAGCAACAGACGCCGGCTTTGGTATGGAATACACGTGCTGCGGAACTGTCAAAGTTCATTGTCTATGAGAGCCCCCTGACGGTGGTATGCGACCATCCTGATAATATTCTGGGTCAGCAGGGTGCTGAGTTCCTCAAGATAGTACCGACTGTCTGGGATGACATAAAATTTGTGGGAGGCTATCCCGGTGATTATGTGGCAATAGCCAAAAGAAACGGTGATATATGGTTTCTTGGTGTTATGAATAACAGTATAGGGAAGAGTGTGGAATTGGATCTTGATTTTTTACCGGAGGGGAGTTATGAGACTGAAGTATGGTGTGACACCAAAAAATCGGATATTGAACCTAAAGAACTGAATAAAACAACACGCACGGTAAAAGCAGGTTCTTCCATTAAAGTCACTATGTCTGATAATGGTGGATATGTAGCTGTGTTCAGAAAGAAATGATACTTCAGTTGTTGGCAAAAAAGATTTTGGGCTATTTATTTTGTACAAACGAAATTTCGGTTAATTTTGCATCGCATTTTACTTATGGTGTGGTAGTTCAGTTTGGTTAGAATGCCGGCCTGTCACGCCGGAGGTCGCGGGTTCGAGTCCCGTCCGCACCGCAAGAGAATTCAAAAAGCCATCCCGCAATCGCGGGATGGCTTTAATATTTTAATTTGCCAGCGTTGATCCCGCCTTTGCGGGAGCAATAGCTGACAAATTAAAATATGATAAATGCTGCGAGAGCAGCATTTTTGAATTCTCTTGTAAGGTTACCCGTGGTAGGAGAGGGTCCGATCCCGACAGACATGTCGGGATCAATCCCGTCATCCAACTGCATCAGCATCATTTTGTTTTTCTTGCAAGGTAACCCGTGGTAGGAGAGCCTGTCCTGACATCTCGCAGTGCGGGGTCGTCAGGAGGTACGCAACCCCGCGATAGCGGGGAAGCAATCCAGTCAATGACTTTAACGGAGAAACATTCTTGAATTTTCTTCTCACTCCCTGAACGCTGAACCCAAAACCATCTATCTCCTTGATATTTACTTATAAATGTCGTAAATTGCAAATAGTTACGCTCACATTTATTGCATCATGAGGTTAATAGTACGTTACATATTATTCATCCTTGCTGTAATGCTCCTGCTCCAATGCAAAAAGGAAGAACCGGAACCTGATCCTGAACCTGAACCAGAACCGACAGAATTCAAAATAGTGGATGGTTATTTCCTGGATGCACTCATTGAACGTGGTTTTGATGCAGATAGCAACAGAGTTATCGATTCTGCAGAAGCATTAGTAATTGAGTACCTGTATATCGATTCCTGCAATATCTCAAATATCGAAGGTATTCAGAATTTTATCAACCTAAAGAGGTTGGATTGTCGGTATAACAATCTCACCAGCTTGGATGTTTCTTACAACAGGTATCTTGAAAAGTTGTGGTGTCAGGAAAATCAGCTGACAAAATTAGAACTAACAGGGGATTCCGCCTTAGTATATTTAAATTGTTCTCAAAATAACCTGACAAAACTAAATATTTCTGAAAATCTTTTACTTCAAGAACTTCTATGTAATGAAAATTCAATTAAACTCCTGACAGTACCTGATTCTATTGCTGCTCTTAAATACCTGGAATGTTGGAGTAACGAACTGACTTCGCTGAATATCTCAAAATATCATAACCTTAAGGAGTTAAGCTGCAATATTAACCAAATATCCTATCTGGATCTGGCAAATAATGATGCCCTGACTTATCTGGCATGTAGTTCCAACAAGCTTACGGTTCTAGATATATCAAATAACCCGGCATTAACATATTTAAGTTGTGGCTGCTGCATTTTAACTTCACTTGATGTTAGTAATCAAGCTGCTTTGAAGTCATTATTATGCAGTAATAACCAGCTGCCCTCTCTTGATGTTTCAAATAATACGGCATTGACAATGTTGGGATGTGGAGCGAATCCATTAACCAACCTTGATGTTACAAATAACACGATTTTACACTTATTAGACTGTTTTGATAACCAACTAATCGAGCTTGATGTTTCGAATAACATCGCTTTAAGTGACCTGATTTGTTCTCAGAACCAGCTTACAACTCTTGATCTTACTAATAACACTCAGCTGAGGGCACTGAATTGCAGTTCCAACAACTTAACTACACTTGATATCTCCCAAAACTCAGCTTTGGAAATACTAATTATAGAATTTATGTCCTCTTTATATGAGGTTTGTGTATGGATTACACCCTTCCCGCCTTCCTACGGATTATCGCTTTCCGATTATAGCAGCCCGAATGTGTATTATACGACAGATTGCAGTAAATAATCCATTTGATGGAACAATCCTGTTCCAGTCCGCAATCCATTAACATCTATTCACAATAAACAGCCCTCACCGGTGCCGCCTCTTTATATCCTAACTTAACAGACACGTTAAGATCCTCACAGCCACCCTCCTTATCACCATTATCAATCTTTACTATTGCCCTCCAGAAATATGCTTTGCTTTTTTGTTCCCTACCGGCACCCCAGGTCTTTATTACTTCATTAAAATCAGACAGGGCACCCTCATAATCACCCAGAAAATATTTTATCTGTCCTCTGGTATTATAGTACTTTTCAATATCCTGTTTTCCTTCAATGGCCATTGAAAAATCTGCCATTGCTCCCTCATAATCATTCAATTTAAACTTTGCCCATCCTCTTCTGCCAAAAGTATTGTAATCATAGGGATTGATCTCAAGAGCCCTGTTGTAATCCTCAATTGCCCCTTCATTGTCATTAAGATAATACTTAGCCACACCCCGGTTCTCATAAGCCTGGAGAAAACCGGAATCGAGTCTTATTGCCTCAGTCAGGTCGTATATTGCCCGCCTGTAATCTTTTATTAATATCCTGTTAACTCC
>Ga0272441_10013222_pt1 | contig 11902 bp, 9 predicted proteins | sample SSMProp6N_FD_193582 | JGI IMG/M metagenome (GOLD analysis project Ga0272441, IMG submission 193582) | Marine sediment archaeal communities from Little Sippewissett salt marsh, Falmouth, MA, United States - SSM-Prop-6N | ecosystem: Environmental > Aquatic > Marine > Wetlands > Sediment ...
TTCGGCGAACTCCTCGAGCGACGAGACGCGATAGGCGTCGATGTGGTGAAGGGCCAGGCGACCTCGGTACTCGCGCGCCAGGATGTAGCTCGGGGAGACGACCAGATCGGTGATCAACAGGCCCTTGGCGATCCCCTTGGCCAGTGTCGTCTTGCCCGAACCGAGCGGGCCGACGAGCGATACGAGGCCGCCGTCGCGCAGATCGGCGGCCAGGTCGATGCCGATCTCCTCCATTTCGCCCGGCGTGCGGGCGATGATCGTCTTGTCCATCTACGTTCGGATGTGCACGTCGAGCGCCGCGAGCCGCGACTCGATCCGCCGCACGATCTCGTCCGCGTCGGCGTCGGTCAGGGTCCGCCCCTCGGCCCGCAAGGCCATCTCGTAGGTCAGGCTCTTGCGCCCGGCCGCCACCTGTTCGCCCTGGTAGACGTCGTACAGGAGCAGCGTCTCGACCTCCGGCTCGGCGGCGATCGCCCGATGGACCTTCGCCTCGGGGAGATCGATCGGGGCCGACACCGACAGGTCGCGCTTCGACGCGGGGAGCTGCGGCAGCTTGGCGAACACGATCGGATCGTCGGTGTGCTCGGTGAGCAACGCGGTGTCGAACTCGAACACCAATACCGTCGTCCGCAGCGCGAACCGGTCGCCGAGCGTCGGCGACAACTCGCCGAGGAAGCCAATCACCGCCCCGCCTCGAACGAACCGCGTCGCCCTCCCGGGGTGCAGGAACGGTGGGAGGTCGTCGGTCGTCGTCTCGACGTCGTCGAGGCGCAGGCCGGCGAACAGGTTGTCGAGGATGCCCTTGGCCGTCGTCGCGTCGACGATCTCCTTGCCCCGCAGCGGGACGCCCGTGCGCCCGAACAGCGCCGCGCCGAGCGCCTCACGCTCGCCGCGGCCGCGCGAGAAAATGCGGCCGAGCTCGTAGATCGCGCCGCCGTCGACGCCCTGCCTCAGGTTCGTGTCGACGATCCCGAGGAGGGCCGGGAGGAGGCTCGAGCGCATCGCCGACTGGCCGATCGTCATCGGATTGACCGTCGTCACCAGATCGTCCACCGGCAGGCCGAGCGCCTCGCGCCACGCCCTCTTGTCGAAGCCGTCGCCCATGACCTCGCACAGACCGAGGCCGGACAGGATGGCGCGGATCCGATCCTTGTCGAGCTCGGCCTTGTCCTTGCGACCGATCTGGAGCGTCGGTCGCGGCGATCGCGACTCGAGCCGGTCGTAGCCGTAGATCCGGCCGACCTCTTCGATCAGGTCGACCTCCCGCTCCAAGTCGGGGCGGAAGTACGGCACGTCGACCGCGACGTCGTCGCCTTCGGGACGCGCCTCGATCTGCAGGCGCCGGAGGATGTCGGTGCACGTCGCCCGGTCGAGGTCGAGGCCGAGCAGGGCCGCGGCCCGTGTCGGGCGCAACCGCAGCGACCGTCGCTCGCTCGGGGCGGGATAGGCGTCGGCGTGTCCGCGATGGACCCGACATCCGGTCAGCTTCTGAATCCAGTGCACCGCGCGCGCCGCCGCGAACGGAACGCCCTCCGGATCGAGGCCGCGCTCGAACCGCTGCGACGCCTCGCTTCGCAGCCCGACCGAACGGGACGACTTGCGGATCCCGTAGCCGAAGAACGTCGCCGCCTCGAGGAGCACGCGTGTCGTCTCGGGCCGGATCTCGCTACGCTGTCCGCCCATCACGCCGGCCAGCGCGAGGCCGCCCTGCCGATCGGTGATCATCAGCGTCTCGGAGGTCAGCGTCCGCTCGACGTCGTCGAGCGTGACGAACGTCTCCCCCGCGGCCGCGCGACGGATGCCGATCGGCTCGGACACGAGGTCGGCGTCGAACGGGTGGAGCGGGCTGCCGAGTTCGAGCATCACGTAGTTGGTCGCGTCGACGACGTTCCACAGCGGCCGCATGCCGGCCTTGATCAGCCGATGCTGCATCCTGAGCGGCGCCGGCCCGATCGCGACACCCTCCATCAGGCGGGCGGTGTAGCGCGGGGTGTCGGCCGGATCCTCGATCTCGATCCGCACGTCGCCGTCGATCGGCGGGAGCGTCTCGTCGATGTCGACCGGCAGCGGCGCGAGCGGCTTGTCGAGCACGGCCGCCGCCTCGCGGGCGATGCCGTAGACGCTGGCGCAGTCGGGCCGGTTCGACGGGACCTTGATGTCGAGGATCACGTCGTCGAACTCGAACATCTCGGTCAGGTCGTCGCCGACGGACAGGTCGAGGGCGGGGTCGAAGTTCCAGATGCCTTCCGACTTCTCCTCGAGGCCAAGTTCGGCCTTGGAGCAGATCATGCCGTTGGAGACGTGGCCGCGCAGCTTGCGCGTCTCGATCTTCCAGCCGTTGGGCAGCTCGCCGCCGGGAAGCACGACCGGAACCAGCGCGCCGTCCCGCACGTTGGGGGCGCCGCAGACGATGTCGACGGGGTCCCCGTCGGCTTCGATCTCGACGCGACACAGGGTCAGATGGTCGGAATCGGCCACCGGCTCCGACGAGACGACGCGTCCGACCACGGCACGGCTCAGGGTACCGGTCCGCGCCACCCCCTCGACCTCGAGGCCGGCAAACGTCAGCCGCTCCGCCAGGTGGTCGATCGCCCGTTCGGTCGTCTCCATCGCAACGTACTCCGCCAGCCAGCGGCAGGGAACCTTCATGGCGCGCTCCTCCTATAGATCCGCACTGACATAGAAGACGGTCGCGCCGCCCCCGATCAGCGGGACGGCCACACCGAGTCGCACCGTCACCGGGATCAGTCCGCCCAGGGTCGAAACCTCGATGACTTGCTCGATCCCGGCCTCTATGTTGGAGGAGGTTTTACCGAATTCATCGAGGGTTGTCCAACCCGTCCCCGCGGACAAAAGGAGGCTAGAACGCATCCGGTCGATCATCGCCAGATTAAGCAGGTTATAGGGCATCATCCGCGCGTCGGGGATGTCGAGCGCCAGGCTCGCCGCCATCATGTTCGCCGTCGGCACAAGGTCGGTGTGCAGCTCGTCGATCCGGAATCGTAACGCGCTCGGCAGCGGTCCCACGCCCACGCCGATCCGGGCCGAGCCTCGCACGTAAACGCCGGGCAGGATGCGAAATTCGTCCCCGGCGCGCAGCGCGAACCGCGCCGACGCGTTCGACGCCACGTCGATCGACACGGTGTGGGCGCGCGTGTCGGTGAGCGAAGGCAGGTCGGTCGCCGCAAACGAGAACGCGAGCAGGGTCTGCTCGTCCGATCGTAGGCGCTGCACCCCGACGCGGATCGCGGTCGCCGCCTCCCAGTACGTGCCCGCGGTCCCGATCTCCGGCTGATCGTACGCGGTATGCGTGTACTCGATTCGGCCGAGCAGGTCCCCGGTGGCGATCGACACCGAACCGGTCAGGAGATGGTTGCGCCCGATCTTGATCCGCGCCGAGGCCTCGTTCTGCCCGACCGCGATCCGCACCCGGTCGAGGTGGGAGAAGATCGCGCCGCCGACCGTGTCGGGCGCGATCACGTAGGCATCGAGCGGCAGCACCGCGCTGTTGGCCGCGCCGACGATCTTCACCGGGGCGTTGTTGTTGAGGCGGTTGCGGTCCGGGTGCCGGTGTTCGGGATCGATCGTCACCCGCTGCACCACCGACGGCGTCGTCAGCACGAGCTCACCCGTCGTCTCGACCGCATCCCACGTCCGACGAAGGGTGGTGCCCGACGTCAGCGTCGCCTCGATCTCGACCGGCTGCGCCGCGCCGCCGTCGCGACTCATCGCGATCACCGTCTCGTATCCAGCGTCGGTCCGCTTGCGAGAGGCGATCTCGATCGCGTAGTCGACGGTGCCGGGTCCGAACACCCACACGTCGAACACCTCGTCGAGCGAGACGCCCGATTCCTCCTCCCACAGCGCCTGCAGGGAGCGCGCGTCGAGCAGCTCGGCGCGGCGTTCCTCGACCGCGCGGCGAAGGCCGCGGTCGAACGCATCGCTGCCAATCGTCGCGGCGATCGAGCGGGCGACGAGGAATCCCTTGTCGTAGAGGCGGACGTCGGAGACGTTGCTGAACTGAACCTTCTCCAGCGGCTTGATCAGCGCCTCGTCGAACCCGATCCGCTGGGTGAGCAGGTACGGCAGCTCGATCAGGTGCTCGCGCAGGTTGAAGTAGCCGAACTGCCGCTTCACGAACTCCTCGATCAATCCCCGCGAGTCCGGAGCGAAGAGGTTCGGCTCGAACGCCTCATAGCGGCTCTCGAAGTACTCGATCGCCAGGTACTGGGCGAGGCCCTCGGACAGCCACGCCTCGGTGTTGAGGTCGATGCCGGTGCCGAGGCCAACCCACTGGTGGGCGATCTCGTGGGCGAGCACAAACTCGGCGAGCCGATTGAGCGTTCCGGGCAGCAGGACGTTGCGGTGGGTGAAGAACCAGCGCGACAGCCAGACGATGCCGTCGGCGGCGAACGACCGTCCGTCGGTGTTCGGGTTCTCGACCACGACGAGCTTCGTCCGCGGATACGGCCCGAACCGCGCTTCGTAGCCGGCGAGGATGTCGATCGCGTAAGTCGCCAGCAGGCGCGCCTCCTCGTCGTGACCTGGAAGGTAGGCCACCTCGATCGGGATCGCCCCGTCGAGCGTGAACCGCTCGTAGTCGGCGCCGATGGTCAATGCCAGCGAGCGGGCCGGCGCGTCGTTCGACGCGACGTATTCGCGAATCTCGACCGCGTCGTCTTCCTCGCTCGCTTCCGCCTCGTCCGTCGCCGGCGCCTCAGCGTCCGCCTCGCCGCCCGCCTCGGGTCCGGCGACCACGTCCATCTCGATCCGATCGGTCCCGGCGATCACCTCGTACGGGGCGGGAACGCGGACGGTCGCCTCGTAGTTCGCCCACGGGAACGTCAGCGGAAACGCATCGACATCGTCGTAGCCGATCGCGCCGTCCGTCTCGACGAGCCGGTCCTGGGCCGGCAGGAGGGCCGGGAACCAGCCGAACCGCCATGTGAGGATCCCGTCGGTGATCCCCTCGTCGCCGAGCGTCGTGCGAGGGACCTCGGTGACGAAGGCGAGGCGAAGCGTCAGCGGCTCGTCGGCCGGTCGGTCCACGCCCGCAAGATCCACCGCGAGCACCGTCTCGGCCAGCGAGTACGTCTGCCAGGCCGCCGGAAGCTCGAGCCAGCGGTAGGGGACCGCGACGGCGTCGTTTCCCGTCACCGCTTCGACGGATGTGACGAACGTCCACGCCGGTTCGAACCCGTACGTGTAATGGGCATCGACGACCCTCGGCGCGAGATACGGGTTCGGGTCCAATGCGAGGTTGGCGAGGAGCCCGAAGTACAGCGTCGGGTCCGCCTCGAGAACGTCGATCTCGACGGCGCCGTCGATCGTCCGCTCCTCCGGATCGAAATCGACGGCGATGCGATACGTCGCCTCCTGCGCCGTAGCGATCCACGGCGCGACGGCGAGAGCGAGGATGGACACGAGGAAGAAACGGGACATACGGTTCGTCATGATGCCTCCCGGAGGTTGAGCGGTGGCTAGGCTTCCGCGTCGTCGGCCTCGACGGTCCGATCGGCGACGACGCGAACGGAGATGATTTCGCGCTCGGTGGCTCGCTCGACGAGAAGGGAGACCGCGCCCACCTCCACGCGGTCGCCGGCCTTGGCCATCGTGCCGAGACGGTTCTGAATCAGACCGTTGATCGTCACGCCCTCGTCCTCGGGCAGCTCGATCTCCATCTCGCGGTTCAGGTCGTGGACGGCGGTCTCGCCGGAGATGATCGCCTCGTCGCTCGTCAGCTTCTTGATCAACAGCACCGGGCGATCGTATTCGTCCTCGATCTCGCCGACGATCTCCTCGATGATGTCCTCCAACGTGACGATGCCCGCGAGGCCGCCGAACTCGTCGATCACCACCGCCATGTGGACCTTCTGGCGCTGGAACTCCCGCAGCAGGATGTTGATCGGCTGGGTCGTCGGCGCGTAGTACGCCGGCCGCAGCAGCTGCTGCAGCGTGATGTTCGGATCGTGGATGTCGACCGAAAGCAGGTCCTTGGCGTACAGCGTCCCAACGATGTTGTCGGGCTCCTCCTTGTAGACGGGGAATCGCGAGTGGCCGTCCTTGGCCACCACCGCCTGGACCTCCTCGAGCGACGTCGACAGCTCGATCGTTTCGACGTCGGGGCGGGGGACCATCACCTGCTCGGCCGTCATCTCGTCGAAGTCGAGGATCCGGCGGATCATCTCTCCGTCGGCCTCGTCGAGCAGTCCGCTCTCCTCGCTGGCGTCGATCAGCGTCTCGATCTGCTCGTCGCTGACCTCGATCGGCTCCATCTCCGACAGGTCGAGACCGAACACGCGCCCGATCCAAAACGCGATCTTCCGAAACACGAAGATCAGCGGCCGCAGCACGCGAGCCATCGTGTGGATCTGGTTGATCGTCGCCAACGTCAGCCGCTCGGCGTTGTGCTTGGCGAAGTTCTTCGGCGTGATCTCGCCGAAGATGAGCAGCGAGATCGTCATCACCGCGGTGGCGACCAGCCCCTGCACGCTGGCCGAGTTGGTCGGCAGGATGCGAATCACCACCAGCGTCATCAGCGAGCTGGCCATCACGTTGACGAGGTTGTTGAGGACGAGGAGCGCCGTGATCAGGTCGTTCGGCTCCTCGAGCAGATGGGTCAGTGCGCGCTTCTTCTTGGGATGGTTGTTGACGAGGTATCGAAGGCGACCGTGCGCGAGAGACGTGACAGCCGTCTCTGCGCTGGAGAAAAAGGCGGAGCAACCAATCAAGACCAACAACAGCGCGACTTGCGCGCCTATAGACGACACCGTCTGTTTCACCTCACGGTGTCGTATTATAGGAGCCCCGCGAATCTATGCAACAGAACGCTTGCCGTCCGACCGGCGGATCCGCGCGCGCCGCCGCTCGACGATCGGCGTCTCGGGCGCTGTTCCTCGACCATCGGCGTCGGTACAATGGCCGCACGACGCGTCGGTGCAACGGCCGCACGACGTGTCGGTGCACGTGGCTGCACGACGTGTCGGTGCGCATATCTGCACGACAGGGGGGATGCCCGTTGGAGATGGAGCAGCTGCAGGAGATCATCCGACTGCTGAAATCCGAAGGCCTGACCGAGATCACGATCGCCGACGGGGATCAGCGCATCACCGTGCGGCGGGACGGCGGCGTATCCATCGCGCCACCCGCGACGGCCTCGGCACCTTCAGCCGACGCCGCGCCGTTGCTCGACGAGGTTCCCGGGACGTTCACCCTCACCGCGCCGCTCGTCGGGACGTTCTACCTGCGTCCTTCGCCGGAGGCCGACCCGTTCGTCTCGCCGGGCGACATCGTGGGCCCGACCGAGGCCGTGTGCATCATCGAGGCGATGAAGGTGATGAACGAGATCCACGCCGACGGCCCTGGCCGACTCCTGCGCGTGCTGGTCGAGGAAGGCGAAGCGGTGGAGTACGGCCAGCCCCTGATGACGTTCGATCGCCTATGAGCTTCGAGACCGTTCTGATCGCCAATCGCGGAGAGATCGCACTTCGCGTCATCGAGGCCTGTCGCGAGATGGGTCTTCGATCGATCGCCGCGTACTCGCAGGCCGACGCCGGAATGCCGTACCTGCAACTCGCTGACGCGTCGATCTGCATCGGGCCGCCCGAGCCGGCCAAGAGCTATCTGAACATCGCAGCGATCATCAGCGCCGCCGAGCTGGCCGGGGCCGAGGCGATCCACCCTGGGTATGGGTTCCTGGCCGAGAATCCGCACTTCGTCGAGGTGTGCGACGACCATGACCTGACGTTCATCGGCCCACCGCGCGAGGTGATGGAGCTTCTCGGAGACAAGGTCGCGGCCCGCGAGGCGGTGTCCGCGGCCGGGGTCCCGGTGTTGCCCGGCGAACCGGCGCCGGACGATGCCGACGATCTCCTCGCGGCCGGCGAGCGCATCGGCTATCCGCTCCTGATCAAGTCGGTCTACGGCGGCGGCGGCCGCGGGATGCGCGTCGTCGCGGCGGCCGACGAGCTGGTGGAGAAGGCGGCCGGTGCGGCCAAGGAAGCCGCCGTTGCGGCCGGGGACGGCGCCCTCTACCTCGAGCGAGCGGTCGTCGATCCGCGCCACATCGAGGTGCAGATCGTCGGCGACGGGAGCGGACGTGTGATCCATCTCGGCGAGCGTGACTGCTCGATCCAGCGAAGGCATCAGAAGCTGATCGAGGAGTCGCCGGCCCCGAACCTCGACCCGAAAACCCGTCAACGGATCCTCGGAGCGGCGCTCACCGCGTCGAGGGCGGTGGCGTACCGCAACGCCGGCACGGTCGAGTTCCTGCTCGACGCCGACGGCTCCTTCTACTTCATCGAGATGAACGCCCGCATCCAGGTCGAGCACTCGGTCAGCGAGGTGACGAGCGGGATGAACCTGATCAAGGAGCAGATCTCGCTGGCAACCGGCGAGTGGCTGTCGGTCGACCAGGACAACATCGAACTCCGGGGCCACGCGATCGAGTGCCGGCTGAACGCCGAGGACCCGCGCCGCGACTTCCTGCCGTCGTGCGGAACCGTCGGCATCGAGCAGTTGCCCGGCGGTCACGGCGTGCGCCTCGACACCGCGCTGTATGCCGGGATGCCGATCCAGCCCCACTACGACTCGCTGGTGGCCAAGCTGATCACGTGGGGATCCAATCGGGAGGAGGCGCGGATTCGGATGCTGACGGCGCTCGAACGGTTCCGAGTGACGGGAATCGAGACGACGCGCGATCTGCTCCTCGCCGTGATCCGCCACGACGAGTTCGGACGGGGCGAGGTCAGTACCGGATTCCTCGACCGGCTCCTGCGCGGTTGAACGCCCATCGGGCGGGACGTACCCTTTCCGCATCGATTCACGTCGCCCGAGCCGAGACCGGGCTCGCGTCAACGCATCCAAGGAGGCCCTGCCCGTGTTCGAATCGCTGACCGGCAAACTCACCGACGTCTTCTCCCGCCTTCGCGGGAAGGGGGCGTTGACCGAGGAGGACGTCGCGGCCGGACTGCGCGAGATCCGACTCGCGCTCCTCGAGGCCGACGTCAACTACAAGGTCGTCAAGGAGATGGTGGCCCACATCCGCGAGCGGGCCGTCGGCGAAGAGGTCCTCCAGAGCCTGACCCCGGGGCAGCAAGTGATCAAGATCGTGCGTGACGAACTCGCCCGGACGATGGGCGGGGAACGCGCCACGCTCGCGCTCGACCGCCGGCCGGCGGTGATCTTGATCGTCGGCCTGCAGGGCTCGGGGAAGACGACGACCGCGGCGAAGCTGGCCGCGCTGCTGAAGAAGGAGGGGCGCAAGCCCGTCCTCGCGGCGGCCGACGTCTACCGCCCGGCGGCGATCGATCAGCTGAAGACGCTGGGTGAGACGATCGACGTCCCGGTGATCTCGCCGCAGGACACGCCGCCGCCTGAGATCGCCCGACAGGCCGTCGACTGGGCCGAGGGCAATCTCCGCGATGTGGTCCTCGTCGACACCGCCGGCCGTCTCCAGATCGACGAGGAGATGATGGCCGAGCTCGAGCGGATCACCGAGGCGACGGCGCCGAGCGAGACCCTGCTGGTCGCCGATGCGATGACCGGCCAAGAGGCGGTCAACATCGCCGCCGCGTTCCACGAGCGGCTGGAACTGACCGGCGTGATCCTGACGAAGCTCGATGGTGACGCCCGCGGCGGTGCCGCGCTGTCGATCCGCCACGTCTGCGGCCGACCGATCAAGTACGTCGGGACCGGCGAGAAGATCGACGGACTCGAACCGTTCCATCCCGAGCGGATGGCGGAACGGATCCTCGGGATGGGCGACGTCCTGACCTTGATCGAACAGGCGGAGGAGCGGCTCGATCGGTCGAAGGCCGAGGATCTCGTCAAGAAGCTCAAGAAGAACCGATTCACACTGCAGGACTTCCTCGACCAGCTGGAGGAGATGCAGAAGCTCGGCCCGCTGTCGGGCATCCTCGACAAGCTCCCGGCGATGGGCAGGCTGGGCAAGGGGAGGCTCCCCGAACTCAGCGACGAGGAGTTGGAGATCCGCCAGACGCTGGCGGTGCTGCGATCGATGACGGTGGAAGAACGCCAAAACCCGTCTATAATCGGGGGAAGCCGCAAAAAACGGATCGCCCGCGGAAGCGGGACGAAGGTGCGAGACGTGAATCGCGTCTTGGCGCGTTTCAACGAGGCCAAACGAGCGCTCAAGTTCGTCGGCGGTCGTCGGGGCAAGGGCAACGCCCCGTTCGATGTCCTCGGTGTCTCGTGACAACACGCACGTCGTATCTCGAACAACAACGTAACTGAGGTGAAGTATGGCAGCGAAGATTCGGTTGAAGAAGGCGGGACGCAAGGGGCAGGCCTCGTATCGCGTCGTGGTGTTGGATGGGCGGAAGCCGCGAGACTCCAAAGTCGTCGAGGACCTCGGATTCTACGATCCGAAGACGAATCCGCCGGCGTTCGAGATCGACGGCGAAGCGGCGCTCAAGTGGTTGAAGGACGGCGCCAAGCCGACCAAGGCGGCCCGCGATATCCTGTCGAAGGCCGGCGTGATGAAGGCGTTCGACGCCGCGCAGCGCGGTGAGGAAGTCGGCGAGATCGTCGCGAAGGACGTGAAACCGACCGAGCCGAAGAAGAAGCCGACGCCTCCTCCGGCGGAAGAGGCCGAAGCTCCGGCGGAGCCGGCAGCGGAAGAGGCTCCTGTGGAGCCGGCGTCAGACGAGGCTCCGGAGGAGCCGAAGGCTGACGACGCTCCCGCGGAGCCGGAGGCCGAAGAAGAGGCTCCTGTGGAGCCGGCGTCAGACGAAGCTCCGGCCGAGCCGGAGGCTGACGCCGAGAAGCCGGAGGCGTAGGCGCGGGCACGTGGGATCCCGGTCCGCGACGCAAGGTCGGCGGGCACTCGCACGCGGTCCACGGACACCGAGGAGGACACGTGATCTCCCGACTCTGTGAGTTCATCGTCCACTCGCTGGTCGAGCAAGCCGACGCGGTCAAGATCGATTGCATCGAGACGGAGAAGGTGGACATCTTCTTCCTCCGCGTCGCCAAGGAGGACCGGGGTCGGATCCTCGGGAAGGGGGGGCGCACGATCGGTGCGCTCCGCGCCTTTCTCGAGGGCGTGGCGGCCAGGATCGACCGCGAGGTCGTGGTAGAGATCGTCGACTGAGGCCACATGCGTTTCGACATCCTGTCCATCTTTCCCGATGCGCTTCGAGCCCTGCTGACCGTCGGCGTCCTCGGCCAGGCGTGTGAGGACGGCCGGATCGAGCTTCGATTCCACGACTTGCGCGACTTCACCGACGATGTCCATCGGGTTGTCGACGATCGCCCGTACGGCGGCGGCGCCGGGATGCTGATGAAGGTCGAGCCGTTCGTGCGAGGCATCGAGGCGATCAAGGCCGAGGCGTCGGGGACGATTCGCACGATTCTCCTTTCCCCTCAGGGCAGGCTCCTGCGCCAGGACGATGCGGCCCGCTGGGCGCGCCTCGACGGCCTGATCCTGCTGTGCGGACGCTACGAGGGGGTCGACGAGCGCATCCTGCACTTCGTCGATGAGGAGATCTCGATCGGCGACTACGTGCTGAGCGGCGGAGAGGCGGCGGCGGCGGTCGTCGTCGAGGCGACGGCGCGGATGACGCCGGGCGTCGTCGGGCAGTTCGATTCGGTCGAGAGTGACAGCTTCTTCGGCAAGGACCGCGTCGGCGCACCGCAGTACACGCGACCGCCGAAGTTTCGCGGCCACGAGGTCCCCGAGGTGCTATTGTCCGGCGATCACGCCAAGATCGAGGCGTACCGCGAGGCCGAGGCGTGGAAGAAGACAGCCCGCAACCGCCCGGAGCTGCTCGGGCTTCGAGTTGAGGGCTCCAACGAAGATGGGTAACCTGTACGTCGGCCTTCTGCATTTCCCGATGCGTAATCGTCGCGGGGAGATCGTGGCGACATCGACCACATCGAT
>Ga0272441_10013226_pt1 | contig 11900 bp, 10 predicted proteins | sample SSMProp6N_FD_193582 | JGI IMG/M metagenome (GOLD analysis project Ga0272441, IMG submission 193582) | Marine sediment archaeal communities from Little Sippewissett salt marsh, Falmouth, MA, United States - SSM-Prop-6N | ecosystem: Environmental > Aquatic > Marine > Wetlands > Sediment ...
CTCTCTGCGCTCTTCCTTGGTAAGCGTTACGCGATATCGCGGTGACATGGCGACCTCCTTTATTGGATTGTCACCAGTATATCACACTTTCAATAAATACGAAATATATTATGTTACATGATACTAGATAGTGTATTTACTCATCTCCAGAAAGCGGCAAGTGGTATTATTAGCAATGCACCAGATCAAGTTTCGATATCGTACTGGGAATCACATTCCGCCGTAGAAAAAACCGTCAAAACCTTACTCTACCAAAGTGGTGCTAAACAGGAGAACACCCATATACTTGATGCACTTGCGCGAAAAGTGTCTGGACTTGAAAGTCTAGGTGTTACAATAGATCAATTCAATCTCATGCCGAGTTGGAAAGTAGTTAATAAATGTCGTTATGGAGAACATGAAGCGGTCTCTGTGGGGGAAGCTATTGCAGTCTATGATCTGGCACTCTTTTTGGTAGAACATATTTCGTCTGGCTTTTCATGTCGCCTCAGGTTTAATAACGCTCGTTTTTTAATCCAAGTACCTCCGTGGGCAAAAAGGCGTTTAAGTGATTAATGAAATAGGGGCAACTCCAAAAGATGATATTTAAAAATCACTTTAGGATAGTCTATCGATTTGAGAGCGTTATGGTTGAGCTCCATACCTACCATACCCCTCAAACGTCTCAGGATTGCTTTAAACCCTATTCCAGAGCCTGTAAAACCTAAACCCTCCCCCGTCACCTGATTCCCATACAGCACGAGTATAGACAGTCATGTCAAGGCCGAACGAAGTGAGCCGAAGGGCACCCTTGATGTGACTGGAGCTCGTGCTATTTCTTTTTGGGAAAGCAAGATGATGGGGGAGGTATTGAGCTGCTCAGTTTTGAAATCCATCAAAATAGTGCTTGACATGGGTATCACATGTGGGTATAGTGCTTTTTAGGCGCCTTTTGGGCGTCTATAAAGCACTATCAAAAGCAAGTGAATGGAGGAAGTCATGGACAGTGCACAGGGTAAAAAGAGATACAATCTACACCTCCACAAGGAGAATACTGAGCTTGTAAAGGGGTTTCTGAAGAGAACTGCAGGTGGAATGGTACTTTCGCACTATATAGACATGTTATTACAAATAACAGCTGATAATATTCGAAGGGCCGGGCTCGATAAAAAGCATAAGTCCATATCTATTATGACATATCTAGAGGTATTGAGGTTAGTTGAATTCGCTGATGATGAAACTGATCGGAATTTGGCGGATATGATAAACAAGGACCCAGAAAAAGCAATCAGGTTAATGACAGAACATAATATAAAATTCAGTGATAGATTTAGAAAGCAATAGTTTCAAGAGTAACTAAAACAAACGCCCGGACTATGTTGGAGCATAGCCCGGGACAGTGATACGTTCAAGATAAGCAATGTGATTGGAGTCGCACGCAACTTAAACGCATCGTGGATATTATAACATCTTACAGATGCATGTCAACGGCCTCTCTTGAGCGTATCAAGGGAGGCTTTTTAGTGTGTAATCCATATCATCCCAGTAATCAAACTAAAACAATGGTGTTGTGGCGGGATCGCTGCAGAACCTTCTTAAAACGATTGTATGAAAGCCTTGTACCAAAATTGGAAGGGAGAATTAAACGACAGGGGAAGGACGTCCCCCATGCTTGTATAAGGGACATATTTTTAGATTCCAGGAAGAACAAAGGAACAATAATTTATAAAGCACATGGGTCTAATGAACCTATGTATATGATTATATGATTTAATTCAGGGAATGTTATGATTTTTACAAAGGTAGCTTGATTTTGAACCGATTTCTCGTACATAATCCATCTTCTAAAAATAAAGGGGGTGAACTGTGTATGATAGGTGGAATCTATTCTAATCAAAAATGTCCTTTATGTGGCTCAAATTACAAAGACGATGGAAAGAAAGGTCTTATATGCCCTAATCACAAAAGACAAAAAGCAGATAGATTTGAGGTGAAAATAAGGGGTATTTCAAGGCGTTTTCAGAATTATGACGAAGCCCATAGGTTTCTTACTGGTATAAGGTACAAAATAGACGAAGGATCTTTCGACAAAAGGGATTACCAGAAAGAAAATCCACTAGGTTTTTCAAATCTCATAGCAAAGTGGCTAGAATATAAGAAACCTTACCTTGTTCCAAAGAACTACAGAAACTTGGTGAATTATGCCAATAAGGCACGTTCTTTCTTTGGGGATAAAAATATCAAAGAGATTGGATATGCCGAATTAGAGGACTTTATCCAAGCTCAGAGTGATATATCGGATAAGACAAAATCAAACATATTATCAGCTCTACATAACTTCTGGGTATGGCTTAAAAAGCGCAGAATAGTGCCATTAAGCCAATTTCCAGAGTTTCCGAACATCAGTTATGAGTTGGGGTATAGAAAGGTCATATCGACTGATTTACAGGGGAAAATATTAGATGAAATATACAGGATAAGCTTTCATATAAATCCGAAAATATGGCTAGGCGTTAAGTGGCTCTCGACATATATATCAATTCGACCTGGAGAGCTCATAACCCTGAAAGAAGGCGACATATACACCAGTGATGGCTATATATTCTTTCCTCATCCAAAGGAAAAGAAACATAAATTAGTGCCATTGATAGATGAGGACATTGAAATACTAAGGTCATTTCCTGTAGGAATGCCCACCCTACCCTTTTTCAGACACATAAAAGGAAGTGGACAAATGGAAGGTGCACCCTTCGGTAAACACGTATTTTATAACTACTGGAAAAGAGCTTGTAAAAACCTTGCCATAGAGGGTGTTGATCTCTACGGTGGTACTAAACACAGCACAGCAAGAGCATTGAGAAAACATTGCACCCCTGAGCAGATCAGGAGAGCAACAATGCATTCAACAAACAAGGCGTTTGAAAGATATTTCAAGGTCGAATCTGACGAAGTAAAAGAGGTCTATTCAACAGCCCGTTCTGCGAAAGAATTGCGAAAGTATTTTGGGCAATCCGAAAAAGGTAAGTTATTAAAATATCAGGATAATAATGGTCGGGGCGGCAGGATTTGAACCTGCGACATCATGCTCCCAAAGCATGCGCGCTACCAGGCTGCGCTACGCCCCGACGTCAGAGCTTCTATTGTATTTGGCTTAATCTTTCAAGCTTTTTTTCAGTTTTTGGAACGCAACCGCTCTGTGACTGATCCTGTTTTTGACAGAAGCACCCAACTCCGCAACTGTTTTTCCATATTCGGGGACGATAAAGACGGGATCATAACCGAAACCTTCGTTACCCTTCAGTTCCCTTCCTATCTTCCCCGCAAGCTTTCCCTCGAAGGATTCGTACTTATCGTCACCTTCAAAGAGTATCAAGACACACCTGAAAGCGGCCCCCCTCTTTTCATCAGAAGCACCCTCCAGTTCGCTCAAAAGCTTTTTATTGTTTTCCTCATCGGTGGCATTGTCTCCCGCATATCGGGCTGAATGAACACCAGGCCTTCCCCCCAGATAATCGACCTCGAGACCCGAATCGTCGGCAATCACCATCTCACCCGTATGATCAAAGATGGCCCTCGCCTTTTTCATGGCATTTTCGAAAAAGCTGTCTCCATCCTCAACGACATCGGGCATCTCGGGGTAATCCTCAATGGAGGCTACTTCGACGGGAATACCTTCAAGCAATGCTTTAAGTTCTCTTATTTTACCCTTGTTTTTAGATGCAAATACTATTCTTTTCAGTGTAACTCTCCCAGGAGATTTATTTGCATCTCCGTTAGTTCAGATACCCCCTTTTGCGCCACATCGATCATCTTATCCAGGAGGGTGCGCCTGAAGGGTTCACCCTCGGCCGTACCCTGGATCTCGATGATATTTCCGCTTCTCGTCATGACAAAGTTCGCATCGACATCGGCCGTTGAATCCTCGCTGTAATCGAGATCGAGGATGATATCCCCCTCAACGAGCCCTACGCTTATTGCAGAGACATAATCGGAAATTCCAAAGGTCTCGATTTTCCCCTCTTCTTTGGGAGACCGAAAGGCATCGACGAGCGCGATGAAGCTCCCCGTAATCGACGCCGTCCGTGTCCCACCATCGGCCTGTATAACATCACAGTCTATGTATATCGTCCTTTCGCCAAAGAGGGTCAGATCCGTTACGGATCGGAGCGATCGTCCTATCAACCGCTGAATCTCATGGGTTCTTCCACCCAGCTTCCCTCTCGTTGCTTCTCGTGTATTCCTTGTGGGTGTTGACATGGGAAGCATTGAGTACTCGGCGGTGAGCCATCCCCTTCCGCTATCCCTCAAAAAAGACGGCACCCTGTCCTCGATGGAAGCAGAGCAGATCACCTTCGTACCACCCATTTCGATGAGGGCGGATCCCTTTGCATTGTGCAGATACCCTCTTGTTACCCTGCATTTACGTATTTCGTCCCACTGACGTCCATCATGGCGCATAACTTATTCTCCCGAGCTTGTAAAAAATTCCTGGATACTCTTGCTCAATCTATCGGCAATTGCTTTCTGAACCTCTTCATCGTCAAGCTTCTTCCTGGTTTTTATATGTGTCGCGAAACCCAACTCTATCTCAACTGCGGGGACTGACAGACCTTCCAGGATGAAAATAGGTGCATCTCTGATCCCCCTTCCTTCTCGTGGAAAAACTTTCTCGATGTTTCTCTGGGCAAGCTGGGCAAAGAAAATGCTGTCATTGACGAATCTGCTTTCTATCATATCATCAACAATTTCTTTTGATTCACCATTATCCGATGATGCACCTTTTCTGGACGAATAATAGATTTCATACCCCGCCGATTTATTTCCAAACCCTGCATTGATATGAATGCTGACAAAGAGATCGGTCGTTGCCTTATCGACCATCGTTTTCCTGTCTACAACCGAAAGATCAATATCCGTTGATCTGGTCAGTATCACCTTTATATTCTCAGTCTTGTCGAGGGTCTCTTTAATCATCTTTGCGATTGTAAGTGTCGCATCTTTTTCGTTGACACTCCGTGAAAGCGCCACGCCCGGATCGCTTCCGCCATGAGCGGGATCGATAACAACTTCATACTTATCCGTGAGGGCAAAGGCCGAAGCAGCGGTAAGGGTTACAAAAAATAATACCGTTACGATAGTGGACAATGTTCTGGTTATATTATTTCTTCTCATTTCACTTTATTCTCCAGAGGCGAAGGACTGACCTTCGCCATTTTTTTTGCACTTTTTCAGAGCAGAACAGCAATCCCGTTATGAGTTCCCCGTCTTATCGTCTTGAGGCAGGAGCCCCTTGATCCTTTCCACAGAATGGACACTCTTCAGCTTTTTCAGTCCCGTCAATACCATATTAAACTGCTTCAGGTCACTTACCTCAAGCTGAAAATCGCAGATTGCCAGATCGCCCGGCATAGTTTCGACGTTGACATAGCTTATATTTATTCCCAGAGAGGAGATCACATTGCTGAGTTCCGTCAGAAGTCCTTTTTTATCTCTGCAGTTAGCCCGTATATTGACAGGATATTTCTGTTCCATCGAGATATTCCAGTTAACGTCGATAATTCTCTCGGGTTCCATATTCTCAACCATGGGACAGGTTGCAACGTGGATACTGACTCCCCTGCCCCTCGTGATGCACCCCACAATATCGTCTCCCGGAAGGGGACTGCAACACTTCGCAAAACGTACCATCACATTATCAATTCCCGTTATGGATACACCTGCTCCATCGTATGTCCTTCTGAATTTCCTTTTAACCTTTTCGAAGATACTCTCTTCTTTATCCTTCTCTTCGACATGGACAAATTTATTGACCACATGCTTGGCCGACAACTTTCCATAGCCGATGAGGGCAAGCATATCATCGGTGCTATTGAGAGAATAGTCGGTCAAGACGGCCTTGAACTCGTTCGACTTGATTATGGTACTATATTTGAGGTGGTTTCGTTTCAGTTCCTTTTCCAGGATATCTTTCCCCAGAGCAACGCTATTTTCTCTCTCCTCCGTCTTTATCCACTGTTTTATCCTTGATATCGCCTTCGTCGTCACGGCATACTTCAGCCAGTCTTTACTTGGATAATGACCGGGCTGCGTAATAACTTCAACGGTATCACCATTTTGCAGCTTATACTTCAGGGGAACCAGACTTCTGTTAACCCTGGCCCCGACACACTGATTTCCCACGTCGGTATGAATACTGTAGGCAAAATCGATAGGCGTCGCACCCTTGGGAAAGGCCTTGGGTTCCCCCGTGGGAGTGAAGACATAGACCTCATCGGGATAGAGTGCCAGTTTCAGGGTCTTCATAAATTCCCTGGCATCATCCTGGTCCTGCTGAATCTCAAGGAGTTCTCTCAATCTCGCAATCTGGACTTCTTCATCCGACGAAAAGGCCTTTCCCTCCTTATAGCGCCAGTGCGCGGCAATTCCCTTCTCGGCCCACTCATGCATCTCTCTCGTTCTGATCTGTACTTCCATCCTCTCGCCATAGGGACCTATGACCGTTGTATGGAGGGAACGATAATTGTTTGCCTTCGGCATCGCTATGTAATCTTTGAAACGGCCCGGCACAGGTTTCCAGAGCGCATGAACAATACTCAATGCCTCATAACACTCCCGCTCCTTGTTCGAATCGAGTATTACCCTGAAGGCGGTGAGATCATGCACGTCGTCAAAATCGATGCCCTGCTCCTTCATCTTCTTATAAATGCTATAGAAATGCTTTGCCCTGCCCTCGACTTCCCCCGTGAGTTCAAATTTCTGCATTTCAGCTTTAATTAGATTTTTGACTTTTTCGGTGTACTGATCCCGTTCATCTTTGTTTTTGTCGACCCGCTCTATGAGTTCGAAATATTCGTCGGTATAGACATACTTGAAGGCATGATCCTCCAACTCAAGCTTGATCCAGTTGATACCGAGACGATTGGCCAGGGGGGCGTAGACTTCGATAGTTTCGCGTGCGATAAATCTCTGTCTCTCGGGGCTCTGGAATTCGAGGGTTCTCATGTTATGAACCCTGTCCGCCAGTCTCACCAGAATTATCCGTATATCGGCGGACATGGCAAGGATCATCTTTCTGAAGTTTTCCGCCTGGTGTTCCAACCGATCGCCCAGGGTAATCCGGCTTATCTTCGTGAGCCCTTCAACGAGAGCGGCAATCTCCTTGCCGAAGGCCTCTTCTATCTGTTCAATCCTTGCAACGGTATCCTCAACGGTATCGTGAAGAAGACCCGTCGTGATAGTGGCTGCATCGAGTTTCATATCGACGAGAATCCCCGCAACCTCCAGGGGATGAATAAGATAGGGCTCCTTTGACAGGCGAACCTGCCCTTGATGAACCGAGGCAGAGAAGATATAGGCCTTCTCTATCAATTCAAGATCATCTTCGGGAAGATACTCCTGCGCTCTTTCTAATATATCTGTTATCCGTATCATTTGTTTTTTTCACCGGATAGTCGGAGCCCTAAAGCACGATACCACTCAGAGAAACATTTTCAGTTGGTATTCTCATCTCTGTCCGAAACAGACTTTAGTCTGTTTCGTCCAGTTCCGCCTTCACCTTATCGACGACATAGTCCCTGATAGTTTCAACCGGCACTATTTCGACATCACCCGAACGCCTGAACCGTATCTCCACATTTCCATTAACAAGGTTTTTCTTCCCCACGATAATTCTGAGGGGGATACCGATAAGATCCGCATCAATAAACTTGACACCCGCCCGCTCATCCCTGTCATCGAGGACAACCTCAACTCCTTCTGCAGTAAGCGCGCGGTATATCTCATTCGAGGCATTTAAAATATCCTCGTCCTTCACGTTGACGGGTGTAATGATAACATGAAAGGGCGCAATAGGCATCGGCCAAACGATTCCATCTTTGTCATTATTCTGCTCCACGCATGCCGCCGCTGTTCTTCCGATTCCTATTCCATAACACCCCATGATCATGAGTTTATCTTTTCCGTCCTTGTCCAGATAGGTTGCATTCATCGTCGTGCTGTATTTCGTTCCCAGTTTAAATACATGACCCACTTCAATTCCCCGGGCAAAGCTGATGGGGCTTTTGCATCGGGGACAGATGTCTTTTTCCGTTATCATCCTGAGATCGGCATAATGCGCTACAGTGAAGTCTCTTCCGATGTTGCAGTTTTTTATGTGATGGTCCTCTTTATTGGCACCAATGACAAAATTGACCATGTTAACGAGGGAATAATCGGCGACTATCTCGCACTTTATCCCCATGGGACCTGCAAAGCCCCTGGGGGAATCCGTGACCTCCTGGATGACATCGTCCATTGCGAGTTCCAGAATATCACATCCCAAAAAGTTTCTCAGCTTTGCCTCGTTTATCTCCTCGTCACCCCGTATCAAAACCGCCACCGGTTTATCATCGGCTGAAAATATGAGAGTTTTTACGATAGATTGAGGGGTGACACCAAGAAAGTCCGAGACCTCCTCTATCGTCCTCACGTCGGGGGTATGGACCTCTTCAAGGGTGAGAAATGTGCTCTCATCGACGGGGGTCTTCTCCGGTTCCGCAATCTCGGCCTTTTCGAGATTGGCAGCATAGTCACAGGAGGTGCAGAACATCATCGCATCCTCTCCCGAATCGGCATAGACCATGAACTCATGGGAGTAGCTCCCTCCGATATTGCCACTATCCGCCTCGACGGGTCTGAATCGAAGGCCGCAACGGCTGAAGATCCGCTTATAGGCCTCAAACATCTTTTGATAACTTACGATGGCGCCCTCTTCATCCACATCATAACTATAGGCGTCCTTCATGCCGAATTCCCGACATCGCATGATACCGAAACGGGGTCGTATCTCGTCGCGAAACTTTGTCTGAATCTGATAGAGGTTCTTCGGAAGCTGCCTGTATGTCTGAACTTCGTTTCTCACCAGATCGGTCATGACCTCTTCGTGCGTCGGCCCGAAACAGTACTCACGGTTGTGCCTGTCTTTTAATCGCAGGAGTTCTTTGCCGTAAAAATCCCAGCGGCCCGATTCTTTCCAGAGCTCCGATGGTTGCACGGCAGGCAAAAAGACCTCCTGGGCACCGGCTCGATTCATTTCCTCCCGAACTATCTGCTCTACCTTTCGTATCACCCGGTAACCAAGGGGCAGATATGAATATATACCGCTTGTCAGTTTTCGTATCATTCCAGCCCTCAGCATAAGCTGATGGCTTACCGTTTCTGCATCCGACGGAATCTCCCGTGTAGTCGGTAAAAACATCTCAGAATAGCGCATTATTCCTCCTCATCACTTTTTCGATATCATCGTAGTAATTTCATCTATCAGGGCATCGGCAAACTCTTCTTCCTTTATCTTTCTCAGGACCTTGCCCTTCTTGAAAAGAAGCCCGCTACGGCGACCTCCTGCAATCCCTATATCGGCTTCGGCTGCTTCTCCCGGCCCATTCACGACACACCCCATAATGGCGATTTTCATATAGTCCTTCATCCCCGAGAGTCTCTCCTCTACTTCCCTGGAGAGGCCGAAAAGATCGATTTCACATCGCCCGCAGGTAGGACAGGATATAATGTCGGGGCCTACCCTTCTGATATTCAAGGCCCTCAGGATTCCATATGCCAGGTCTATTTCACCCACAGGATCACCGGTGACGGAAACCCGAATCGTATCTCCGATACCCTCATGGAGAAGAATCCCCAGGCCAATTGAAGATTTAATGGCGGAGCTTATGAGACTTCCCGCCTCGGTCACACCCAGGTGAAGGGGGCAATCGGTCTTTTCGGAAATCCTCCGGCATGACTCCACCATGGTATTTACATCGGAGGACTTTAATGAGAGCTTTATATTGTCGAAATTCAAATCCTCAAAAAACTCTACATTTCTCAGCGTACTTTCCAGGAGGGCGTCTACCGTGGGCGCTCCATGCTTTTCCAGGATATCCTTTTCCAGAGATCCGGCATTGATTCCGATGCGTATGGCAATATCCCGCTCCTTTGCCGCCATGACGATCTCTTTGATCTTCTCTCTTTTCGTGTTACCGGGATTAATCCGTATTCCGTCAACACCATTCTCTATGGATTTCAAGGCGAGGAGGTGATTGAAATGAATATCGGCGATAAGCGGTATGGTCATGCCACGCCGTATATCCACCAGGGCATCTGCCGCCTCTTCATCGGGAACGGCCACCCTCGCTATTTCGCACCCCGCATCCTCCAGCCTTCTTATCTGATCAAGCGTCGATTTCACATCCCTCGTATCGGTGCAGGTCATCGACTGAACGACGACGGGTGCCCCCCCCCCTATTGTTACTGGCCCAACATGAATAGATTTTGTCTTTCTCCTCGTAATCTGAATTGCTTCCACCTTTCGCTTCTTTTCGCTTTCTGTTTATTAAATCGATGTTTTATAACACGAAGCATACTGAGCATCAATTATGAAATGTAATCGTATTCCACATATCTGAGGGAATCAAGCAGCTTTTCCTGGTCAGCCAGAGGGGGGACATCCCCTTTTTTACACTCGATGGGCATCGCGTGCCCCATTATCTCGAGATATTGTCTGAGGGCATCGAATAGATTGACCGTTGGGAAGACATTCCCTGTCAGGTATCGGATGAGCTTGAACTGTCTGAATCCATCAAACCATGCGTTGAAGTGTCCTGTGAGAACTTCCGGGGTCCGTGCGTTTTTCACCAACCGCGGCCAGGCCTCATCAAAGCGATTTTCCCGCAGGAAGGCTTCCAACATGAGATGAATCTCTCGAGCACCCGTGAGGATTGTCTCCAGGTCTTCCGCCTCGCCCGAAGACATAAAGTGAAGCCACTCTTTTAAAACTCTGAAGGCCTTTGGATTGTAAGTACGGTATTCATTCGATATACCGTTTTTAAATCCTTCAACCCTCTTCCCCGTTCCGAAGGGAACCCGGTTCGAGGAACGGGACGAGGGATACACCCTCGTTCTATTAACGAGGCCAATTGGGCAGACTTTTGCACACTTATTGAGAAAGTAGAAATCTTCGCCTGCCTTTCTCCTGTTCATACCCCGTACCTCAGCATACCCACGGGCGGTGCATGCCATGATTGATCCCACGGAATGATGGGCGTAGCGCGACCCCGCATATCTGAGACCGAGAACGTAGGAACGAAGGTACATCTCGTAGTAGCAGATGGCCTCCCGTTCCTCTTGTCCCATCGCTTTTTGATGTTCGAAGGAGAGGACCGCGGCCTTTGATCCCGTTGTTTCGAAATAATCCCGGACCGCCGAAAGGTAATTATCCCTTACCAGCGTATCGGCATCGAGGGAAAAGAGGAGCTGAGGGCCTTCCCCTTCATAGTCGAAGATCTCAAGTGCTCGATCAAAACCGATCTTCCGCGCAAGACCGACACCGCCGTCCCGGTCATTCATTTCACACCCCGGTGATGAGGCATCGACATAGCCGATGTTGAGCCCGCTTTCCACAATAGTCTGTATAACCGGTACCAGAAGGTGATCCGCCTCCCTCACTGGCACTTCACGGCCGTGAACAAGAGCGTCCAATATCGTAAGCGTCTTTTGATTGTCCTCGATTTCCTCGAAAGATGAGGCGGCCCGGTTGTTCACGATACAGATAACGAGTGTCCGCGAAAGTTCGGAGGCGGGGTTTGCTGCAATGCTCGCGAGGGTATGAAAAAGATGTGCCGATTCGGCAAGGGCGGGAATGACGACGATGTTCTCCACCTTGTCTCCCACGGTAGAGACAAGGGGCCACCCGTTGCCCATCGAATAGCCTTTGATATATTTTGTGAGAATTCTATCGTTTCGTTTCATCAATAGCCAGATGTTGTGATACGAGGTCTTTAAGCGAGCTGTAATCGCCCCCGTCGATCCAGTGAATCACCGCTCCCCTTTTTTCCATACGCCGAAACCACGTCCCCTGCCGCTTCGCAAACTGTCTGATTTTTGTCACTAGC
>Ga0272441_10013227_pt1 | contig 11900 bp, 7 predicted proteins | sample SSMProp6N_FD_193582 | JGI IMG/M metagenome (GOLD analysis project Ga0272441, IMG submission 193582) | Marine sediment archaeal communities from Little Sippewissett salt marsh, Falmouth, MA, United States - SSM-Prop-6N | ecosystem: Environmental > Aquatic > Marine > Wetlands > Sediment ...
ACCAAGGCCGGGCCGGCTCCCGTTTCCACCCTCCGACGGGGATCGGCCAGACCGGTCCACCTGAGCACGCACAGAGCCTGTCTCGCGCTATAAAAAACCCTCCGCGATAGCGGAGGGCTCTGCACTACCCCCAAGGGGACTCGAACCCCTGTCACCAGGATGAGAACCTGATATCCTAGGCCACTAGACGATGGGGGCATTGCCAGTCAAACGAGCGTGTTCCGCTCGGCCTAGCCCGCAAGCGACGCTGGTGTCCTGATAAGACGGGGATGGTAGCCATCGCCCTGCGGCGAGTCAAGGCAAAATGCGCCAAAGTGCGCCTGCCAGGCACAGATCGCTGCTCATCCACCCGGCCTGGCCGAAGCATCATGCCGGCCCGGAAGGCGCTCGGTTACCGGCTGAGTGGCGCGGTTAGGGACTGGCCTTTTCGCCCGGGATCACTAGACTGTCCCCTGGCCGGACAAGTGGTTAATCCAGGAGACCACCATGTCGTCATCTCACTCATCACGCAAGTTCAGCGTTGATTTCGCCCGCGGCGCGGGCGTCGTGCGGCCCGTCAACGGGGTGAACCTCGGCCCCCTGAGCCGCCACGGGACATACGACTTCAGCGAGTATCATCGCAAGCTGCGGATTCCCCTCACGCGCCTGCACGACTGCCCCTACGCCGTCGCCGAGACGGTGGACATTCACCACATCTTCCCAGACTTCCGCGCCGACGCCGACGACCCGTCCAACTACCGCTTCGCCCGCACCGACGCCTACATCCAGTCGATCCTCGACGTCGGCTCGCAGATCGTCTATCGCCTCGGCGAGACGATAGACCATTTTCGCGTCAAACCGTTCATCGACCCGCCGGCCGAGGCGGACAAATGGGCAACGATCTGCGTCAACATCATCCGCCACTACAACGACGGCTGGGCGAACGGCTTCCATCACGGCATCCGCTTCTGGGAAATCTGGAACGAGCCGATGAACCCGCCCTGCTGGTCGGGCACGTGGGAGCAGTTCCTGGACCTCTACGAAACTGCGGCCACGAGGATCAAGGCGCACGATCCGTCGCTGCAGGTGGGCGGGGCCGCCCTGGCCGGGGACGAGCCGTACTGGGAGTTGCGGCACGACTTCGTCCGCCAGTGCGCCCGTCGCGGCTGCCCGCTGGACTTCCTGTCCTGGCATATCTATACCGACCAGCCCGCGGAGATCCTCCGCCGCGTGCGGCACGTGCGGGAGCTGCTGGACGAAAGCGGGCTGGCTGCGACCGCCAGCCACCTCAACGAATGGAACTATCTCGCGGAGAACTCCTGGGCCGTCCAGCTCAGCGGCGATCCGCGCATCCGGCGCCATTCGTTCCAGGACATGCTGGGCGGCGCGCCGGGGGCGGCCTTCACCGCGTCGGTCCTCATGCTGCTGCAAGATGCGCCCATCGACGAGGCCAACTACTACTGGGCCCGCGAAGGCGGCTGGGGATTGTTCGACGATTACGGCGCGCCGCGGAAGAACTATTACGCCATGCTCGCCTTCGCCAAGCTACTGGAACTCGGCGGCCGCGTGGCCAGCGAGGGATCCGACGCCGAATACGGCCTGGCGATCTGTGCAGCCGCCGACGACGAGCAGACATCCGCCGCGGTCCTGCTGAGCAATCAGCTATGCGAGCAGCGCGAATACGAGCTGCGCTTGGCGAACCTGCCCTGGGCGGGCGAAACCACTTGCGTGATTTCCATCGTGGACGAGGACCGCGACCTCCAGCCCCTCCCCGACGGGAAGCTTTCCGGCGAGGCCCCCACTGTGACCATATCCCTTCCGCCGGCGAGCGTGGCGTTGGTGCAGATCGAGCGGGCCGGCGGCGCTTGAGCACGCGGCAATCTCTGCTCATCCGCGCGAGCGGAGTGGCCGATAACGCAGGCGGAGGCATTATGCAAATGACCGAATGCTTGCGAGTTCCCGCCGCTGCCTGCGCGCTGACGCTGGCGGTTTGCGCTGCGTCCGTCGCAGCGCCCGATCCGAACACCAACGACGCGGCAGCAGCCCGACTGGCCGAGCAGGCCCGCGCGGCAGCGGCGGCGCAGTTGGCCCGCCTGGGCGAGGGGTACGAAGTCCGCTTCGATTCGGCCCGGCGGCTGGTGTTTGTCAGCGCGCTGGACGAGGAGCACTTCCGCCAGACGGCCAGGCTTGTGGCGAAGTTCTCCGACGCGATCCGCAAGACGCTCGACCTCTCGCCGCCGACGTCGCTGGTGACGGTCGTCCTGCCCACGGCGGAGGACTACGCCGAGCTGCGCCCCGGTGAAGAGGTAACCGGATTCTACACGCCGGCCGACCGGACGCTGATTTCGCTGGATCGCGGACGGGTGCTCGTACACGAATTCACCCACGCGCTGCACCACGCCGATGCCGCCGCCGCCCGCCAGCAGCACCGGGTGTGGGTGTGGGAAGGCTTGGCGACGCTGTGCGACGCGAGCAACATCGCCCCAGGCGGCGTGCTGGACCCGCAGGTGGACGTTCGCGTGGTGGCGCTGCAGAAGGCGATCCGCCGGGCCCAGACGATTCCGCTGGAGAAGCTGGTGGATCTGACGCCGGGCGAGTTCCACGCCCGCGCCGAGTTGTGCTACGCCGAGGCGCGCTACCTGATGCTGTACCTGCACGAGCGGGACAAGCTGCCGGCGTTTTATGCGGCGTACAAGGGCGGATTCGAGGACGATCCGACCGGACGAATCGCGTTAGAGGACGTGCTCGGGCGGCGTCTGGGCGACATCGAGGACGACTGGGAGACTTGGGCCCTGGAACTGGAGATGCCCTGGGGCGAGCTCCGCAGCGGCGAGGCGCGGCTGGGGCTCGGCCTGCAGGACACGCCGCAAGGGGCGAAGGTGGTTTCGCTGGCTCCGGGCAGCGCGGCCGAGCGCGCCGGGCGCATTCACGTCGGGGATATCGTATTGGCGTTTAACGGCGTACCGACGAGCTGCGCCGCGGAGGTCGTCGGCGCGGTGCAGGCGTGCGGAGCCAACCAGACCGTCAACGTCGAGCTGCGCCGCCGCGGGCGACAGATCACCATCCAGCAACCGCTGGGCGCGCCCCGCCAGCGCTGATCATCGCAGCCAGGCCACGATCGGCTCCAGCAGGTACTGCAGCACGAACAACACCGCGAAGACGTACACGATGGCGGGACACTGCTTACCGCGCCCGGTGACAAGCTTTCCGCCGGCGTAGCTGATGAACCCGATGGCGATCCCGCGCGAGATCGAGTAGGCGAACGGCATGGTGACCATCGTCAGGAAGGCCGGAAGGGCCTCGGTGACATCGTCCCAGTCCACGTCGCGGATAGCGCGGATCATCAGCGCCCCCACCACGATCAGCGCCGGGGCGATCATCGGGTAGCGGAGAATGGGATCGCCCCGGGCATACTGCCCCACCACCACGCCGCCGCCGACCATCTCCACCAGCGGCTGGAAGAACATCGCCACCAGCATACACGCCCCGGCCACGATGGCGGCCAGGCCCGTCCGCGCCCCGGCCTGCACGCCCGTGACCGATTCGATGTAGCTGGTGACCGTGCTGGTGCCCGCCAGCGCGCCCAGCACCGTACCGGCGGCGTCGGCGCTCAGGGCGCGTTCTGCCGCGGGCAGTTCCCCGTCGCGCATCAGCCCCGCCCGGCGGGCCACGCCCACCAGCGTCCCGACCGTGTCGAACAGGTCCATGAACAGCAGGATGAACGCGAAGACGAGGATATCAATCCCGTGTCCGCCGGCGAACTTGCCCCACAGCGAGGCGAAGCCCGTGAAAGCCCCGCCGGCCGTGGCGCCCAGCCCGCTGGGCAGCGCGACCACCCCGTGCCACTGCACGGAGGGCACGCCCCAGATCGCCCCCACCGCCCAAGTCGCCAGCGTCGTGGCGAGGATGCTGATGAGGATCGCCCCGCGCACCCGCCACGCCGCCAGGGCAAATGTCAGCGCCAGGCCGCCGAGCGTGAGCATGGCCACGTAGTTGCCCGTCGCCGGGGCGAGCGACAGCCCGGTTACCGGGTCGGCATGGACGATGTTGCCCCATTCAAAGCCGATCAGGGCGATGAACAGCCCGATGCCCGCGGCGATGCCACTCTTGAGCGAGTCGGGAATAGCGTTGAGGATCTTCGAGCGAAAGCCCACCGACGCCAGCAGCAGGAACGCCACGCCGGTGACAGCCGTCAGGGCCAGCGCCTCCTGCCAGGTGAGCTTGAAGCCCCCTGCCGCCGCCCCCACGCCACAGAGCGTGATGGCGAAGAAGAAGTTCTCGCCCATCCCCGGCGCCAAGGCGATGGGGTAATTGGCCAGTAAGCCCATGAGCATGCACGCGGCGGCCGACGCCAGGCAGGTGGCCATGAACACACCGCCTGCGTCCATTCCAGTCGTGCTCAGCACCGCCGGCTGGACGAACAGGATATAGCTCATGGACATGAAAATCGTGACGCCGCCGAGAACTTCCCTTCCTGCAGTACTGCCGCGCGAGGCGATCTTGAACATGCTCGGTCTCCTTTCCCACGCCCTGAAGTGTTTCCGTGCCTTAATGTTGCCCGCCCGCGTGCCGGTTGTCAAACCCGATGCGGGCATTCGTGCGGCCGGAAGGCGCCCCCACCGGCGCGCATGACCTGCCCACCCGCGGGCAAACCGCAAGCGGCCGTCGCATCCGCATCCACCCCGCCGCTTGCCAGGGCGCCGAAACCGGTCAATAATGGCAACGGTCCGACCTCCCGTAAGATGGAAAGGTTCTCGTGAAGCTCAAACGTAGTCTGGGATTCTGGAGCGTCTTCTGCATCGCCTCCGGGGCGATGATCAGCAGCGGCCTGTTCGTGCTGCCCGGGCTGGCGTATAAGCTGGCCGGACCGGCCATGGTCGTCGCCTACGCGATCGCGGCGCTGATGGCGATTCCGGCGGCCATGTCCAAGTCCGAACTCGCCACGGCCATGCCGCGAAGCGGCGGAAGCTACTTCTTCGTCGAGCGCAGCATGGGCGCGCTGCCCGGAACACTGGCGGGCTTGGCCAACTGGTTCTCCATCTCGCTGAAGGCGGCTTTCGCCTTGATCGGGATCGGGGCGTTCGCCCGGCTCGTCTGGCCGGACACGTCGGAGACCACCATCAAGCTCGTCGCCATGGGCTGCTGCGTGTTCTTCGCGACGCTGAACATCCTCAGCCTCAAGCACGCTGGCGGCTTCCAGGTGGTGATGGTCGGCGGGTTGATCACGATCCTGGCGATGTTCATCGTCACCGGCGTCCCGCAGGTGAAACACGAAGCGTTCCGCGATTTCATGCGCGAAGGAGGCGGCGGACTGCTCGCCACGGCCGGACTGGTGTTCATCTCCTTCGGCGGGCTGACCAAGGTGGCCGACATCTCCGGCGAGGTCCGCCACCCCGGAAGGACCGTTCCCGCCGGAATCATTTCCGCCCTCATCGTCGTCTCGCTGCTGTACGTGGCGGCCGTGTTCGTCGCCGAGGGTACGCTCGCTCCCGACCAACTCTACGACGCCGACAGCGGGTACCTGAACCTCACGCCGCTCAGCACGGCCGCGGGGAGTTTCCTCGGCCGGGGCGGGATGATCGTCCTTTCGGCCGCCGCGATGCTGGCGTTTATCACCACCGCCAACAGCGGGATCATGACCGCCTCGCGCAGCCCTATGGCGATGAGCCACGACGGGCTGCTGCCGAACTTTCTCCGCCGCCTGTCCAGGCGATTCCGCACGCCGTACGTCAGCATCCTGCTCACCAGCGCCTTCATGATCGCGATCATCGCCCTGTTGACCATCGAGAACCTGGTCAAGGTCGCCAGCACGATGATGCTGATGCTGTTCCTGCTGGACAACCTGGCCGTGATCGTGATGCGCAGCAGCAAGCTGCTGAATTACCGCCCGCTGTTCCGCTCGCCGTTCTTCCCGTGGATGCAGTTAGCGGGGATCGCGATGTACCTGCTGCTGATCTTCGAGATGGGCCCCGTTCCGCTGGCGACCACCGCGTGCTTCTGCTTGCTGGCGGCGCTATGGTACATAGTCTACGTCCGCCCGCGGACCAGCCGCGAAAGCGCCCTGCTGTACCTGGCCCGCAGCGCCGTCTCGAAGGAAATCTACCGCGGCGACCTGGAAGACGAGCTCCGCGAAATCGCCCTGGAGCGCGACGAGGTCACACAGGACCGCTTCGACCGCCTCGTGCAGGACTGCCCCATCCTCGACCTGTCCGGAGTGGTCGACGCCGAAGTGCTATTTCGCCGCAGCGCGGACGAGTTGGGCGGGCGACTGGGCATCGACGAGCAGCGACTGCTGGAGATGTTCCGCGCTCGCGAGAAAGAATCCAGCACGGTAATCCAGCCGGGACTGGCGATTCCACACGTCATCGTCCCGGGCAAGGGGCTCTTCGAGATCCTACTGGTTCGCTGCAAAGAGGGCGTCCGCTTCGCCGGACAGGACGAGCCCGTCCGCATGGCCTTCGTGCTGGTCGGCTCGCGCGACGAACGCAATTACCATCTGCGGGCGCTGATGACCATCGCCCACATCGTCCAGGAGCCTCGCTTCACCGAGCGATGGCTGGCCGCTCCCACCGGGGAAAACCTCCGCGACCTCGTCCTGCTCGCGGAACGCCAGCGAGACGTTTGACCCCGCGCCGCTCTCCTGGCGATCTTTCGGCCGTGCCCTCAGGTTGCCTCTCGCGGCGTCGTACCCGAGAGGTCGCATGAATACCGCTTGAATTCTCCCCCACCTTTTGCCCCGCAATAACTTGAATCGTACCGTTCCTGCGTAACCGTACCGTGCAGTTTCGTGAGACTGCACGCAGGAGCCAAGCGAGGAAAAGCTCTTGGCCGCGAAGGCCACCGGCCGCGGTACGTCGCCGCCGCCGGAAGGAGGAGACGACCATGCATAAGACGACTGCAATGTTCCTGACTGCATCTGTGATGATCTGTGTCGCCGCCATCGTGCCGTCCGACCGGGTTGACGCCTGCACGCTGGGGAAGGCGCCCCACTGCGCTGTCCAGCCCGACCCCGCGCCCGGGACGTTCGATGCCCTGCCGGCGAGCGGCGAACTGTACATTCCGTTCCAGCCCTCCTACAGCGGCCTGCTTGGCGAGCCGCTGGGACACGGGCGATTCGTGGGCTACCAGAGTGACAACGTCACGCTGTCGTGGCTGCACTCCGCGTCCGAGGGCTGGGTCACCTTCGACATTCTCTTCGACCTCGACGATTACCTGCCCGCCGGAACACCCGCCGACGCCGGCTCGGCCGCCCTGCAACTGGTGTTCGACGACCTGGACTTCCACCCCACCAGCGGCGGCAGCTACGACTTCCGTGAGGAAATGACGCTGAGCTTTCTGGCCGACGCGGGCGGTTCCGTCAGCGGCACGCCCCTGACGCTCGACCAGGGCAACTACCACCTCTATAGCGGCGGTGCGGCCGGGCACCAGACCAGCAACGTTCAGGTGACCTATGACATCCCACTGGTGGATAGCCTGGCCCTGGGCGCGGCGGACCTGGCCGACATCGCAGCCGATCGCGAGTTCGCCCTGCGGGTGACGATGTCCTCGCACCTGAACTACACCGGATGCCTGCTCCCGGTGACCGTCACCAACACGCCCGAGGCCATCGCCCATAGTTTCAGCGTCACCGGCGTGCCCGAACCGGGCACCCTGATCCTGCTGGGCATCGGGACGGCCGGGATGCTGCTGCGTCGCTTCCGCTAAGAGCCCGACTCGAGTAAAAAAGACGCCCCGGTCGCTTCGCGCGGCCGGGGCGTTTCTTTTGGTTACTCGCCTGACGGTTTCGACCGGCCAGGCGTTCTTTGGTCACTCGCCCGTGGCGGCTGCAACCGACGGAGCGATCCAGAGCTTCTGCATCGTGACCGAGGGGACGATCTTGCAGTCCGGGTCCTTCGCCGCGGCGATGAATCGCAGCGGGCTTTCCCGTGTGGCCAGCATCTTCCCGCGCGGCAGGGCCCAGTCGCGGACTTCCGTCTCCAGGCGGGTGAAAGTCTCCTGGCAGGCGCACGCCTCGCCGTAGGAAATCAACTCGCCGTGAGCGTTGAACCTGCCGCGGCTGCCGCTACCGACGGCCGACGACGGATCGGCCGACTCCCAGCGACCATCCACGTAGAACTCCACCCACGCGTGCGGCTGGGCGGGGTGCTCCCACATCGCCGTCTGCGATGCGCCGGGAATAGCGTGGGCCCGGATGAGCATCCCATCGACCAGGCGGGCGGGGATGCCCGCTGCGCGGAGAATGGCCACCATCAGCTTGGCCCGTTCGCGGCAGGCGCCGGTGCATGCCTCGTAGGCCTGCATGGCCGTCTTCTCGCCGCCGTCCACAGGCGGCGCCCCGATGCGCCGCGAGACGAACTCGAAGATGCGATAGACATCCTCGCGCGTCTGCCCGGTCGCCAGCCTTCGGGCCTCGTGCACCATGAACGGGTGATCGCACTCGATATCGCTGGCAGGGGCCAAGTCCGCCGGACAGGGCTCGCCGCCACACAGCGGTTTGCTGGAAGGCAGCAACAAATCGTAGTCCACCACGGCCATCGCCTGCGGACCCACCGGCCCGCGCAGTCGCACGATCTCGTTAGCCCCGTCGGTCTCGCGCTCCACCGGCCCGTCCCACGTCACCTTGAGGTTGGTCACCTCCTGGTACGGCCCGCTGCGAGGCACGACCAGCGCGAGAAACGCCTCGTTCTCTCGGCAGCCCGACTGCAGCGCATACGTCTCCGTCACGTGGTAGCAGCGGGAGCAGCCACCCACAACTGCCAGCGTCGCACAACACAGCGCCAACACGGCCCGGCCTCGCCCAGACATGTTCATGGTTCGCCCCTTTCTCAAAAACGCTCATCCGGGGAATTGCGTCCAGCGGCAGCAAGCCCGCCCTCGGTCCAACGCAGCGGCCGCGGCGATATTGCCCGGCGCGCCCCGTCCCTGTTGCACACATGTTTAGTCAGCACCGATGCTAACGCGCCGCAGGAGGCGTTTCCACACCCTTCAACCCGGCTTCAATTGCGCGAGCCGAGCAGTCTGGCCAGCCGCCGGACAAGGTTGCGGGCGATCTCTTCCATGCCCACCGGCGACGGATGCACCAAGTCCGCTGTCAGCCCGGCTGGCGAGGTCAGCAGCCTATCGCCCGCCGCGTGGACCACCCGCGGCGAAGCGAGCGAGGCAACCTTCCGGCGCACGGCCCGGCGGTAGCCCGGCGCCCACTTCCGCTCGCCCAGGTCGTCGCGGCAGGTGAACACGTCAATGCAGAGCAGGCCCTTTCGCCGCGCGGCCGCCGCGGCCACGATGTCCACGAAGCGATCCACGCGCCGGGTGAACTCCTCCAGGCCGATGCCGCTGATGTTGATGCCCATTTCCAGCGACGCCACGTCCCAGTCGTCGCGCGCGGCGATGTGCTCGGCAATGTCCGGCTCCAGGTGCGCCCCGCCGCCGAAGCCCAGGTTGACCAAGTCGGCCCCCAGAAGCTGCGCCGCGCGCATGGCATACCCGCCCGTCGGGCGCCCGCCGAAGTTGCCGTGCGTGATCGAGGAACCGTACGCCACGTAACGCAGCGAAGGTGTCTGCCCCAGCCGCGGCGGAGTGCATTCGCCTCGCACGTCGAGAAACCTCACCGCCGGCCGCCACGGGAGCATGACCCGTGTCAGGCGCGCGTCGAACGGCAGGCCGCGCTCAGCCGTTACCCGCTCCAGCTCGGCAATGTTAGCCGGAAGCGTGACGGTCACGTCGGTGCCTTCTGGCCCGATGATCTGCCAGCCGGTCTGGAAGCATCCCTGGTAGACCTCCACCACCGAAGACGTCGCGATCTTCAGGCGCAGCGTGACGCTGCCCGCCTCCGGCAGGATGAACCTCGCCTCCGCCCCGGCACCCTGGATGGCGTTCACCTGCGCCATGCCGTTCAGCTTTCGCCGCACGACGTCGGGAATCCGACACAGCCACAGGCCTTCGGCGTTCTCGGGCCGCAGCACCCAGTCGTCCGGGGCGAGAACGCGGTCGGCCTCCGGCGGCAGAATCGCCAGCCCGTCCCCCTCCAGCAGCTCCCATACGTTGTACAGCTCCAGGTTGCGATAGATCACGGCGAGGCCCCTTCAGATGCGGGCGCCGTCTGGGCGGCGCCTTCGATGCTCCGGCGGGTTTCCTGCAGGCGCGCATCGTCCGGATATCGCCGCAGCCCTTCGGCCACGGCCTCGCCGGCCGCGGCGCGGTCGCCCTGGGCGGCGCAGGTCAGCGCCAGCTCCCCGTAGACGCCCGCCGTGTGCAGCCCCAGGCGGGCGCGCTCCAGCAGGCGGCGGGCTTCATCGAGGCGTCCGGCGCGGCGGGCGGCCATGCCCGCCATCCACGCGGCCCGGGCGTTGTTCGGCTCGATCTGCAACACCCGCCGCAGGTCGGCGGCGGCCTCACCAGCCCGCTCGGCCTTGAGCAGCATCTCCGCCCGAAGCATGCGCGCGCTGACGCGATCGGGATCGCGCCGGATCGCCCGGGTGAGGTGTTCGAACGCAGCCGCCGGGTTGCCCAGGCTCAGCTCGGCGTGGGCCATGAGTTCGGCGATCTCCGCGTCGCCCTTTCCGGCGTCCTCCACGCGCTGCAGAAGTTCCAGCCCGCGTGCGTGCTCGCCCTTCCACAGGTAGTAGGTCGCGGCGTTGGGCAGCGTGCGAGTGAGGTCTTTGCGCGGGTCGGGCTTCACCAGCGGCAAGCCCGAGACCCACAGCAACACGACGATAACCACCGCGGCGGGGACCAGCCGCCGCCACGCCCGCTCGCCCAGGCGGTCCCACAGCCAGATCGCCGCCACGCCCGCATACACGATGAGCATGGGCACGGCCGGCAGGCGGTAGCGGTCAGAGACGTAGAACATCGCCAGCGAGACGAAGTTGGCCAACAGAAAGAGGTTCACGAAGACCGACGCCCGGCGGCGCCAGCACAGCACCAGCCCCCAGACGCCCAGCGGCAGGACCACACCGAAGCCCAGCGGAAGCTTCAGCACGGGCGAGAGCGACCGGGCAAGGTAGAAGTCCTCGGTGTTGGGCACCTCCAGCGAGTTCAGCGCGAGCATCGCCTTATCCACCGTGCGGCGAAACGCCCGCCCCGGGTCGCGCTTGATATGCTCCCATCCCTGGTCGAAGTAAAACTGCGAGACCTCGGCGGCGGACAGATCCCGCCCCACCGCGCGCTCGGCCAGTGCCCTGGCGTCGCGGGCCTCGCCGGCGGGCGTGTACTCCACGTCCGAAATCGGCACGAAGAACGCCGCCGCCCCAGGCCGCTGGCAGACGAAGAAGCTGAAACCACCGTTGGCGTTGATCAACACAAATTCGCCGCAGACCGCGGCATTGCGGATGGTGACCGGCGCGATCGCCGCGGCGATGCCCACCGCCCACGCGGCGCAGTGCAGCAGCGCGGGCCTGAGCTGCCGCCGGCCGAACCAGAGAATCGTCACAGCCGCCAGCGGTGCGAACAGCAGGACGTTGGAGCGGATCAGGCAGAGCACGCCGGTGGCGACGCCGGCCGCCAGCCAGAGCAGCACTCGGCGGCGACGGGCCTGGGCGGCGAGCAGCACCATTGCCATCGCGCCGGAGGCGGCGAAGACCGACAACGACGCCTTGATCAGCGTCGGCTCGTAGAAGACGAACAGCGGGTAGGCCGCGCCCAGCAGCGCCGCAGCCAAGCCGGCCCGGCGGTCGGCGAACCGCCGCGTGATCCAGTACAGCAGCAGCGGCGTGAGCGAACCGAGGACGATCTGGATAATGCGTGCGACGAGCGGTTCAGGCCCGAACAGCCCGTACAGCCCCCGGAGGTACTCGATATACAGCGGCGAGACGTAGTAGGGCCAGCCCTCCAGCACCGGCTCACCGCCGACAGCCTGGCGGGCCCACTCGTCGTTGAAGGCCGCATCGGCGCTCATGGCTGGGACGTGCAGGAGTTCCTCTCGC
>Ga0272441_10013228_pt1 | contig 11899 bp, 10 predicted proteins | sample SSMProp6N_FD_193582 | JGI IMG/M metagenome (GOLD analysis project Ga0272441, IMG submission 193582) | Marine sediment archaeal communities from Little Sippewissett salt marsh, Falmouth, MA, United States - SSM-Prop-6N | ecosystem: Environmental > Aquatic > Marine > Wetlands > Sediment ...
CGAACCGGTCTCTGGCCCTGAGGACGCGGAGAAGATGGCCACTGCTTATTTCGTCGACGAAACGACTGGTTGGGTGGTCTATCATTCCGTTGCTCGAGAGTCCGAAATGGGATCCACCGAATTGGGAATCTGGACCACAACTGACGCTGGTGGTTCTTGGGGATGGAGTGGCCCTATGGGTGTGGATTTCGTGGGATCGGCTTTCAACCCGCCTCATCTTGTTTTTTCAAGTGCACAGTCTGGCTGGATCATGCCCCGCCTGGGTGGTGTCGGCATGCATAAGTACCCGGTTTACTTGTTCTCCACAAATGATGGCGGGGTGAACTGGACGCGCCGCTTGGATGCCTACGAGAGTGATTATCTGAGAAGCTGCTCCAAAACGGGGATGAGTTTTGCTGCCGAGTTGACGGGATGGGTGACGATCGCCAATTGCCCAATAACAGGAGCGGAAGTGGTGGTGACGGGCGATGGTGGAACGACCTGGGACGCTATTGCACTGCCGGTGCCCGACGGACAGCCGGATTTATTCACCATCGCAGGCTGCGAATCACACTCTCCTACGCTTTTCTCTTCCTCGCATGGCGCCCTGGCGATGACCTGTTTGCGTTGGGAGGACGATGAGAGAATCGAAGATCACTATGTCTACGTCTCTGAAGATGCGGGTGCAACGTGGTTGACACACCGGTATCCCGGCGGCACATTGTTGTTCATAGACACGGAGACTGCCTATGCGCTCTCTGGCGATATCTACCGCACCCAGGATGGCGGCGAGACCTGGACGAAGGTCAAGAGTGTGAGTTGGAATGGCCAATTTTCCTTCGTCAGCCAACAACTTGGTTGGGCGGTGGCCAGCAGTGAATTAGAAATCGCACTGGTGAAAACGGAAAACGGTGGAGAATCCTGGTCGATCATCGAACCAACGATAACCATGGAGTGAATTTTATAGGAATTCTGTAAAACATGGTTGTGTCCTGGAAAGGTTTTTCCGATATGATATCAGGTGTGTCACAAATCTACGCCGATCGACGTTCTTAGGGATGAAAGGCCTTCGTAATATCTGGCTGAAGGAGAGAACAATGAATAGACGATACTTACGACAATTGAGTTGGTTACTGATCGGCGCCTTCCTGCTCGCGGCATGTAATTTTCCCCTCGAGGTGAGCGTCAATAGTCCGCTGCCAACGGCGGACAACGAAGGAGACGCAGGCGATTCGGAGAATCCCGAATCGGAAACACAAGCGACTCCCACAGAAGAACCTCCCGTACCAACGGACACGCCGGAGCCGACGCCCACGGCGACGGAGGCACCACCGACCGATACGCCGGAACCGACAGGATGTACGAACTTCGCTTCGTTCGTCAGCGATGTGACTTACCCTGACGATACGGAAGTAGAGGCGGATACATCTTTTACCAAAACCTGGCGCCTGCGCAATGACGGAACTTGCACGTGGACATCGTCTTACGCTTTGGTGTTCAGTCACGGTGATCGCATGGATGGACCTGTGGAGTCGACCCTGGCAGGTGCAGTTCCCCCGGGGAGCACCGTGGATATCTCATCCATAATGACAGCGCCCACGGATCCGGGAACCTATCAGGGTTTTTGGAAACTACGCAGTAACGACGGTGTGCTCTTCGGTGTGGGAACCGATGGCAGTGTGGCTTTTTGGACCAAAATCGTGGTTCCATCCGAAGAACTCGTTGTATTCGAACTTGCTCCGCTGGAAGCCTATTTCGTGTTCAAGGCCACCGGAACGGATGAGGTTGTGCACGATAACGGCTGTTTCGATCTCGATACGGGTGAGAATGTGAGTTGCTCAGCCGCCGAAGCTGATTTCCAATACGAATATTCGCACATATTATTTACCCATGATTATGAAATCGATCCAATCCATGGTGTCCGCTTCAGGATTTTCGGCACGGAAGCGCCGAACCGGGAGCAATGCCAGTCTTTGTCGCTGAGCCCACTGACGTTTGACCTGCATAAGCGTTATTACTGTTACCAAACGACTGATGGAAGTTATGGATGGATAAAGATCGACGACTATGGTTCAAGTTCTGTGATATTCGACTTCACTACGTACAATGATCCGTAAACCGAATGTTCAATAAGGAGATCGAGCCAGCCCACTTCTACGGGCTGGCTCTTTTCATTCTTTGTGTAACAGGGATTGAAGGCGCTCGTCTTTCTGGCTATACTTCCCTGCATCGGGCCGCTGGAACGGTTTTTAATCTACGCGTCTGTTAATCGAGGGTATACATGATTTCCAACGAAGAACAAGTCGGATCGTTAACGATCGTATCATTCGTGCTCGGTCCGGTTTCCACAAACTCCTATCTCGTTGCGGATACGGAAAGCGAACGTGCTGTGGTCATCGATCCGGCCTGGGAAGGTGAAGTCGTCGTCGCAGAAGCCGACCGGCACGGCTGGTCGCTTGAAGCGATTTGGCTTACTCATGCCCACTTCGATCATTTTGGGGGCGTGGCGGGAGTGGTGAATTCCTCACCGCATCCCCTGCAGGTGGCCTTGCATCCTGAAGATATGCCCTTGTGGCAGGCGCAGGGAGGTGCATCATTGTTCGGCTTTCAAGGGTTCGATCCCGGACCAAAGCCCAGCATTGAATTGAAAGATGACATGCGCTTACAACTCGGTAAGCGAACTTTCGAGGTTCAGCACACTCCCGGACACAGTCAGGGGCACGTGATGTTTTTAGCCCGGGAAGACGGAGTCGCCTTCTGCGGGGACTTGATCTTCCAGGGCAGCGTTGGCCGTGTGGACCTACCCGGTGGGAGTGGGCAGACGCTGCTTGAAAGCATCCGCAGGGAAATCCTCACCCTGCCGGATGAGACTCGTTTGTACACCGGACATGGACCGGCGACGACGGTAGGTGCAGAGCGAATGACGAATCCCTTCGTTACAGGCGCGATCCCCTTGTAAATCACCCAAGTTCGATCCATACATTGAATCCGCGTAGCCGGTCTTGTCAATAAATCATGAGCAACATCTTTGGTTGTCTGGCGAAGGTGGTCTCAGGGGGTCGCCGTTGCTTCGGGTGACTGGATGGCGAGGATCCAATTCCGCAGGGCACCGAGGGGTTCCTCGGAGGCATAGGCGATTACGGGAATCACCAGTGGATAGCGGCCGTTGCTTACATTCTCGTTGGTCGGTGCGAGGTTGTCTACTCGAATGGCGTGCACATTCTCGGTGAGCGACGAAAATGGCAGGTAGCCGACTGCCCCTGGATTCTCACCGACCAGCTCGATCATCGCCTCCGGAGTTGGTGCAAGGAGCGCCTTCACCGAGGGGAATCCTTCCAGCTCAACGAGTCGTTCGAAATGAATTCGCGTTTCGTCTGCTGAAAGTGGTATAACCGCTTGAACGGGCAAATCCTCCCCATTCAGTTCGGACCAGTTACCGATTCGTCCCTCGATGAGACCGGCGAGGTTTTCGAGGGAAAGCGAGTGAATATCATTTTGCGGATGAACGATGACGGCGATGCCTTCCTCGTAGAGCGGTGTGACAAAGACATCATCTGGCAGTCCATTGCCCACGACGGCAAGTTCCGCAGTGCCATCTTCGATCGCCCGAGACACATCCAGTGGCGCGAGGGTGTGCAGTTCGATTCGAGTGTTATCCGGGGAGGGGAAATCGGCGATCCAATTTTGAACCAGGCTCTCGAGTGCTGGCGTTGTGGCGATGATGGCAGTCTCCGATTGGAATGGTGTGGCACTGGCCGAGCTGCAAGCGCACAATCCGGCAAACAGCAGGATGAGAATGAAGTGCTTAGCCACGGATCACACTCAACAGCAATCCCATTCCACCGACCACCGCGCAGTAAACGGCGAAGATCGAGAGCGATTTCTGGGATAGAAAGTGGATCAACCAGCGGATGGCGAAGTAGCCAACGATAACCGCGGCACAGAATCCAACCACAAGCGCGCCCACCTGGCTGTTGCCGTCCGGGATTGTGGCAAGATCCAATACGGCCACCAAACCTGCGCCGATCATGACGGGTATGGCGATCAGGAAGGAAAAGCGAGCGGCATCCGGGCGCTGCAAGCGTCGAGCCAAACCTGCCGCAATCGTCGCTCCCGAACGCGAGATACCGGGGAATAAGGCCGATGCCTGGGCGAGACCGATCCAAAGTGAATCTGGCGTAGAGAGTGAATCGAGTGATCGATCAAGTTTTCCAATGCGTTCGCCGACGAATATCGCCGCGGCGGTTACGATCAGCAGGAGAGAGACTGCTGTGGGATTCTCGAAGGCTTGCGACACCTGTGTCTTCAGCGCCACACCGACGATGGTCGCCGGTATACTTGCCACCAGGACCAGCCATGCCAGCCTTGCCTCGGGATCCTGAAGCAGGTTTCGAGTGCGTACGCCTCGCCAGACTGCGCGAGCCAGTAAAAGTAGATCGTGACGGAAATAGAAGACAACGGCCAGCAAAGTGCCCCATTGAACCAGGATATTGAAGATAAAGGCTGCTTTGGGATCGAACTCCCACTGCAGTATCCACGGCACGAGTACGAGATGTGCGGAGGATGAAATTGGCAGGAACTCTGTGGTGCCTTGTACGATGCCGAGTACGAGGGCTTGGATGAAGGTCATGCGTTAGGTCTCCGGCGATCGGTGTTTGCGGTAGTTCGATAGAAAATCATGTCGAAAATCTTCCAATCTCGCATTCGAGATGGCCTGGCGCATATCGCCAGCAAGCGTTGTAAGCGTATGGATATTATGAATGCTGACCAAAGTTGCTGCGAGAATCTCCTTGGCGACACAAAGATGACGGATGTAGGCGCGGCTGAACGTCCGGCAAGTATAGCACGTACAGGTTTCATCGATCGGGCGCTGGTCGTCGCTGAAGGGTGAATTGCGCAGGTTCAAACGCCCGAGACGGGTTAGGGCGGTGTGATTGCGTGCCATCCTTGTTGGCAGTACGCAGTCGAACATGTCGATACCCCGCAGAACACATTCCACCAAGTCATCGGGCGCGCCAACACCCATAAGGTAGCGGGGCTTGTCTTCCGGCAAAATGTTGTTGACAACTTCGATCATCTCGTGCATTTCTGCTTTGGTTTCACCAACCGAAAGCCCGCCGATGGCGTTCCCGGGAAAACCTAAGGATGCGATAAATTCTGCAGATTGTTCTCGCAGGTCGGGGAACACACCGCCCTGCACGATGCCGAAAAGTGCCTGGTCGCTGCGGGACTTTGCGGCCAGGCATCGCTCAGCCCATACGTGTGTTCGTTGGAGCGCTTCCTGGTTGTAGGCATGGTCATACGGTTCGGGGCATTCATCGAAAGTCATGATGATATCCGCACCCAGATTTTCCTGAATCTCGATCACTTTCTCCGGCGTAAAGCGGCGTTTGGAGCCATCAAGATGACTCTGAAATGTCACCCCGTCGAGGTCTACCTGTCGGCACTTGGCCAACGAAAATACCTGAAAGCCTCCCGAGTCGGTCAGGATTGGACCGTTCCAGGCCATGAATTCGTGCAATCCGCCCAGGTTGGCGATCTTCTCGTCGCCCGGGCGAAGATGGAGGTGGTAGCTGTTGCCGAGAATGATGGTGGCGCCCGATTCATCCAGTTGCTGTGGTGTGAGTGCTTTCACCGAGGCCTGTGTGCCCACAGGCATGAAAACGGGTGTGTGTACGATGCCGTGCGGTGTGTGCAGCAAACCGGCACGCGCGTTTCCATCTCTGGCGGTGATTTCGAATTTAACAGCGCTCATAATCCCCAGGCCCAGTGCAAACCAAGTGATGCGACGAAGATGGTGAGGATGGTGAGTGGAATACCCAGGCGAACATAATCGCGAAAGGTGTATCCGCCGGGCCCCATAACGAGAAGATTGGCGGGGTGTCCGAGGGGGCTGATGAAAGCCAGCGAACAGCCAATCGCCACGGCCATAGAAAGTGCACGAGGGTCCACGTTCATCGAAATTGCTGCTGCAATGGCGATGGGCGCCATAACGACGGCAGAAGTCTGTCCGCTCAGGAAAAGACTCAAGATGGAAGCACAAATCAGGAGCAGTATGCCGGTTATCAGTGGTGCTGCCATGCCAACGGATTGAAGAAGGCCATTCGCCAGGGTATCTGCAGCGCCGGTGATCTGCAGTGCTGTACTCAACGGGATCATGCCGGCGATCATAAAGATGGCTCGCCATTCGATGGCGCGATAGGCTTGATCCATCGTCAAGCAGCGAGTGAGCACCATTAATGCTGCCCCGAGTAAGGTTGCGATGGCGATGGGGAGCACCTGGATGGCCGTCAGGCCCAAACTACCGATGAGGATCAGGCTGGCAAGGAGTGCCTGTTTGCCGGGACGGACTTCCTGCTCCTCTTCGAGGATCAGGAAGTTGGGATCCATACGAAGTAATCCGACTTTTGGCTTAAGCCCCTGGAGCAGTATGGCATCGCCAAATCGGAGGGGCAGATCTGCGATTCCGCGTTGGATAACGAGCCCTTCCCGCCAGAGTGCGATGACTTGCAATCCAAAGCGCTCCCGAAAGTGAATCTGTCGCAGCGTTTTCTTCTCCAGCTCGGAGCGCGGCGCGAGGACGACTTCGACCAGGGGAACTTCCTCCGAGGCAAGGCCGCTCACCAGATCCGATGTGTATGTGAATTCCAATCCGTACTGTTTCATTTGTTCGGGTGTAGGCGTTCCATCGAGTAAGACGATATCTTCTTCCTGGATCACAATGTCCGGATCGGGGGCGAGGATGAGTTGATCGTCGTGCGAGATCCCCAGGACGGTTATGTCGAGTTCCTTGCCCCAGGCTCCTTCGAGTAAGGTTTTACCGGCCATCGAGGAATCTTCCTGCAGGCGGACTTCCGATGTACCTTCACGCAGATGATAGATGCGAGCCAATTCACCGCGCAGTAGTTTCATGCGCGCGATTTCTCCCGCAAGATCTCGATCCGGCAAGAGTTTTGGTGCTAACCAGACCATCAAGAGTGCACCCGTGGTTACAATGGGGACACCGATAGGCAAGAAATCGAAGAGCCCATAAGAGTCCAGTCCATTCTGATTCAATGTGTTGCTAACGATGATGTTGGCCGTAGTCAAGAGCGTGGCCGTGCCGCCAAGCAGCGCGCCGAATGAAAGCGGCATGAGCAGGCGCGATGGGCGGATTTTTAACTCACGAGCAATTCCCATCGTCGTGGGAAGCAAGATCGCTGCAGCGGCAATCGTGTTCATGAAGGCGGAGAGTAAAGCGGCGGTCAGTATGATGACAGTTAGCAAGCGTCGTTCGGAGGTGCCCGCCAAGCGCAGCAAATGACGGCCAACCCAGCCGGTCGCACCGGTTTTTTCCAAACCATGGGAGATGATGAAAACTGCAAGAATGGTAAGAACGGCGGTTTGACTAAAACCGGATAGTGCTTGCTCGGTGGTGAGCACGCCAGTGAGTCGCAAGGAAAGGGCGACAAGGATGGCAATCAGATCGGATCTCAGCCGTTCGGTGATGAGCAATATAGCGGAGACGATAATGATGCCGATCGTGATCCAAGCTTCTGTAGTCATCGGTCTCCGATTATACACGCTTGTGAACCATTGTCATCCGTCCGTCTTGGGCTTATACTCGCCCACGTGAAGTTAAAGAACGGATACTCCAACTGGCTAGAAGTCGACCGCGGGGTGATCATCGGTAACATCGAGCGGATACAAGAATGGACCGGTGTGCCCACAATGGCGGTGGTTAAGGCAAACGGCTACGGACACGGGATCATCGAAGTGGTGCGCGCAGCGGTGCAAGCTGGTGCGCCGTACTGCGGTGTGGCCCGATTGGAAGAAGCCTTCGAGCTGCGCAAGGCGGGGATCGATATCCCCGTGCTGGTGTTGGGGTACACACCGGACGAGCGCTTCGCAGAAGCGTTTGCGCAAAGTATCTCCCTGACGTTTTTTCAACCTCAACAACTGGATGTGTTGGCTGCAACCGCGCGAAGCTCACCGCAACCGGCGAAAATCCACATCAAAGTGGATACAGGCATGAGCCGTTTAGGCGCGCCGCCAGAACTGGCATTTGACATGTTGCAACGGCTGTCCGAGTTCGAGAACGTCAATGTAGAGGGAATCTTCACTCATTTTGCCCGCGCCGATGAACGCAATGCCCCCACGACAGAATGGCAATTACGCAAGTACTCCGATCTGCTGGCAGAAATCGAGTCTGCTGGTTTGCGCCCACCGATAGCGCATGCCGCCAACTCGGCTGCAGCGCTCACGCGGCCGAGTGCCTGTTTCGACATGGTTCGTGTGGGCATCGCCTTATATGGCCTGGCGCCATCGAGTGAAGTGGAATTGCTCGAGGGTATGCGTCCCGCGCTTTCCTGGCACGCCCGCCTGAGTCACATCCACGTTTACCCACCTGGCAGTGGTGTCAGCTATGGGCATATCTATACCACGCAGGATGAAGAACGTATCGGTGTCGTGCCTGTTGGTTATGGCGATGGCTATCGGCGCGAGGACGGCAACCAGGTCCTGATTCACGGGCAGCGCGTCCCCGTGGTGGGACGAGTCTGCATGGACCAGGTGATGGTTCGTTTGAACGAGGTGCCCGAAGCAGAGATCGGCGATGAAGTTGTTTTGATTGGTGAGCAGCAATCCGAACGGATTACGGCGGAAGAGCTGGGAGCGCATTGGAAGACGTTTAATTACGAGGTCGTTTGTGGATTGAGCGCGCGAGTTCCTCGACACTATAAATAAACGGACAACGTTTTGGGAGCGCCTCGCAGACAAGAAACCTGCGGGGCTTTTTTTTTATTCCTGGTATTTCTCCCGGATCGTCGGAATAAGGTACTCGTTGAAAGCCTGATCGATGTCGTAATCCGGTATCCAGCCCCAATCCTTTCGAGCGGCTGAATCGTCGAGATCGGCTGGCCAGCTATCCACTATCTTCTGCCGGGCCGGATCGGGTTCGAAGGTGACTTGCGCTTGTGGAAAAGCATGGTTGACGCGCTGTAGAAATTGGCCTGCAGAAATGCTGAAACTGGTTACATTGTACACATGCCGCGAGAGGTTTTCATGTGCCGCGCCTTCAAGGGAGATTAACGCCTTGATCGCGTCCGGCATGACCATAAAGGGCAGGCGCGTATCTTCACGCACAAAGCATCGATAGGCTTTCCCCTGTGCGGCGTGATGGACCATTTCCGGGCCGAAATCACTCGTGCCGCCGGCAGGGATAGTCTCTGCGCTGATCAAACCCGGGAAGCGGATACATCGAAAATCCACTTTGTGAGGTTCATGATCCGCAGCCAGTTGCTGATAATGTTCGGCGTAGTAGCGCCCCAGGTGTTCGCAGTGCAGCTTGTTGCAGCCATACATCGTAAGCGGTTGACAGTGTTCGTTTTCCATGATTTTGCCGGTGGATATCTTCGTTTCCATGTCCGGAAGTCCGTAGGCGGCGATCGAACTGGGGTAGATGAATTTGATCGAGCGGCCCTGCCAGCGGGCTTGCTCGATGGCGAGATTGAGGAGTTTCAAGGTGCCGTCGACATTTACCCGGTGGGCGCCTTGCGGATTGTATTCCGCGCTGGTAGAGAGGATGGTAGCGAGGTGGTAAATGGCCTGGATCTCGTTACGCAGTACGATGCGACCAAGGACAGTTTTATCGAGGATGTCACCCTGGATGAATTCGTGACAGCGCCGGCGAAGATCATCGTCGAGTGGTTTGATGTCCAGGCCAACGATGTCGACACTGCCTCGCTGACTGAGATGAGTGATCAGATCGTGGCCAACTTCACCACTCGCTCCGCTAATCAGCACGACTTCTCTTCGCATCTACGCTCCTCGATTTCTTCGAGATCAGAGTGGCTCGTTGTGCCAGTAATTGTATCGGATGGACAAGGAATGATGGAATTGTCTCTCTGCCCATCCTACAATCAATTTAATCCTTGATCATTTCAATGGTTACATTGCTCGTCATGGTGATCGGCACGGAAAATTCTTCTTCTTCGACGATCAAAGTCATCTCGCCGCTCATCTCCTGGGTAATAACAGAATTAACTGATAACCCTATCTCGATGTCCACCTCAACCGTGCCTTCCTGTGTGCCTGTAAGGTCATACTTGATTTGGAACATTCCCATATCCATCACCGAGGTTTCCGGGTCGCTGTTTAGCGTGGATACCATTCTTACAGTTGCAATTCCATCCTCATACGCCTCAAGCGTGTATGTAGTTTCGACAGCAATTGGCGCCAAGTCGGTCGATTGCGATGAAGCGGTCCAGGTAGCTCCAATGCGCACTTCCCCTTCCGGGTAGTCAACGATCATGTTCCCCATTTGCTCCTTCAATGCTTCTTCACTAAATTGCTCTTGAATTTGTTCTTCAAATTGAGCTCGTAGGGTTTCATCTTCAACACCCAGGTCTTCTATTAACCCGAACAGCAAGGTATCCACTCCGGTAACTTCCAAGACTTCGCCTGACGGGGATACTTTCATGGAGAAGCCTTTTCCAACCATGTTTCCAAATGCCTGGTAGAGTGGATCGCTGTCTTCAGGCGGATTTCGGGAATCGTATTCTACGGTCCCAACAGGAGTATTTTGCTGGAGCTGAATCCACTCGTATTGCGCATCTAACCAGACATTCCCATCCTCATCTCCCGATGTGGCAGATATGCTATATCCGAACCCCATAGTTTGTTCGGTAATCATCTCTTCGCCTTCGAACGTCTGGGTGATTTCCTGCACCATTGTCATATCAATCCGGTAAACATCCCCAACTTCTGGTGAGAACTGCATTTTTACTTTAACTTCTTCCCAGGTGCATGATGCAAGTGACAAGACCATCATTAAAAACACGATCGTCGTTCCCATTACTTTACGTTTAGACATTGAATTCTCCCTTTGATCTTTTCCAAACTCCTCTGCGAATTAGCATTCCTCAGAGCATGATTTCGATACCTTCAATTGTAAACATATACTTCGAACTATGACAACTCGATCGACCTGCTGAATAGGCCGGATCGCTTCTCGCTGCTACGCTCCTTGACATTTTGGACCTGTATTCATAGAATTGATATACAAAGAGAGTCTGAACAGGGGAGAGCGCCGCCTCGAGCGGCCACCGAAGGGGCAAACCCTGCGAAAACGTGCAGGCGTAGGGCGAAACTCTCAGGTAAAAGGACCCTGTCCGGTAGTTCCTCTGGAAAGTCGAAAGACACCGAAGGGGCAAACTGCGTGGGGAGCAGTGAATCTCTCAGGTTTACGACAGAGGACGCACACCTTCATGGCGTGCGTCTTTATTTTTATGTATAGTCCGAGTAATCATCTTAAGTCGAGAAGGAGTGCACGATGAACTTTCCAGAGGACCTGAAGTACACCAAACATGACGAGTGGATTCGTGTGGAAAATGGAGGCGCCACGGTCGGGATCACGGATTACGCACAAGATCAGTTGTCCGATATTGTCTACCTGGAACTCTCGGTTTCTGTCGGAGATGCGATATCCCGCGGTGGTGAATTGGGGCAGATCGAATCCGTTAAAGCAGCGGCTGAAATCTACGTGCCTGTTGATGGTCAGGTGAGTCAGATCAACACTGGAATCGTTGATGAGCCAGAAATCATCAATAGTGATCCGTATGGAGAGGGTTGGCTGGTCAAACTGGATATTCAGGATGCAACACAACTCAACGATTTAATGGATGCAGCAGCCTACGCAAAATACTGTGATGATCGGGAGCATTGATGATCGGCCCGAGTTGCGCATGCCTTTTCCAATTATCCCATCGATTCACGTCTACTCGCTGATTCGATAGGAGGTCAAAGTCTATGGCGTTTATTCCCCACACGGATGAAGAACGAGAGGCAATGCTCGATGCGATCGGCGTTGATCGCATCGAAGATCTCTATCAAATCATTCCGGAAAAGGTTCGTTTTCCAGATTTCGATCTTCCGGATGCCG